>JGI20214J51088_10000143_pt1 | contig 50953 bp, 36 predicted proteins | sample WetSurMetagenome_FD_51088 | JGI IMG/M metagenome (IMG submission 51088) | reverse complement strand
TTCTGATGCTCTGCTGCTTAACGCTGAAGCAAAGATCCGCAAGGGAACCAACGGAGATACTCCTCTTAATGATGTCCGTAACAGGGCGGGTCTTTCACCAATAACCGGAGCGACACTGGCAAATGTACTTGATGAAAGAAGAGCCGAATTCGCATGCGAATGGTGGGGTGAAAGATATAACGACCTGATACGAACAGGGAATGCAGCTACAGCTCTGTCAGCATTTGGCTTTGTTGCCGGGACAAGCGAATATCTGCCTATTCCTCTTTCACAGCAGGCTTATAACATTAACCTGCAATAGCATGATTTTTAAATGAGAATGTCTCCTTTTTTAGGTTAATTTCAGGAGACATTCTCATTTTTTCTATTCTCACCTGAAGAGCATAATGAAAAGGATATTAATATATTCATTGGTCTTATCTGTTGCATTTGCTTGTACCGATGGAGATAAGAATGATTCCGGCGGCAATGGCTGGTTCAGTTTCAGCTCTTCAAGGGTGAACAACATTTATTCTGGTCTTGATTATCATGGAGTAATAACAGATCCTGAAATCAGGCTCTTTTTTAATGATGCCATTGACCGTAACAGTGTGGCTGAAAGTATCAGCCTGACATACGGTAGCTCAAACAGCCAGACGTTGAATGTCAGTTACCAGAACGGCGACAGTACACTTATGCTCAAGCCTGCCACCAGGCTGTCATTCACTACTGAGTACATTCTTGCAATCTCAACGGCCCTTAAAGCCAAAGACGGAAAATCATTGCATTCTTCTGTCTCATTGAATATCACTACAGCAATTGATTCGACAAATAAATTCACTTCCATTTCAGATGACTCATTGCTTACGCTTGTTCAAAAGAAGACTTTCTCTTATTTCTGGGATTTCGGACATCCTGTCTCAGGTATGACGAGGGAACGTAACACATCGGGGGATATAGTGACAACAGGTGGAACAGGTTTCGGGATAATGGCTATCCCTGTTGCTGTTGAACGCGGTTTTATAACAAGGAGCGAGGGTGTTACAAGGGTCTCATTGATAGTGAGTTTCCTTATGAATAGTGCAAAGAAGTTCCATGGTGCCTTTTCTCACTGGATGAACGGGGCTACAGGTGAGGTCGTACCGTTCGCTGCTAACGATAATGGTGCTGACATTGTTGAAACATCTTATATGATGATGGGGCTTCTGACGGCACGACAGTATTTTGACGGTACCGGTGAAGCCGAAACCACCCTCAGGGAAAACATAAATGCGTTGTGGAATAATGTTGAATGGGACTGGTACAGGAAAAATGGCAGTGAAACACTCTACTGGAACTGGAGCCCTGATTACGGATGGGCAGTAAACGTTACTGTCGGAGGCTGGAACGAGTGCCTGATCACATATGTTCTTGCAGCCTCATCAACAACCCATTCTATTCCTGCCAGCGTGTACGAAAACGGGTTTGCAAATAACGGGGCGATAAAAAATAATAACTCATATTACGGATATATCCTTCCATTGGGGAAACCGTACGGAGGCCCGCTTTTCTTTGAACACTATTCCTTCATGGGCATCAACCCCTCAACACTGTCTGATCAGTACGCTGATTATCATGTTCAGACAGTTAACCATACGCTTATAAATTATAACTACTGCATAGATAATCCGGAAAAATATTATGGCTACAGCAATGGTTGCTGGGGCTTGACCTCAAGCGATACAAACAATGGGTATAATGCCAGTTCACCGACCAACGATGTGGGAGTCATCGCTCCTACTGCCGCAATCTCTTCACTACCTTATACACCCGAAGAGTCACTCCGGGCTATGAGATTTTTCTATTACATACTTGGTGATAAAATCTGGGGGCAATATGGGTTTAAAGATGCCTTCGACCTTAATGATGCATGGTTTGCAGATTCATATCTTGCAATTGATCAGGGACCACAGATAGTGATGATTGAAAATTACAGGACAAGCCTGGTATGGAACCTGTTTATGTCGTGCCCTGAGGTGCGGGCCGGTCTTACAAAATTAAAATTTAGTTATTAGCATAATGAAATTCAGGGTAACAACATATTTACTGACATTGATTTTTTCAGGCCTGATCTTAACCTCATGCCATCATATACGGAAATCAACCGGAGGCGGAATCACTAGGAGCGAAAGGATTTCTGACGACTCCCTCCTGACACTTGTTCAATACAAGACATTCATGTATTTCTGGGATGGTGCAGAGCCTGTCTCAGGCATGGCAAGGGAAAGATATCACATTGACGGTGTCTATCCTGAAAACGATTTCAATGTAGTGACTACCGGCGGAACAGGCTTCGGGCTTATGTCAATGGTGATCGCCATTGACAGAAAATTCATCACACGCGATCAGGGCTTTGAGCGGATAAGTCATATAGTGGATTATCTTGGTCGTGCCGACAGGTTTCACGGTGCATGGCCTCACTGGCTTTATGGTGAGACAGGCAGGGTGAAACCATTCAGCCCCAAAGATGACGGAGCTGATATAGTTGAGACAGCGTATCTCGTGCAGGGGTTGCTCACTGTAAGGCAGTACTTTAAAGATGGAAATGACCGGGAACAAAAACTCTCTGCCCGTATTGATTCGCTATGGAGAGGCGTCGACTGGAGCTTCTTTACCCGTGGAGGCACGGATGCCATCTACTGGCACTGGTCGCCCGACAATGGATGGGCAATGAACTTCCCAATAAGAGGATACAATGAATGTCTTATAACTTACATACTTGCTGCCTCCTCTCCCACACACCCGGTCGACACCGCTGTGTATCGCAGGGGATGGGCCCGCAACGGAGATATCGTGTCAAAGCAGGTTACTTACGGGCTGCCCCTGCTGCTTAAACATAACGATCTGGAAGAATATGGAGGACCTCTCTTCTGGTCGCACTACTCATACCTCGGTCTGGACCCGCATGGCCTTTCCGACACCTATGCCGATTACTGGAAAGTGAACCTTAACCAGTCACTCATAAACTACAAATGGTGCGTCCTTAATCCTCTAAAGTTCAAGGGCTATTCAGCCGAATGCTGGGGATTAACAGCCAGTTATTCCATTATCGGGTACTCAGCACATGCACCCGGTAAAGTCAGAGACATGGGCGTGATATCACCTACTGCTGCTATATCATCATTGCCCTATACGCCTGAGGAATCAATGACCGCACTGAAGTATTTTTATTATTCCCTTGGCGACAGGATCTTTGGTAAATATGGATTTTATGACGCCTTTAGTGAACAGGCTGACTGGTACCCTCAGAAATACCTGGCAATAGACCAGGGTCCGGAAGTGGTGATGATAGAAAACTACCGCTCCGGCCTCATTTGGAAACTTTTCATGAGCTGCCCTGAGATACAGACAGGATTGAAAAAGCTGGGTTTTTCATCGCCATGGCTGAAAAAAGAACAGTAAAACCAGGATCACCGATGAAACGAAAAGTTTTTATTATAATAATGGCTGCAGCCATATCAGGATTGACTGTCATTGCTGAAGGGCAAACACCGGAAACTTATTGTAACCCGGTGAACATTGACTATGGGTATACTCCTATCCCCGACTTTACCAGGTGGGGTAAGCACAGGGCCACAGCCGACCCGGTGATTGTTAACTATAAAGGCAGTTATTTTCTCTTCTCAACCAATCAGAGTGGCTACTGGTGGAGCAACGACTTGAGCAGCTGGAACTTTATATCAAGGAAATTTCTTCGTCCATGGAACAGCGGATATGACGAACTATGCGCTCCTGCAGTGGGTATTATCGGCGATACAATGCTTGTCTTCGGATCAACATACACAAGTAACTTCACAATCTGGATGAGTACCAACCCGAAAGCCAACGAATGGAAGCCTCTTGTCGATTCCTTTGCCATTGGAGGGTGGGACCCGGCATTCTTTACAGATGATAACGGAAGGTTTTATATGTATAACGGCAGCAGCAACAGGTACCCCATCTATGGCGTAGAGCTGAACAGGAAGACTATGGAGCCGCTGAGTGCCAGAAAAGAGCTTTATCTCCTTGAGCCATGGAGGTATGGCTGGCAACGCTTCGGCGAGCACATGGACAACACCTTTCTTGATCCCTTCATTGAAGGCTCATGGATGACAAAACACAACGGCAAATATTACCTTCAGTATGGTGCCCCGGGAACCGAATTCAGCGGTTATGCCGATGGTGTGGTCGTGGGCGATTCACCCCTCGGACCGTTCATCCCACAATCGATGCCATTCAGTTTCAAACCAGGCGGCTTCGCGCGAGGCGCCGGCCATGGCTCTACCTTTCAGGATAACCATGGGAATTACTGGCACGTGTCAACAATCGCAATATCAGTCAAGAATAACTTTGAAAGAAGGATAGGTATATGGCCCGCAGGCTTTGACAAAAGCGGGGTGATGTACTGCAACACTGCCTTTGGAGATTACCCTGCCTACCTGCCCGCAGGTAAGGAAGATCATCCGGCAGGCAGCTTCACGGGATGGATGCTTCTTAACTACAAGAAACCTGTACAGGTATCCTCCACCTATGGATGCTATTATGCCAATAATGCCGTTGATGAAGATATTAAGACATACTGGTCTGCAACCACAGCTGACCCGGGCGAATGGATTGAGACAGACCTCGGCGCTCTGTCTGAGGTACACGCTATACAAATAAATTATGCCGACCAGGATGCTGAGTTTATTGGAAAGTCACAGAATGTCTTCCACCAGTATAAAATTTTTGCATCACAAGACGGGAAAAAATGGACCGTATTGGTTGATAAAAGCAAAAACAACACCGATGTGCCTCACGATTATATTGAACTGCCCTCACCGGTCAGAACTCGGTTCATTAAGCTGGTAAATATTCATATGCCCACAGGTAAGTTTGCAATAAGCGGATTCAGGGTATTTGGCAAAGGATCAGGTGACAAACCCTCAGAGGTGAAGGATCTTATCGTTCTCAGAACAGAGAAAGATAAGAGAAGCGCATGGATAAAATGGTGCCCTGTTGACAATGCCTATGCATATAATATCTATATGGGTACCGAGCCTGATAAACTGTATAACTGCATTATGGTCTATGATGCCAACGAGTATTGGCTGAAGACAATGGACAAGGAAAAAACATATTACTTTGTTATAGAAGCTGTCAATGAAAACGGTGTAAGTCCGAAAAGCAATTATGTAAAAGCGGAGTAACTTTTGATACACTCACATTGAGTGTTATCAGTTGCTGCGGGAAACAATAAGTCAATAAACAAAAAATAGTTAATATGCTGAGAAATAAGATTTTGCTGGCAGGAATACTACTTCTTTCTTGTAGCATGGGTTTTGCGCAGGAGAAGAAGTCGGGAGAGAATGAAAAGATGGAGAAATTTGTCAATGATCTTATTCAGAAGATGACACTTGACGAAAAGATCGGGCAGATGTCTCTTTTTACCAGTGGATGGGCCGTGACAGGTCCTGTCATGTCAAAAGACTACAGGAATTATATAAGGGAAGGAAAGGCAGGTGGTATATTTAATGCCTATACTGTTGATTATGTAAGGGATCTTCAGAAGATAGCAGTAGAGGAGACTCGTCTGCATATACCGCTGATCTTTGGCTATGATGTGATACACGGTCACCGTACCATCTTTCCTGTACCTCTTGCACAGGCTTCATCGTGGGATCCCGATGCAATTGAAAAGTCAGAGCGCATAGCGGCCAGTGAGGCTACAGCTGAGGGCCTCAACTGGGTATTTGCACCAATGGTTGACATTGCAAGGGACCCACGCTGGGGTCGGGTTATGGAAGGTGCAGGAGAAGATACATGGCTTGGCTGCCGGATAGCTGCCGCACGTGTGAAAGGATTTCAGGGCAATGACCTTAGCACAGCCAACACCGTGATGGCATGTGTCAAACACTTTGCTGCATACGGTGCCCCTCAGGCCGGACGCGATTATAACACCGTCGATATGTCAGACCGATCACTCTTTGAGTGGTACCTGCCGCCATACAAGGCAGCCGTTGATGCCGGCGCAGGGTCTGTGATGAGCTCATTCAATGAGATCGCCGGGGTGCCTTCCACCTCAAACAGATGGCTGCTGACTGACCTCCTCAGGGGGAAATGGGGCTTTGACGGATTTGTCGTTTCAGACTATACATCAGTGAATGAGCTTATCAAACATGGTGTGGCTGCCGATTCTGCCTCGGCAGGACAACTGGCAGTGAACGCCGGCCTCGACATGGATATGGAAGGAAGCATTTACGCCGATTATATGAAAGGTCTGGTTGAATCAGGAAAAGTTTCGGTTGAGACAATAAATGAGTCTGTCAAACGGATCCTTGAGGCAAAATACAAGCTCGGACTATTCGATGACCCTTACAGGTATTGCAACAAAGAACGTGAAAAGAACGAGATAATGACACCTGAGGATCATGCCTTCGCAAGAAAGTTCGCGTCGGAATCGATAGTCCTGCTAAAGAATTCGGGACAGACACTTCCTGTAAGTAAAAAGATAAAAACCATTGCTGTTATAGGACCCCTTGCCGATTCGAAGAAAGATATGCTTGGTGGCTGGTCCGGCGCCGGAGAGTGGCAGAAATGCGTTACACTGCTCGAAGGCATAAAGAGTAAAACAGATGGCACGATAAGGGTGGTGTATGCAAAAGGCTGCGACATTGAGGGTAAAGAAAAAGACAGGTTCGCTGAAGCTGTCAGAGCAGCAATGCAGGCCGACTTTGTAGTGCTCGCCCTGGGTGAGAGCGCTGACATGACAGGTGAAGCAGCGAGCAGGACGGATATCTCAATCCCGGGACATCAGATGGAACTGGCGCGTCAGATCTTTGCGACAGGAAGGCCCACAGCTGTAGTGCTCTTCAACGGTCGTCCACTTACAATAGAAGAGCTTGACCATTCAGCACCGGCAATACTTGAAGCATGGTATGGTGGCACAGAAGCGGGAAACGCTGTTGCCGATGTTCTCTTCGGAGATGTGAACCCTTCAGCAAAGATCACAATGACCTTCCCCAGGAATGTGGGGCAGATACCGGTATTTTACAATACAAAAAACACCGGCAGACCGTTTGACCCTTCAAAACAGAACGACAAATTCAAATCGAGATACATTGATTCTCCCAACACACCACTCTATCCCTTTGGATACGGGTTAAGCTATACCACATTCAAATATTCAGGAGTAAAACTTAACAAAAATTCGTTCTCCAAAGGAGACGAGATAACGGCCACGGTGACTGTAACCAACACAGGCAGTTATGACGGCGACGAGGTAGTTCAGCTGTACGTGCATGATGTGATAGGAGAAGTGACCAGACCCGTAAAAGAGTTAAAAGGCTTCAGAAAAATTCACATTGCAAAGGGAGAGACAGTCACAGTTGCGTTTACACTAACCCCCTCTGACCTGGCATATTATCACCAGGATATGAGCTATGCGTATGACCCGGGTGAATTTGAGCTCTTCATTGGCAGTGATTCTTCTACAGGCAACAAGACAGATTTCAAAGTTTCGGATTAGTTTAATTTGGGGAGAGACCGGGGATGTAAGTCAGTGCTTTCATTCCCGGTTTTTTGTGTCTGCCTTGTTATGGAGTCGCTTTTCTGCAAGCGTCCTATTATGATAGAGCGGAGACTGATGCCAGTGGCGAAATCTTAATAGCCAGCATATTCTCTGGTGAAGGCAGCAGAAAGCCCTCTTCACCAGCTTGTTGTTGCACTATCAAAAGATTATACATTTTCTGTGAATTTATTATCTTGTAACAGCCTGTTGTGAATAGACTATCTGACAATGAAAAACAAGATGAAAAAGAGAGTAATTGCGATAATGACTATAATTATTGGACTCGTATGTTATATGTTTTTATTCGGTAAACTTTTTCCCTTTTCGCCTGTAATTGCGGGATTTTCGAAACATGAAATGCCAAATACTATCGTTTATGTTCAAAAAGGAGCCACTTATTGTTATTTCCAAAAGACAGATAGCATAATCCCTTCAGTAGAGGCTTTCCATGAATTGAAATTCAAACGAAAGCCTGAGTTATTCATCTTTCGTGATAGTTTGGCATATATAAGACGCTCACCATCGAAAGCCANGTTTTGTGCATTCTCAAGTGGCAGGCTGATTATTTCACCATGGGCGCTCAGAGAAGCGGAAGAAGGAAAAATTTCATTAGCAATATATGTTAAGCATGAACTTTCTCATGTTCTTATTCTTCAGCATAAAGGATTATTCTCTGAATTGCATTATCCAAAATGGCTGCTCGAAGGGATTGCCGTATATAGTGCAAACCAAATGGGTACCTCATTTTATCCGGGTAAAGACGAAACTTATCATGCCATTGCACAGGGTAACTTTTTGCCGCCTTTTGATTTCAAAACAAAAAGAGAGGACAGGGTAAGGCTCGATGTTAAATACCGCATTCCGTTTATGTATTCTGAGTTTGCCTGCATTGTTGATTATCTGGTTCAAAATTATGGAAGGGCAAAATTTTTGTCATATATGAAAAGCATGATAAGATCAAATGACCATGACAAGGTTTTTAAACAAATCTATGGGATGGATTTTGATAAGTTCATTGTTGAATTCAGGCAATCTGTAGAAAAAGAAGATTCTTCAAAAGAAGCGGGCTCGGTGTAAGAGAAATCCAAATCGCCTGACAGCCAATTGAAACCACAGATCAATAAATATATCTGACTTCTCCACAGTTTAAGCACAGAGGCCGGAGGCCAACGAGCAAGTCGCTGGCCCAGGGTCCAAATGCCATACACTTTCTTAACTTTCAATGCCTTGAAAAAAGATGTTTAACTCATTTATTTGCTTTATGCTTTAAAATGACTATATTTGCATTATATATCATTCACTAATGTCATTTAATGAATCTTATGACTGATAATTCATTCACATACTGGCTCTCATTGAGTGATAAGGCACTGGCAGCTCATATTGGCGCATTTGTGAAGCATCACCGTATGGAGCAGAATAAGACTCAGGGTAAACTGGCATCTGAAGCCGGGATAAGCCGATCAACGCTGAGCCTCATGGAACGAGGTGAAACGGTCACCCTGGCTACACTATTGCAGGTACTGCGCGTTTTGGACCAGTTGCAGATAATGAACGCTTTTACTGTAAGCGAATCACCCAGCCCGCTCATCATGGCAAAACTGCAAAAGAAAAAGCGCCGACGGGCAAGGACGACAAAAGAAAAAAATACCGGTAAAACAGATTGGTAGCATGAATGTAGCCGAAGTGAAGATATGGGGTGAATTAGTCGGAGCTGTGGCCTGGAACGAAAAGACAGGTTATGCCACCTTTGAATATGATACGAGGTTTAAGCAGCTGGGATGGGAGTTGTCTCCGCTAAAGATGCCTGTCTCCACAGCCAGAAACAAATTTGAATTTCCTGAGCTCAGGAAGGAGAGAGATGCAGTATTTGATACCTTCAAAGGCCTGCCCGGGCTACTGGCAGATGTACTGCCTGACAGGTATGGAAACCAGCTGATAAACATGTGGCTGGCACAACAGGGGCGCCAGCAGGATAGTATGAACCCAGTGGAAATGCTATGTTTTATCGGCTCACGTGGCATGGGGGCCCTGGAGTTTGAACCTGTGATACTAAATGAAAGCCGGCGCACGTTTCAGGTAGAGATGGAGAGCCTGGTGAGTGTGGCCCGGAAGATGCTGAGTCAGCGTGAAGCATTTGCCACAAACATAAAAAAGGAGGATGAGAAAGCTGTACTTGAAATCATGAAGATCGGTACATCAGCAGGTGGTGCAAGACCCAAGGCGGTGATCACCTGGAATGAAAAAACAGGTGAGGTGAGATCAGGCCAGACCAGAACACCAAAAGGTTTTGAGCATTGGCTGATAAAACTTGACGGCGTAAGCGATATGCAGTTTGGTGCCACGAATGGTTATGGCCGTGTTGAAATGGCTTACTATAATATGGCAACTTTGTGCGGGATAGAAATGATGCCCTCCAGGCTGTTGGAGGAAAATGGCAGAGCTCACTTTATGACTAAAAGATTTGACCGTGAAGGGAATGAAACCAAACATCATATTCAGACTTTTTGTGCGTTAAAGCACCTCGATTATAATCTCGTCAATAGTTTCAGTTATGAACAGCTTTTCCAATGTATGAGGGAGTTACGCCTCAGTTATGCCGATGCCGAGCAAATGTTCAGAAGGATGGTTTTCAATGTTATTGCCCGTAATTGTGATGACCACACCAAGAATTTCTCTTTTTGCCTTGAAAAAGGTGGTAAGTGGAAGCTTGCGCCGGCTTATGATGTCTGTCATGCCTATCGTCCGGACAGTGACTGGGTAAGCCAGCACTCTCTTAGTATCAATGGGAAACGGAAAGAGATTAACAGAAATGACTTAATGGTTATAGGTGAATCTATCAGGTGCAAGAAGTCAGCTGAGATCATAGATGAGATCAACGTTACAGTAAACCGGTGGAAGAGGTTCGCTGATGAGACAAATGTTCATCCCCGGCTTCGCGATGAAATAGGCAAGACGCTGTTAAACCTGAAATAATAACATTATCCGGTAATAAATGTAAAGAGGCAGAAGATATTCCTTGATATATTGATTGATTAACGCCGTCAGAAGGTTTAACATCATTTTAACTAATCATTAATCAGAATGCCATTAAAATTTCAATAGCTTTGCTTTCATGTCATACATCATTCTTCTTTCGCAGCTGTTCCTGTTCTGTAATCTCGGCCATCCGGGTAGCTATATGTACCCTGAAACTGATCTTACTTTGCAGTTATACCAGGAATGCAGACTGGAGCAGGTATTGTCATATGACATCTTCAAACTGGCAATGACAGGGATGTCAAGAATTGACGGACTGCAGAAAAAGAATATTATTACAATAGTTGATTTCACCAAGCCATCCACAAGGGAACGATTATTTGTTATTGATCTTGAAAACAAGAAGATATTATATAAATCGCTGGTTGCACACGGTAAAAACTCAGGTGGAAATATGGCAAGCAGCTTTTCCAATTCTCCCCGTTCGTTAAAAAGCAGTCTTGGTTTTTACATAACAGGCGAGACATATACCGGGAAATGGGGTTACTCCCTGAGACTTGATGGCCTGGAGCCAGACTTTAATGACAACGCAAGGAGAAGGTCTATTGTAATTCACGGTGCTGACTTTGTAAGTTTTGAAGTTGCAAAAGATTGTGGCCTGCTGGGGCGCAGCTACGGATGTCCGGCTTTGCCAGTCAACAAGGCCAAGCCAATTATTGACAGAATCTCAAATGGAACCTGCCTCTTTATTTATGGGAAAGATCCACGATATCTGAAGAATTCAAAAATACTTAACGAAGAGATAAGAATTCTTCCGTCTATGATCAGTACTCAAAAGGATACCCTTATTTTGCCACGGCTGGGAAGCTAAGATGTTGATAAGTTGATTCATTAGTATGTGTAACATTAATGGCGTCATTCAGTAGTTAAGTCGAACAGACTAAAGCAAGACTAAAAGACAGAAAAGCGCAGAGTATTGAGAATGAAACCTTCATTTTTCTATTGCTTTTAATTGTTTGCAAAGTGTCGCTTCTTCCCTACCTTTAATGAGGTGATTTTAAATTATTAAGGTTATGAAAACAAAACTGTTAATTATTGCTATAGTGGCCATTCTGTCGATGCCATGCGCCGGACAACAGGTTACAAAATGGGACAAATGGTCATTTCTGATTGGCGAGTGGCGGGGAGAAGGAAGCGGACAACCCGGTCAGGGAGGCGGATCATTCAGCTTTGCTTTTGACCTCGATAAGAATGTCCTGATAAGAAAAAGTCATTCAGAGTACCCGGCCACAGAGACCAAACCAAAAATAATTCACGACGATCTGATGATTGTTTATTCAGATGCAGCAAATAGTCCTTTAAAGGCAGTGTACTTTGACAATGAAGGTCACGTTATTAATTACTCGGTTAAATACTCAGAGGAATCAATAACACTCACAAGTGACAAAATTGCAAATGTTCCTGTTTTCAGGCTGACATACACCTTCATCGACAATAATACTGTAGACACCAAGTTTGAGATGTCACAGGATGGGGAAAAGTTTATGACATATATTGAAGGAAAAAGCAGAAAATCAATTAACAATTAACAATTAGTAATTATTAATAAGTCGTGCGGTTGTTCAGTCTTGCAGCTATGAATTTGACCGAATGACTGAACGACCGAATGACTGAACGACTTCACACCCGGAACGTTAAATTTAATTGACTTATTCCAGAGTATGTGCTAAATTGTTGCAGCACTTCAGCAAATTTTTAGTCTATAAACTATAATTCCAATAAAATACCCATGAGAAAGAATTTACTTTTTTTTATGGCGAGTGTAATGCTTGTTACATTTAAGCCACTTAGTGTCAGTGGGCAGGAGACACGCCTGCTCCGTAACCCGGATGTGAGTGACAAGGAAATTGTATTTTCTTATGCCGGAGACATATGGTCAGTTGGCAGGAATGGCGGAGAAGCACGAAGGCTAACCAGCACCCCTGCTATTGAATCTGTTCCTCACTTTTCAAGAGATGGTCAGACCATTGCATTTACGAGTAACTGTACGGGGAACAACGAGGTGTACATTATCAGTGCATTAGGTGGCGAGCCTAAAAGAATTACCTGGCACCCGGGGAATGATATGGAGCTTGGATGGTCAGCTGATGGTAAATCACTTCTCATTTCTTCAGACAGGAGCAGTGCACCAATAAGGCTTCAGCAACTATTTGTTCAACCGGTGGATGGGGGGATGCCAGTAAAGCTTCCAGTGCCGTCTGCCTCCAGGGCATCATGGTCAAACGATGGGACTAAGCTGGCTTATGAAGATATCAGATGGCAATCGGAATGGAAAAATTATCGTGGCGGACAGGCCCAGCCCATCCGTGTCGTCTCTTTTCCTGACCTTGAGCAGATTGATGTTCCCGGACCGTCAAGTGTAAACACCTATCCTGCTTTTCTGAATAGCAATCTTTATTTTTTATCAGACAGAGACGGCATATTCAACATCTTTGTTTTCGACCTTAAAACCAAAGGGGTAAGCCAGGTTACCAGGTACACAGACAGTGACATTAAAACAATGTCTGCCGGAGGAGGCATACTTGTGTATGAGAAGGATGGCGTGATTCATACTCTGAACCCGGAATCAGGTGAAGACAAGACATTAAGTGTTACTATTCACGGTGACTTCCCCTGGGCGATGAAACAATGGAAAGACGTATCCAAAAATATTGCCTGGGCTGATCTGTCTCCAAATGGTACAAGGGCAGTCTTTGAGGCTCGTGGTGAAATATTTACTGTTCCGGCAGAAAAGGGAGATGTAAGAAACCTTACAAATTCATCAGGAGCTGCCGACAGAACGCCGGCATGGTCACCCGACGGGCAAAAAATTGCGTGGTTCTCTGATGCGAGCGGAGAGTATCAGCTTATTATCTCTGATCAGAACGGATTGGTTCCTCCAAAAGCTATTTCAATTGAAAAACCTACATTCTTTTACAATCTGTGCTGGTCTCCAGACTCAAAAAAGGTTGCCTTCACCAACGCAGAAAGAGACCTGCTTATAGTTGATGTAGAAAAAGGTACTGTTCAAAAGGCTGATTATGACCTTATGGCAGTGCCTGAAAGGAGTCTGATACCGGTCTGGTCGCCTGACTCTCGCTGGATTGCGTATTCAAAACAACTGCCTAACAAGTACAGGGCAGTAATGTTATATAATACTGACGGAAACAAATCATACCAGATTACTGATGGATTATCAGACTGCGTATCTCCTGCATGGGATAAAGGAGGTAAATACCTCTATTTTCTTGCCAGTACAGATATGGCACTAAACACAGGATGGCTTGATATGAGTTCTATGGAAAGGCCACAGAGGAGAAATGTTTATTTTGCCATACTCTCAAAAGACGGAGCATCCCCGCTCCTTCCCGAAAGCGATGAGGAAAAAGCAGTACCTTCAGCTGCCCCCACAGCTGTTAAGAAGGCACCTGATACTAAAAAGAGTGCAGCAGATATCAAAAAACCCACAGCCGATACCTCCGCAATAAAAATTGATCTGGAGGGAATTTCAAACCGTATTCTTTCATTGCCTGTGCCTCCGCGTAATTACTTTGATCTGCAGGCCGGGCCCAAAGGCTTTCTTTTTATCTCTGAAACAGACTGGACCTTCAGTCCAACTAACGCAGGGAATATGACCATTCATAAATGGGATATGAGTAAACGCAAAGATGATGTTTATCTTACAGGCGCAACATCATATACTGTATCTGCCACAGGGTCCAAAGTTCTTTACAGCCAGGGTGAAGATTGGTTTATTATTGCAGCCGATGGAAAACCAAATCCGGGTGATGGCAAGCTTAAAATGGAGCTGAAAACAAAACTTGATCCTGAAGCAGAATGGAAACAGATATATCTTGAAGCATGGCGTTTTCATCGCGACTTTTTCTACGTGCCAAATTACCATGGGGCTGACTGGAAAGCCATATATAATAAATATGCTGCTCTTTTGCCGTATGTAAAACACAGAAGTGATCTGAACTACCTCATTGACATGATAGGTGGTGAGCTCTGTGTAGGGCACCATTTTGTTAATGGTGGCGATATGGGTGAAACAAAGTATGTTTCTCTGGGTCTGCTTGGTGCCGACTATGCAATTGAAAGTAACACTTACCGGATAAAGAAGATTCTTTCCGGTGAAAGCTGGAACCCTGATCTGAAAACCCCATTACTTGAAGCCGGAGTTAACGTGCACGCCGGAGATTATATTATTGCTGTAAACGGAGTGCCTCTCACCCCGCCCAGCACACCTGAGTCTGCTCTTGAAGGCATGGCTGATAAACAGGTGACACTCACTGTGAACTCAACACCTTCATTAGCCGGTGCCCGAAATGTGACTGTCGTTCCTGTAGGGAGTGAATCATCATTGAGGATGAGAACATGGATTGAAGACAACAGGAAAGAGGTAGACAGACTCTCTGACGGAGCGCTGGCCTATGTCTGGTTACCTAATACAGGAGAAGGAGGTTACAGCAATTTTAACAGGTACTATTTCGGTCAACAGGACAAGAAAGGTGCTGTAATGGACGAACGCTTCAACGGAGGTGGCTCTATTGCAGATTATATTATCGATATCTTATCCCGAAACCTTCTCGGATATTTTAACAACCCTATTGGGAACCGCGTACCATGGACCGAACCAATGACAGGCATATGGGGGCCAAAAGTGATGCTTATTAACGAGTATGCAGGATCGGGTGGTGACATGATGCCGTATATGTTCAGACAGAAGCAGGTAGGCAAACTGATAGGTACCAAAACCTGGGGCGGACTCGTTGGAATATGGGATTTCCCACAGCTGATTGATGGAGGTTTCGTAACTATTCCGCGCGGAGGCTTTTTCAACCTAAAGGGTGAATGGGATATTGAAAACAAGGGTATTGAGCCTGACATCGAAGTAAATATCACACCAAAAGATGTTGCTGCAGGGCGTGACCCTCAGCTTGAAAGTGCCGTAATGGAAACTATGAAGCTCCTGAAAGAGTCTCCGGTAATTCTGCAAAAAGAACCATTGCCACCGGTCAAGGTACATTAGTCAATAAACGAAATTTCCCCGGCGTTGTCAGGGTTACCCGAAAAAATGCTTCAGGATCTTATTCCTGAAGCATTTTTTATATTAATGGAATAAATTGATTAAAGATTTCGTCAGGGCAGCCATTTTTTGACTTTCTTTTATATTTTTACAAACAGATACTGTCATTCCGGAAAATTGATAATTGCGAGAAGGGAAAGTGCTCTGTAATGATGCAGTAGTGATTAATGTTGGCTAGTGGTTATCTGATTTTTGCATTAATAAGTTTTTGACCAATGAGAAAACTCCTGTTTGCCTTATTATGTCTGGTGCCTGCCATTATTTATGGTCAGGAGAATTATTATGTCATTGACAGCGTCTCTACAGTCGGAGTCAAAATGATTGAAGCAAGCGACTTAATGAATTCAAGGATCTGCCAGGTTGTAATTAATGACAAGATAAAAGAGTATACGCCGGAGCAGGTATCTGAATATGGATTTAAAAGCGGACGGGTCTATTTTTCAAGGAAAATTCAATCAGGAGATTCAATTAAGACTGTATTTCTTGAGCGCCTTGTTAAAGGCAATACAAATCTGTACTATTATAAAGGTCATGGCATAAAAGAGTTTTTTCTTGAAAAAGACAGCGGGAAATTTATAGCCTTACCCGTTCGTGGCAGAGAGAAGAAGAACAACAGCTTTCATGCAGCGCTAACGGGTGCTTTAACAGAATGCCCGGAGGTTGTCGGTTATTCAAATATGGTAGGCTACAACAAAAGATCTATGTCGGAATTCATTTCCGGATATAACAAATGTACCCCGGTTCCACCACATGTTTTTAAGTACGGGCTGATACTTGGCTATGATGCATCAAAACTGGTCTCTTCTTCAAATTATGATGACAGGAAGCTTGATTATTTAAACTATAAATATGAAGGAAGCGTTGCTGTTGGCGGATTCATTGACAAACCAATAATGTACAGCAACTTTTCAGCCCACCTTGAGCTTTATTACTCACATAAGAAGTACTCTTATTCTTCGCAAAATGAAAGCGAAATTATTGATATGGTTGCAAATACATCAAGTCTTATTATCCCGGCTTTGCTGAGGTATACATTTAGAGCACCTAAAACAATGCCATTTATTAATATCGGAGGTTGTTTCGCGTACAACTTTGAAAGCAGCTGCGATATTTATTCATCTACAATTAATAATGGAACTGTACAGATTAACGGGGTAACAAAGTCAGATATTATTTCTAAAAACCAATTGGGTTTTAGCACAGGTGCGGGGCTGGAGTACAGGCTCAGTTTCAAAAGGTCTTTATCCCTAGAGTTACGCTGCAACAGACTTGTCAATCTGGGTGATACAGGAGCCAAAAATATTTCTGCATTTCTCTTATTAACTGAAATAAACTTCTAAAAATGAACCGGTTTTATGTTGCCCTGGTATTTACAAGTTTGCTATTTACGACGGGATGCATCAAAAATGCTGAGTATCAGTCAAAAGACTATCCGTTTCTGATTACAAAAGATGTTTCTGATATAGACACCACCGGAGTGACATTTAATGCAGAGATAGTTGATTACGGTAAGAAAGAGATAACTGATTTCGGTTTTATCTGCAGCTATGAAGGCACCAACATTTCGTATAGCCTTTCTGCCACCGGCGACCTGAAGCACTTTACAATAAGAATATCTACTGATCTTGAAAAGGGTAAAAATTATACTTGCACTGCTTATGCAAAAACGGATGAGACTCTGGTGTTAGGGAATAATGTCGAATTTAAGAGTCTTGGTTCATCTTCTCCGCTTATTGAAGATTTCAGTCCCAAGGAAGGCTTTGATAAGACTATTGTGATGCTTAAGGGTAAATATTTCAGTCATACCGTTTCAGGAAACCAGGTATTTGTTAACAATGTGCAGGCCAGAATCATTTCTTCTTCAACCGAAATGATTGAGTTTGAAACCCCGTCAATGGCCTTCTTTGGTGAGGCAGCTATCAAAGTAAAAACAGGATCAAAATCGGGGATCGCTACAGGTAAATTTAAGATACTGGGGCCTGAAATAGAGAGTGTCTCTTCATTATATGGCCATTCGGGGGATTCTGTCACTATTATAGGAAAAAACTTTATGCAAAACGGATCCACTGTTCAGGTTCTTTTTGACAATTATAATGCAGCAATATTAAATGCCACCTGCACAAAAATTCAGGTAATAGTACCACCCACAGAAAGATATTTTTATGACTCCTGGAATCAGATCAAGGTAGTAAATGGACCAAAATCAGCAACTTATAAAGACCCCTACTACTCAACAAAATTATGGGAGACCAAACAGCCAACTCCATTCGACTGGTCGTGGAGATATCAGGCATTTACATATGACGGAAACGGGTACATTATGGAATTGAACACTCAGTTATTGTACAAATATTCTACAGCCGATAACACATGGAGCACAGTCATCGGATCGACATTTCCCGGAGAGAGGATCGAGGGCTGTCTGTATATTGTTATCGGGAATGTGCTTTATAAAGCCGGAGGTGAGACATATACATACGAGCCTCTTGCAGATCTGTGGTCATATGACTTCAACAGTCAGCTATGGGTTAAAAAGAGTGATCTTCCATTTAAGTTTTCAAAAGCTACCTGGTTCAAACTGAACGACCGGTATTATGTGATTACATCTGACGGAGAATTCTGGAAATGTGATTTTGTAAATGAGATGTACACCAAAATGAATGATTTCCCGGTCACATTTACATATTCACTTGGATCATCATTTGTCATTGACAATAAGGCTTTTATGGTTACCTTCGGCAAAACATGGCTTTATGATGAATTGGCTGACAGCTGGATCGAGAAAGCAGCAAACCCATTCCAGTTCGAATCATATTGTGAACGTCCGTTTGGTTTTGCAATGAATAATACAGGATACGTTCTTCATTCCGGACAACATCTTTACAAATATGATTACGCAAATGACAGGTGGGTATTAATGAGCAATTACCCTGGTCCACGAGGCGATAATTCAATTAAGACAGTATTTGTTATCGATGGCACAGCATATGTTGCAGCCACTGCAAGTAATTACTCCGGTTGCGCCCCGCTTATGTACTCATACCAGGAATAAAGATACAGCAAACATGTAAGTATTAATTTAGGCTGTCTTTTCCAGAGGATATATACTACAGATCAATAAAACTGCATTAAATAAAATGGATAACATTCAAATTCCGGTTATATGAAAAAGAGAAACAAATTAAGGATTTACCGGTTTGCAATAATAATCAGTACGATGGCTCTGATGATCAGTTGTAAAAAAAATGATGATACAGGAAGCGTTAAAGATGCTGATGGCAACAAATACAAGACTGTGGTAATAGGTGATCAGACATGGATGGCAGAAAACCTGAAAACGACTTCATTTCAGGACGGAACGCCAATAAATCTTGTCACGGACAATACACCATGGAGTTATTCAGGTGCAGCCTATTGCTGGTACGGTAATGATCAGGCCACTAATGAGGATTTTGGAATTTTATATAACTATTATGCTGTGGCAGGCACCAGTGAGCTTTGCCCTACCGGATGGCATATCCCTTCAAGCGATGAGTGGGCCACACTTATTGACTTTGCGGGTGGCTCAAATGTTGCCGGGAGCAAGCTCAAGCATTCCGGAACAGAATACTGGTTTTCCCCCAACAGCGCGGAGAACAGCTATCAATTTTCAGCTCGCGGCGGAGGCTTACGTGATCAATACGGTTTTTTCAATAACCTTGGTGAGAATTGCTTCTTCTGGACTTCGACAGCTTATTCTGCCGACAAGGCATGGTACACTGTTTTATCTTACAACAGCAGCAGTATACTCAACAATTACTTATCAAAAAACTCTGGTTTCTCAGTGCGTTGTGTAAAAGACTGAAAGCCTTAAAAAAGGTAACTCCGGATACTGTCGTTATCACTTAGAAAATAAAAACTGTTTGTACAACCTGGTAATAAAACTACATAGATTTAAAATCAACTATATGTTAACAGGAAAAAGTTAAATGCCCCATTTCAATTGAAACGAGAATTATTTTTTGTTATTTTAATATCCGGGAAAATGGGAGGATTACAACTAATGCACAAATTACAGGAAATTACTAAACATTGATTTATGTTGAGAAGAAGATGGTTGAAAGTCAATTAAATGAAATGAAGAAAATGAAAATCTCCGGCATGTCTGTCATTGTAGCATTGCTTTTAATGCTGAATGTTTCTATTGTCAGTGCCGTTCCGGTAATTACTGGATTCACTCCCAGCTCAGGTAAAGTTGGTTCTATTGTACTTATCTCAGGTACCGGGTTCAATACAGTGCCAGTCAATAACGTTGTATACTTTGGTGCTGTCAAAGCAACTGTCACGGCATGCAGCAACACGTTAATTGCAGTAATTGTGCCAGGCGGAGCCACAAATCAATATCTTTCTGTCACTGATATTGTATCCGGCCTTACAGCCTATTCCTCAAAACCATTTATAACAACGTTTGACTGCGGGGGTAAAATTGAGCCAACTTCCTTTACAGCCATCCCTGATTTCCAGGCCACAACAGCAATACAGACTGTAGGGTCAGGAGACCTTGACAATGATGGGAAGCCTGATATTGTGATAGCCAACTACTACAGTAATATTGTGTCGCTGTATTTAAATGTAAGTGATGGAAGCACTATTACTTTAGGGCCGAAGGTAGACTACACAACAGGGATAAATCCATCAAGTGTTGCGATTGCAGATATTGATGGAGATGGTAAACTTGATATTGCGGTTTGTAATAAAAATTCAAATACGATTTCCGTATTCAGGAACACCAGTACAGTTGGCAACATATCATTTGCAGCAAGAACAGATTTTGCTACAGGAGAGAAACCGCACGACATAACAGTCAACGACTTTAACGGAGACGGCAAACCCGATCTCGCTGTAACATGCAATGGCGTCTCGGTGGGGCTCGTTTCAGTTCATATGAATACAGGCGTTAAAGGCAGCATCTCTTTTGCTCCCAAAGTCGATTTTGCTGCAGGCTATGGAACTGACTGCATAGCGGCTGGTGATATAGATGTTGATGGTAAACCGGATTTAGTGGTTACCAACCTTGCTTCAAACACTTTTTCAGTTTTTAAAAACACGTGTTATAACGGGACGATTGATGCAAACTCATTTGCTCCCAAAGTTGATTTCTCAACCTCAGAGAATCCTTATGATGTTGTTATTGCTGATTTTGACAGTGATGGCAAGCCGGATATTGCTGTAGGGAAGAGCCCTGCTTCATCAGCCGTTTCAGTATTTAAAAATACTTGTACACCAGGTGTTATTAATTCAGGTTCATTTGCTGCCAGGGTGGATTTTCCAACCGGTACTTGTCCTAATAATATCTCGGCTGATGATGTTGACGGTGACGGTAAGATAGATATAGCCATTACTTATTATGAATATAACAAGGTAGCTCTGTTTAAAAACACGACCACTCCCGGAATTATAAATCAGGGCTCCTTTGCCTCAAGAGTTGAATATGAGACAGGCTCCATACCAACAAAACTGATATTTTGTGATCTGAATCTCGACAACAGGCCGGATATGACGGTGGCTAACTTCACTGAAGGTTCAGTTTCCATTTTTCAGAACAATATCATGACATGTCCCTCCATTTCTTCCATCTCCCCGGAAAGTGCAGGTCAGGGAGAAACAGTAACTATTACGGGAACAAACTTTACCGGAACAGTATATGTAGATTTTGGAGGTACAAGTGCAACCTCCCTTGAGGTTGTTTCTAACAACATAATCAAAGCAGTAGTGGGCCCAGGTGCCACTGGTGATGTCTCCGTAACAAATTTCTACGGTACAGGCACATACCCTGGCTTCAAATTCAGGGATATTCAAAATATAACCTTCAACTCACTACCAGATAAAACTTATGGTGATGCTGATTTTGATCCTGGAGCAACCTCCTCAAGTGAGCTTACGGTAACATACTCAAGCAGTAACACCTCTGTAGCAAGCATCGTTTCGAATAAAGTGCATATAGTTGGACAGGGTACCTGTACTATATATGCCGATCAGGCGGGCAGCGACTACTTTATGCCTGCCCGGCAGGTTTCACAACCGCTGAAGGTGAATAAAAAGGAACTTACAGTTACAGGCGCATCCGTAGTCGTAAAGAATTATGATGCAACTACAAATGCCACTATAAACGGGGCAACACTTACGGGTAAGGTTGGCTCTGATGATGTTATATTGGGAAATGCCACAACAGGAACTTTTGCTGATGCCAATGCAGGAACAAATATTTCAGTTATTACTGCTATGACCATATCCGGAACTGCATCAGGGAATTATTTTTTAACTCAGCCATCACTGAAAGGCAGCATAAACATGAAGGCAATAACCATTACTCCTGACAACGGACAAGGTAAGGTGTATGGCGAAACTGACCCGTTATTAACATATAAATTCTCGCCTGCACTGTTAGGGACAGATGCAATTTCCGGAATATTAAGCCGCGTCTCAGGAGAAAATGTCAACACATACTCTTATACCATAGGGTCACTGACGGCAGGCGCAAACTACTCATTGTCCGTTGATCCTTCAGTGAAATTCGGAATTATTGCCAAGCCAATAACAATAACTGTGAATGAAGGACAATATAAAATGGTCGGAGAAACTGATCCTGTTCTGACTTATACAGTCAGTCCGGCGTTAGTAAGCGGTGACAGTTTCACAGGCTCTTTGGTAAGAACTGCCGGTGAAGCAGTTGGAAATTATACTGTTAACATAGGAACTCTCAGTGCCGGACCGAACTATTATGTAACATTTGTCGCAACCACTTTTGCTGTTCTGAATTCAGACCACGAACCACCTGTTGTTACCTTCCCAAATGTTACAGGCAGAACATATATTCATGTTTTTGACCAGCCTCTTATTTATTTCTCTGAGATTGTACTGCAGACAATACCCGTATTATCAGATGCCATTATTTTAAGAGAGGACGGCAAAAACGGCACCACCATACCGTTCACAATTGTCAGCAGTGATATAACACTTACCTCAGCTCAGCCGCAGATAACGATTGCAGCTGACTTCAAGTGCGGAACAACATATTATCTTGCAATAGTGGCAGGCTCATTCACTGACAGGGCTGCCAACCCAGTTGCTTTGACTGAGGTCACTTTCATTACAGATCCTTTGCCTGAAAAGCCAACAGTAGCTGAGGTTACCACGGGAACAGAAAATCACCTCTGCCCCTTTACTGGCTTAAACTGCTCAAATATAAAATCAGGGATGACTTATATCTGGCAAAAAGATGGGACGGATCTCAACACCCAGAGTGAAACGGGATATACCCTGCCTGAAAACGCAAGTGGGGTATACAACCTGAGGGTTGTGGATAATACCACCACCTGCCGGAATAAGTCAGATAATTACACTATATCTGAATATGCGATCGTTAAGCCGGTGATATATGAAAAGAAGAAATCTGGCATAGTATCCATCTTAATTGTTGACAATACATCTGCTTCGTTTAAGTCATTCAAATGGACGTATGCCGATGGAACGGCGCTTCCGTCAAATATTGACAGTGAGAACCAGTTTCTGGTGCTTTCATCAGCAACAATGAATGGCAACTATCTGGTAAAAACAACCGACGGTAACGGATGTCAGAATAAGTCAGACTCAAAGTCAGTGACTCTGAAAGATGCCGCAGTAATACTTTATCCTACTATTAACAACGGGAGTTTCAAAATCAGTTTCTTCTATCCAGAAAACGGAGAGGTAAATATCCGGATTTTAAATTCAACCGGTATTATAGTAAGAGAGCTATCCTACCACAAGTCAGACCTCACGGAGGTTATTGATGTTGACATGAATAATGTGATCAGCGGCGTGTACATGGTGGAATTGCAGATGAATGACTTCTCAAACGTTAGCCAGGTTGTAATAAGACGATAAATCCGGTAAATTATTAATGCTTCTTGATAATCAAATAACCATGAACCGATATATAAGACTAATATTTTTTGTTCCACTCGTTTTGATAACAATGGAAGCAGCAGGCCAGGACAAGCAACTGCAATTTCAGCCCGGGAAATATCTTCCTGACTGTGTTGTTGATTTTTATGTTGGACCGGCATTTACAAAAATAAAAGGAGATGGATACAGGAACGATCTAAAGTCAAAGGCAGGTTTTACAGTTGGCGGAGATTTGACCTATTATTTTAAGATAATAAACAAACTAAAAATTGGAGCCTCGGCAGGGCTAGGTTATACCCACTATGGTTCAGAATATAACCTGAGCACCCAAAGGCAAATACAAACAGTTGATGCTGATAATGAATCTGTTACGAGAACAGAGACTGCCAATAACATGAAGGAGATTGAAAAGGCAGGTTATTTAGACATCCCTTTGCTGGCGCATGCCGACTACACGATTAATTCAAAAATTGCTGTTTACGCAAAAACAGGGATATGTTATTCTTTTGTCGTGGGTTCCAGTTACGCTTCATCAGCACTATATACTGCAACAGGGTATTATCCAAAGTATAATGTAACATTATTCGATATTGATATTGATGGATCACCCTACTTCTACCCTACAGATAAAAAGATGTCAGATAAAAATAATCTGACACTGAAAAATAATTTCGTCGTACCTCTCAGCATCGGGGTCAAATACAAATATGATGAAATGATATCTGTTACAATTGGGATAAACGAGATGGTGGGCATAAGGAATATTTCAGGCTATGATGATTCAATATACAAGCCTATTGTCAGTGACGACCGGAGATTCAGCAGCCTGATTCAAAACAATGGTAAAACTAAAACTAATGCGTTCTGCATTGAGTTTGGTGTATCATTAAGTCTGTGGAATAAATAGGGCTGGTTAGCTATCAAAATCACATCTGTGAGAAATCACTGTCTTTGTTTTGCAGCTGTTTCAGTTTGTTAAATAAAGCTCTCATAACTATTGGCAATGATAGTTCTCCCGGAATATCATCTGAAAAAACGATTTCCTCAACCTCATCAATATCAGAGATGTCTCCAAATGTTGAAACTGAAGCCAGAAAGAGCTGTCCATGTGTCTTTTCCGAATCCGTGACAACAGAATAATAACAGAGAGGAGATATTTCAAACTCCTCAGCACCTGTCTCTTCCATTAGTTCACGTATTGCAGCCTCTTCTGTTGTTTCTCCCTCTTCAGGATGGCCGGCAGGCAGCTCATACCCCCCTCTTTCACGGTGTTTTATAAAAAGCCAGCTATCGTTGTGCCTTACTCCTATCACCACATAGCTTATTTTGTCAGGCTGTTGCTCTGAAAACAATACTTGTGTCATAATAAAACTTCTTCTCTCCCCAAAGCTATCAAAAAGTTATTGTACAAAGGCGTAAATTCCTGAAATGTCTATATTTGAAGAAAAAGCTGTCTATGTTGCAATATGTTTTTATTATAATCATTGAGATACTGTTCTGGTTAAGACTAAGGAATGACTTCCCTGACAGGACTGTAAAAAGCTGGAAATATGTAAGGATCGTTAAGATATTTCTTTCTTTACTTCTCATATTTGCTTTTGGCAGGCTTTTGTTCATGCGGGGCGATATTGCAATTCCAAAGAATGCTTTTGCAGAGATTTTCTTTGGAGCTATTGCCGGGATGACAGTTGCAGCAGGGATACTGTATCTTATTCTCAGCCTGGTCAGGCTGACCTTAATGAAAATATTTAAAAAACCCGTTTACTGGCTCAAATGGAGCACAATCTGCATTACTTCAATAGTTATTCTTCTTTTTATGCAGGGATATTTTTTCGGAAGGTTTAATGTGAGGACTGAGAAGAAGGATATCACAGTTGATTGTGAAGGACAGAATATAGAAGGTCTGAAAATTGCTTTTATCTCTGACCTGCATATTTCATCTTTTTATGGTCATTATGATGTGCTTTCTGATGCTATAAGTGAGATAAACGTTAACCGTCCTGATATCCTTATAAATACAGGTGATTTTGTAAGCTACGGCTGGCAGGAGCTCTCAGGCCCTGACACAATATTGCGTAAGGCAAGACCGTTGATTGGCGCTTTTGCCATTCCGGGTAACCATGACGACAGTTCATATGACACCAGACTCGACCTGGGACAGCAGGCTGAAGGAACGGTTCTGATTGACAGCCTCATCAGAGCCTCAGGGTATACACTTCTTAAAGACAGCTCTGTGATAGTAAAGTACCACGATGCAAGGGTTAAGCTGGTTGGAATAACGACTCACGGGCACAGGTTTCATATAAGTTACGGCGATGCCGGCAGGGCGTTAGGTGAGACACCTGATTCGGCATTTGTAATATTCCTTGTTCATGACCCGGAATATTGGGTTGATAAAAAGAGTACTGCCAGAAATGCTCCGTTAACACTCAGCGGGCATACCCACGATATGCAGATTGGGATCCCTGAATGTGCAGGCACATGGTCTCCAGCCAAATATATTTACAAATACTGGAACGGGTTATACCGGGAAAACGGCAGATATCTCTATGTCAGCAGGGGGTTGGGGACAATGTCGATGGCTGTCAGAATTTTTGCTCCTCCTGAAATAACCATCATAACTCTGCATTGTAAAAAATAAATGTCTAAAGGGAGAGTTACAATGCCATTGAAAGGCTTGCGTCTGATAAGAAACAAAGTAGTCAGCATAATTAATCCTTGCCGCTGAACTTTAATAAAACATTATGAATTGCAGCTCTGCTGTTTTTAATAAATTTGTCATTCTTTAATTTATTAAATCAATTACGATGTACAAGAGATCAATGTTGTTTTTCACTGCACTATTTGTGTCTGTAATATGCTATCCGCAAAACAGTTCCATAAAATCGATTTCAATTGGTGATATTAAAGATCAGATAAAATATCTCTCATCCGACTCTCTCCAGGGGCGAAAGACGGGTAGTGAAGGCAATACAAAAGCTGCATTATTTATTGCAGGTGAGGCCTCTAAAATCGGGTTAAAGCCACTCCCGGGTCAAAGCACAATGTTTCAGACTCTGCCATTTCAAAAAATAACGGCTAAACCAGACAGTACTTTCGTAATTGCAAGGGATACTACCGGCAAAGTTTTAGCCAAAGGGGGTTATTCTCCATTCATGATACCATCCTCTCCTATAGATATCACAGGTGAGGTAGTGTTTATAGGCTATGGTTATATTAACAGCAGGATAAAATACAACGATCTCCAGGGGGTACAGATCAATAACAAGATACTTATTGTCATGACACGAAAGCCTGATATGTCCGGGTCAGGAATGCCTGCTGAAGGAGAGGAGGTCTCCGAAGACACTGAGCTGCGCAAGCTTTCTTCACTTATGATAATGGGTCCAAAAGCAATATTGTACGTTGCCGACCCGGCCTATGGAAAACCAATTGAACAGAGCTTCTCTTCGGCAGAATCATCCAAGCTCGTTCCCCTATTCAAACATCAGAGCTGGGATTTCTCAGTTAACGTTGGAATCATATCTGTTGAAACGGCTAATTCAATAATCTCGGGATCAGGACATAATATTGCAGATTTGCAAAAGAAAATTGCTCAGACAAGGGGGCCTGTCTCGTTTGTTGTTCCGGGTGTAAAAGGAGAACTGAATGTCGCCATCAAAAAGGAAAATGTTGAGAGCTCAAACATCGTCGGGTATTTTGAAGGATCCGATTCGCTGTTAAAAAATGAGTGTGTAATTTATACCGCGCATTATGATCATGTAGGTGTTGATGCTGCTGGAGATGTTTTCAACGGCGCCAATGATAATGCTTCCGGGTCAGTAGGTCTGCTGCAGGTTGCAAAAGCATTTTCTGTTCTGGATAAAAAGCCTGCAAGGAGCATAGTTTTCCTATGGACCACAGGAGAGGAAGAGGGACTCTATGGATCAAATTATTATACAGCAAACCCTCTCTTCCCGCTTGATAAGACAGTTGCAGACATCAATTTTGACATGATTGGCCGGTCACGAATGGCTGCCGACACAGGAAAGGTAAGGGGTGAAAAGCTGGATGTCACTGGTCCTGATTCAATAAGACTCGTCTCAGCCCGCGACAGCAGGGAGTTTATCAACATAGTTACCGATGCGGGAAAAGAAAACAAGCTCTATGTCATCGATGATGGCAAAGGTCTTCATTTCAGCGGGAGCGATCATTATCCGTTTACTGTTAAGGGCATTCCATCAGTCTTTTTCTTCACAGGGCTGCACCGCGACTACCATAAAGAGACCGACGACTATCAGTTTATTGACTTCGGCAAAATACTAAAAGTTTCCCGCACGGGTTTTTTAACAGGATTCCGTGTTGCCAATCTGCCGGGAAGGCTTACTATTGATAACGCTCCTAAAAAATAGAAAATATTTCTGATGCAGAAGAAAATGACCATTACCCTGTCGGGTGGTGAGGTTGGATACGATATTATAAGATCGTCAAGAAGGACTCTTTCTCTGTCTGTAAAACAGGGGGGTGCACTGCTTATAAGAGCACCATGGCATATGCCGGCTGGCACCATTATGAGTTTTGTAATCTCAAAAGAGTCATGGATTATAAGGCAACGTAACAGGGTGCTTGAAAAGGAAGCTGCAAAGAAAGAGATGACCTATGCGGAGGGGTGCCTTATCCCCTATCTCGGAAATGAATACAGACTCATCCTGGGTAAAGCACTGCGCAACAGGATCATTGTAGACGGTTCGGAAATAAATGTCATTTGCCGTTATCCGGCTGATCCGGAGAAGGTAAAGGAGACAATTGACAGATGGTATCTTGCAGAGGCAAAGAGACTTCTTATCTCAAGATCCTATGAGCTCGCCACCCGCTACACTACGGAAACAGGCAAACCCTCTTCGGTAGCAATCAGGAAGATGAAGACTCGATGGGGCACATGCCGTACCAACGGGAAAATAATGCTCAATTCGGAATTGATAAAGAAGCGTCAGGATCTGATTGACTCAGTGATACTGCATGAACTTTGTCATCTGAAGCATCACAACCACGGGAAGGAGTTTTATGCCCTCCTTGAAAAACTGATGCCGGGATACAAAAACCTGAGAAAAGAACTGAGGTATATATAGAAAAGGCCAAAAGCTAAAGGCATGAAAGGGGTCATGCTAAAAAGTCTTTAAGAAAATTAAGTAGTATAAGTTTCCCCTCCTGATCCCGATGGCTATCGGGAAGGAAGGGTGCCCGAACGAAGAGAGGGCGAGGTGGTATGCATATGCTAATTCGGCGTTACAATAATGGTTGCAATATATATAATTTGTTTTGGCATATCTTCAATTGATGGATATGGCTGCAAGTCAACAAAAGAAATCTTATAGCCATCAATTAAAAAGTCTTTAGTCCCAAGGCGGATATCTGCTGAAGTCACATCTCCTTCACTATCCTTAACCAGGAATCTTACAATGGCCTCACCTGCCCAGAAACACTCAACTCCGGTAGGACAGCGGGAGTCTGTCACCACGGTATCGAAGCAAATATATCTGTTTCTTAAAGCATCACTTAAACAATCCCCAAAAGCTAACGCCACTTTCTCTCCGTAGGTGAGAACACTGCACTTATTGTACCCATCAATGTAAATATTCTTATAATTATAAGTGGGCCCCAGGGTAGTGCGGGCGGGTATCTCATCGTCTTTTGCTTCCCTCAGATTCACCTTTAGCATCTCTCCCCGTGAGAAGTCATTTATATTAAGATTGACAGCCCTGTAAAGATTATCTTCACTTTTGCCAATTTTATTTATTACTTCATCTGACTGAAATGGAAACGTCAGAATGCATGTACCACAACTTGAATCATAGCTTTTTACCTCTGCGAGGTAGTTCTGATTTACATTGTCACCAGATTTTTCGCAATTAATGCATGAAAAGACCAGGACAATCCCGATAAATAAAACTCTTTTCATTTTATTACCGTTTTAGGTTATGGAATATGTTCAATGAGGCATTCTGACAACTGATTCCCACAAAAATTGTACCACAAAACCACTGAATATCAGTTTATAACCTCGCCTCTTATCCTCACACCACAAGACTCCTGTAATTGTTAATTGTTAATTGCTGATTGCCAACTACCTTGCTCCTGTCGGCAGGTTCTGCTGCAGGTAGGGGAACATGGTTTAGTAACAGGTGAAGTGAATTATTCTGTCCCTCAAAAATGCTAAATTAATAATCAGTCTTTGACCGGCTTTATGCTGTGACACAACATAGCCATAATAAGTAAAATAGTTTTTAATGATAAAAAGCTGCGAAAAGCACAATAAGAAAATGATTTGAAAATTTTTTACACCAAATGGGTCACAATTATCTGAATATTTGTTATTTTAGAAAACAGCTGTCTGAAAGCAAACATAAGGTTTATTTAAGTAAAATGTATTTGAAAACTGTCTTCGTTCTATATTATTGGTTGTTCATAATGCGGTGATGATGAGGTAGATATTTGCGATAAAGAGATGAAAAAAGAATAATAACGAATTTAAACAAAAAACAAAAAACTCTATTACTAATGAAACTCCGATTTTTACTCCTAATAGCTCTTATTTTTTGCGTTAATGCTTATTCTCAATACGGGTTCCGGCCCGGGTATATTGAAAAGCATGACGGTACCACTGAAGATGGTCTGATCAATCTTCACGGCAGTGGTTTTAATGCAAAAAAATGTGAATTTAAAAAAACCGAAGAATCGGCGTCAGTTGTTTTTCTCCCCGAAGACATTAATGCTTACAGGATAACCAACAGCAAATACTTTGTAAGTAAAAAGGTCACAATCAATGGCATTGAGACCAATGTCTTCCTTGAGTGCCTTATCTCGGGTGTCGCAACTATTTACTATACAAGCTAGGAACAAAAGGATGTCTTCTTTCTTGAAAAAAAGGGTGTACTGACTCAGATAAACAACGACGAGATTAAGATTATAAAAGATGGAGGGCATGCCGATCAGATAACCAACACTCGTCAGTATATAGGGATGCTTAAGCTAAACTTCAGTGATTACCCGGAAATATGGCCAAAGGTTGAAACCACTGACTTTTCAAAGAAGGGTTTGATAAAGCTGTCAAAAATGTATAACGATTATATCTGCAAAGATAAACAGTGCATCATATATGAAAAAACATTCAGAACTCATTTCAGAGTAGGCGCTGATTTCTCCTATGGAATAAGTAAAATGAACTACCTCAAGAGTGGGTTTAAGTTCGGGACCGGCACATCAGACTATTTCCAGGGAAATATAAATATGCAGGTTAACCTTGATGAGGAAGGCGCCTTTAATATACAGGGTTCTCTGGGGTATTTTGCATGCAAATATAAATTACTGAACGGGAACACCTTTAACCCTACTGTCTTAACCCCTAATGATGTTCATTATGACATATCCATGCTCAAACCGGCTATCCAGCTGAAATATAAAATAAACAGCAAGAAGATCACCCCATTTGTTTCGTTGGGTCTGTTTACAACTCTTTTCCTAAAGGACAAGGGTACAATCCATAATGACCACTATAATCAGACACAGGAGTTCAATTCAAGAGGATTTGATGAGAGTAAGAGTTTGAATATGGCAGGCGAAACAGGTGAGATAGGTGTTGAGATAGGCAAGTATCCAGGCAGCATAGTCATGGCAGTCTACAACGATTATTACTTTTCCTCTCCATTTTTAAAAACCTATTGTCTGGGTATCAGATGCGGATACCTGTTTAAATAGAATTATTACAATACTGTCAGAAATATTATTTTAGAATATTTTACGCAGGTATCAAAATTTTGTTCTGTACTCAATAAATCTGTAATCAAGTTTTGCATGGTTGTTGGGGGTTATAAATGAAACTTTATAAAAGAGAACAGCATTCAAACTTATTGAATAATTTTGATTGATTTAGCGTACCTGTTGATTACAGGATAAACCAGTAATGATGAAATATCTTTCCTCAACGAATACCTGTAAAGCAGTTCTTATAGCATGTGCAATGTTTCTGACCTCCTGCGGGAGATATATGGATTACAAACAAGAGCCGGAGATTGGGTCGTTGCAGCAGGGTCTTAAGATATCAGCTGCAATAGGCTACTGTGCATCAGTAGCCACCTCGGCATTCAGGAATGAGCCGTTACCTGATAATGTTACATTCAACAAGAGTTCAGGGTTGATCCACATTACAACCGATGAGACATACCCACTACCTTTCAACAATTATGCAGGAGACATTGTGATAGCATGTCTGTGGAACGGGAACGGTGGCGTAATGTCGGTTCTTTTCGGTAGTCTCGATCTGCCGGGAGGAAAAATCAAACTCACGGGTTTATATACCGTCCCATTGATAGAGAGCGATGACGAAAATAACATTCAGACCCTGTTTGCCACGCAGGATATTGTTCTTGGGAATGGTGAGGACACTCTTCTTGACCTGAGTAATGTCACACTACCGGTATTCAGTTCAGAGATGGCCCGTCTTAATGCTGCTGAGCCGTCAGATATTTTTGTAGCTGTAAAACAAAATGTATGGTTTGTAAATATTAACCGGAACAGCACACCTTCTGATATGTATGATGATTATATAACTGTGACAGGAGGGGGGCAGATAGCAGAAGCCAGAGGTTCTTCAGGCGGCATAATCTATCATGCCCTCATAGATGCAAAGCTGAACTACTCCATATGCGACAGAAATCCTATCAGTGGCAATGGCCTTACGCAAAACTTTAAAGCCGGAGGAACACCATACATTGATCTGGGTAATTCACTCCTGCGTTTTCATAATAACTGCGATGGCATGGCCCATGTAGAACTAAGCACAGGGAAATACTTATGGTATAACGGCAGGGATATATATCTGGATATTCCATAAAGAGTTTACCTGTCATGCTCCGATCCTTTTCAAAAAATGGGGCCAAGGTGCCTGTCTGCAAGAGATTCAAAACCATTCCAGACAATAATCGTATATTAACTATCGCCTGTACGTGTTCCGCTAAATCATTTCTTTCGACTTTCGATTTTCTCCTTGTTTATCTTGCTCCTGCCGGCAGGTTCTGCTGCAGGTAACGGAACATGGTTTCGTAAAGGTGAAGAGTTGTATTTTGTCCTTCAAAAATTCCATGTGTCCTGTTTGGATATTCCATCATGGTGAACATCTTATTATCCTTTACCAGCTCGTTAACCAGTACTTCAAAATTCTGAAAATGAACGTTATCATCTCCTGAGCCATGAATGATGAGAAGGTTTCCTTTCAGGTTTCCGGCATAAGTTATGGCAGAAGCCTCACGATATTCCTTTTCATTTGTTTGTGGAAGGCCCATATATCGCTCTTCATAAATTGAGTCGTAGAATTTCTCGTCTGTCACTGCTGCAACGGCGATGCCGGTCTTATAAATATCCGGGTAACGGAACATGCAGTTAAGTGTCATTGCGCCTCCGCCGCTCCATCCCCAGATGCCAATGCGTGCCGGGTCAATGAAGCTGAATTTTTTCATCAGTTCAAGGGCGGCATTTGCCTGGTCTTCGCTGGCAATAACCCCTATCTTTTCATAAATGCATTTTCTCCATTCGCGTCCTCTTGGCATAGGTGTTCCACGATTATCAACACTTATAATGATATAACCCTGCTGGGCAAGGAACTGGTGCCACAGGTCACCTCCTGAAAATACATTCTGTACTGTGGAGCTGGCCGGTTCACCATAAACCTCGAACAACACCGGATATTTCTTTGCCTGGTCGAAGTCAACCGGCTTAATCATTGAACACCAAAGCTTTACACCCTTGGCGGTTTCAATTGTAAAGAACTCTTTAGGATTGATTTTCAGCTGTGAATACCTCGCCTTTAGTTGCGAGTTCTCCTGTAGCATGCGCATCTGTTTGTGATCAGGTAAAGATATGAGGTCTATGGTATTTGGTGTCGATACATTTGAGAATGAATGAATTGCATACCTGCAGTCTGGTGAGATATTATAGGAATGATGGCCTGTCATACCTGCCGGGCTGAGTTTCTCAATCTTTCCCTTTCCATCCATCCGCGTCCTGAAAAGGTATTCTGCAGTAGGGTCGTCAGGTGAAGCGGTGAAATAGATATAACCTGTTTTTTCGTTTGTCGATATAAGTTTGATAATATCATAACTGCCGGGAGTAAGATTGATGACAGTTTTGCCATCGCGTGATATCTTATAAAGCTGCATCCATCCTCCTCTCTCACTTTTAAAGGTGAAGAATTTACCATTGTCTAACCATGTCATATCATCACATACTTCAACCCACGCTTTATCGGTGTCGGTAAAAACGGTGACGGCATCGCCGGTTTTAATATCGCAGAGAATGACTTTGTTTGTGTTCTGAAGCCTGTTGAGTTGCTGTACTGCTATCTTGTCAGATGAAGCAGCAAAATCCATTCGTGCAAGGTAGTTGTTCCTCGGATCTCCTTCAATCTTCATCCACACGGTCTCACCCCCACCAGCCGGGATTACGCCTATCCTTGCAGCCGAGTTTGGACGTCCGGCTTTGGGATAGGGTATTGCCTTTATTGAAGGATAAAGAGAGTCTGTGTTGTTTATTAAATAATAGGTATCAATCCCTTTTGTGTCAAGCTGCCAATAAGCAATGGTGCGTGAATCAGGGCTCCATCTGAAACCATCACGGCAGTCAAGTTCCTCTTCATAAACCCAGTCAAATGTACCGTTTACTATATTATCACCGCCATCAAATGTCAGCTGCGATATTTTCCCTGTGGCAATATTTTCAACATAAATATTTTTCTTACTCACATAAGCAACCATTGTCTGGTCAGGAGAAAATTTTGTGAACATTAGTGACGACTCAGGCAGACCTGCTCCCAGCTTGTGTAGCTTTTTTGTTTTAAGATCAAGTATCCAGTTATCGCCTCTCGTGTTTTGTCTCCATACCCTTTTTGTATTTGTCGATATAAGCAGCAAGTCTTTTGCCGGGGACCACTCGTACTCCTCAGGGTAAAGTGATTGTGCGTTGCCTTCAGGGGTCAGGTCAGCAACAGAAACCAGGATGCTCTTCTCTCCGGTTTTTGTATCGTACCGAACTATTTCCATTCCTTTTGCATGAGAGGAGGGTTCTACTGTTGTATAGCCGGAACCGTTATCAACCCAATAAGCAGGTCCGAATCGCTCAGAACGATAAGCTCTGTTAGAGAAGATGTCTTCAATTGTCAGTTGTTTATCCTGTGCAACAAGAGTTGTGGTGCTCAATATGAGTAACAAGAAGGATAGCAAAGAGGTACCGGCTTTTTTCATAATGCTGTTCAGATTATTTCCGATTATAAAATTAATAACTGCTGAAACAAGAATGGTGTATTAAAACGATGTTTTTGAATAAATTAATTATTATTAACAATCATTGTAGAGCCGTTGCATGCAACGGCTCATTCATATTGTATAAATAAAATCATATAGCCGTTGCGTGCAACTGCTATATTATATTGCACACATAAAATCGTAGAGCCGTTGCGTGCAACGGCTCTACGAAAATTGAATATTTTATATAATGATTACATGATGTTTGTAAACACAGCCTGAATGTCGTCGTCATCTTCCAGCTTATCAAGAAGCTTTTCAACATCAACCATCTGTTCTTCGGTCAGTTCAATAGCTGTTGTTGGAATTCTCTTCAGCTGGGCCTTTTTTACTTCCAGTCCTTTTTCCTCTATTGCTTTTGACAATGAGCCAAAGTTTGTGTAATCACCGTAGATATAAATCGCATCATCATAAGACTCTATTGATTCAAGTCCCGATTCAATGAGATCCAGTTCAAGTTCATCGGTGGAGATGTTAGAGGGTTTCTCTAATTCAAAGACTGCCTTGCGTGAGAACATGAACTCAAGTGATCCTGTGGGAACGAGGCCGGCGCCGAATTTTGAAAAGTATGATTTGACGTTGGCAACTGTGCGGGTATTGTTATCGGTTGTTGCTTCAGCGAGAACAAGAACACCGTGAGGTCCCTTTCCCTCGTAGACAATCTCGGAAAAATTTGCATTATCCTTACCTGCAGCACGTTTGATTGCTGCTTCGATATTGTCTTTAGGCATGTTCTGTGCCTTGGCGTTAAGGATTGCAGTGCGCAACCTTGGGTTCATGTCAGGGTCAGTGCCACCCTCTTTAGCGGCAAACGTTATTGCCTTGCCCAACTTGGGAAAGAGTTTTGACATCTTGTCCCAGCGTGCTTCCTTCGATGCTCTCCTGTATTCAAATGCGCGTCCCATATTATCTTTTAGCTGTTATTTGTTGTAAGCAATATTATTAAACAGGTCACAAAATTAATATTTCAGTCATCAACCTCCAAAGAAAAGATATGCAACAAACAAAGCAGCGAGAGCTCCGACAACATCAGCGATCAACCCGCATACAACTGCGTAGCGGGTGTTTTTAATTCCCACTGAGCCAAAGTATACTGCGAGTATATAGAATGTTGTATCTGTTGTGCCCTGGAATGCGCAGGCAAGCCTTCCGGCAAAGGAATCAGCCCCGAAAGTTTTCATGGTGTCAACCATCATTCCCCGCGATCCGCTTCCGCTCAAAGGCTTCATCAATGCCGTTGGAAGAGCATCAACAAACCTGGTGTCAAATCCAAGCCAGGCAAAAAACATTCCAATGCCCTTTACAATTAAATCAAGGGCGCCGGATGCTCTGAATATACCTATAGCAACAAGCATTGCAACCAGATATGGAATTATCCTTACTGCGGTTGAGAAACCCTCTTTTGCTCCTTCAATGAATGTCTCGTATACATTTACCTTTTTCAGCATTGCCAGGAGGATGAACGAGATAATTATTGTGATTATGATAAAGCTCGCTGCGAAGTTAGATACCGTTGTGATCATCTCCTGCGGGAGAGTGCTGAAATACCATACTATTCCCACGATAAATGACATAAGGCCAAGCAGATACGCCAGAATTACCTTGTTGAAGAGATTTATTCTCTGTGCAATTGAAACACTTATAAGCCCGGCTAAATTGGCGCAGAAAGTAGAAATCAGGATAGGAATAAATATATCTGCAGGGTTTGCTGCATGGAACTGGGCTCTGTATACCATTATGCTCACAGGGATAATAGTCAGTCCCGAGGCATTGAGTACAAGAAACATTATCTGGGCGTCAGAAGCACGATCCTTATGCGGGTTTTCGGCCTGCATTTCTTTCATGGCCTTCAGTCCTGTTGGTGTGGCTGCATTATCGAGCCCCAGCATGTTTGCCGCGACATTCATCATTATTGATCCGTGAGCCGGGCTATCGGGGGGAAGAGAAGGGAATATCCTTCTGAAGAAAGGCCCGATGACTCTGGTCATTAACCTTATTACTCCACCTTCCTCTCCCACCTTGAGCAATCCCATCCAAAGTGTTAAAACACCAGTTAGTCCTATTGAAATTGTAAAACCCGACTCGGCACTTGAAAAAATTGAATTCAGGATGTTTGAGAAAACCGTAGTATCACCGTAGATTATAAGCTGTACCAGGGCAAAAATAAAACCGATAAGGAAGAATCCTATCCAGATATAATTTAATGCCATACTCTAACAGAATCAGGATTCATCAACCTTTATTATTTCGAAAGGCATGTGAAGTATAGCCTTGAAATCATTGCCTGCGTCAAGCATATTCTCATCACTGCTTTCATAGTACCATCTTATGACAACATCACGGTTCTCCAAGTATGCTTTCTCGAACTTTTTGAATATTGAATGTATGCTGTTGGAAGAGCTTGTATTAAAAAATTCAAATTTGATATTTACCACTGTTTTGTCAGCAGGGCAGGTGGTGTATTGGTCTATATAACTCAAAACAGGTGCATAAAACCCTGTTGAGTTCTCAGGTGTGGATTTGCCGCTTATGTCAAAGTTTCCTTTGTCGGGATCAAAATTTATTGAGGGAGTACGATGTGTCTCTTTGACTATCAGCTTGTCCATGTTATGGGGTGGTAATGGATAAATTTACAACAAAGTTGAATAAATGCAAAATGAATGAACACTTATCTGGCTTGTTTCAGGTTAATATAATTCCGGATCTTTTCCCTCGTATCACTGTATTCATCACCTATAAGGATGTCAATCACCTTTTCCAGTGTCAGTTTTATGTTTTCATCATATAATCCCTGGTATCCTTTGTCAGATGGCAGCGCAATATTTGCCAGGGCCAGGGAAGCGCAAAATACAACGGTTTTATCCTTGTCAGCAAGGTATCCGGAAACAAAGTTAAAAGCCTGTAAAGTTTTAATGAAACCCATCTGAACCACCATCTCGGCTCTTGAGTCGGGATAGAGTGCTTCAGATGCAATTTTTTCATAAAGAGCAAGTTTATCTTCGTTACTGAGAAGTGTGTCTGAAGCCAGCCTGATATAAGCATCCAGTGCAGGTTTCCCGTATGTTTTATTTCCTGAAACACATATCCTGTAAAGTGCTGAAGTCGCTGACCAGTCGTGCCATCCCTGCAGGGCATCAAAACAGAGTTCTCTCATTTCGGGGTTGCCATTATCAAACAGGGATGAGACATAATCAAGTGCCGTCTCCCCTCCGGTCCGTGCCAGAACTGGTATGAGCTTTTCACTCTGTGTGCCGTTCTTTATTGCATCCAGAATTTTATCCGTGCATGAGTTCATATCGCCCGATCTTTTTGCTGCCACAGCCAGGGCATCCTGTATAGCAAAGACTTCAGGCCGTTCATTTGTCATGTTGACTGCTTTCAGGAGATTGTCTATATCCTTTCCCGATGCAAGGTTTTTAAGTGACGAGAATGCCGCAGCCCTTACCGGAATATCGTTTGAATTTATGTAAGGAAAAACAGCATCAAAAAAGCGGCAGTCAGCAGACCATGAAAGGAGATAAATCAGTGTCACGGTTGCATGACCTTTTGACGGTTTGAGACATGCTGCCACCTTGTTCATATTATCAAGGTTCAGTATTGTCACAAGCACATCTGCAGCCCTTATATGGCCTTTCTCAGAGTCAGTCTTAAGCATCCATGACAGGATAGGGTCAACGGCATCAGCTTTTACCAGTTTTGCAAGTGACGAGACTGCTTCACCGCTAATATCAGGATTCTGGTCTTCCATGGCTTGATTCACCAGCGGAAGAGCAGCCTTATCATTCCTCTCTCCCAGTAGTCTTAATATAGCTGTTTTGGCTTCGGGTGATACCTTTGCATAGCGGGCCATCCATTTATTTGTTGCGTCGGTACCGGGTAGGGTGTTAGCAAGGTGCATTACTGCCTCTCTGACCCTGACATCTTTGTCATTTATTGCATTTAAAAGTGTAATAAGGGCCTTGTCTTTATCAGCCTTTACAAGTATACTCATTGCCTCGATCCTGAAGCCATTGGTCTCAGTGGTGGTGCAATTTTTAATAATAAGGCCTGCAGCTTTTGCGGCAAGATTGTTATTGCCATTTGCCTCAGCAGCTGAGGCAAAGAGGAGCAATGAAGCTACCGCATCGGTAGTATCCTGTTTATATTTAGCCTCCTTTGCTGCTTTAGCAAGCACAGGGAAGGATCCAGGATCACCTTTTGAAGCCATTTCGTGCAATGCTGATTTCTTCTCGTCAGCGCTACCGGCAAGCTGTGCCTGAAGGAGCCTTGGAGACAGCAGCAAAACTGTCAGAATGATTGCCTTGATGAAATGTCTCATTTTAAGTTGCCTCGTCTGAAAAAAACTATAAATAATGATTCCGTGCTTCTATGCTTCTTCCTTTTTCCTCATACAGATAAAAGATAATACAATAAGATAAGCTGCACAGAGAATAAGCACCCCTATTCCTGCTGTCACACTTATTTTATCACTTATCCGGCCAATCAATACGGGTATAACGGCGCCTCCAAATATTGCCATTATCATTAAGCCTGAAACCTCGTTTGACCGCTGTGGGTATTTTTCAACTGTTAAAGAAAAAATCAAGGGCCATATGTTTGAAATGCCAAGTCCTATAATGAAAGATATGATTAATGCCGAGTTAGCAGAAGGTGCAAACATTAATACCACTATTGCTACCAGGCTGGCAACCGAAGACCAGAAGAATAATTTTCTGGAAGATACGAGTGCCAGAATTAAAGCGCCGAAGAAAGTACCCGTCATCCTTCCAAGGAAGTAGACGCTGTGACCATAGTCGGCTGTGCTCTGGGTACATTTAAATTTCTCAAGCAGGAATTGTCCGATACTTGAATTCATTCCCACATCTATGCCAACAACAAGGAAAATGCCTGCCACCATCATTGCAATATATCCATTGCCAAGTAAACTGAACGATGAAGCAAAAGTGGCCCGTTTTTCACTGCTTTTGGTCTCTTCTATCGGGGTCATCGTTAACCATAATATTGCCAGGATTGAAACAATGCCAAAGACAATAAATACAATTCTCCAGTCACCGAAACGGGAAGCGACCCAACCAGCCAGTGGTGCAGCAACCATTGATCCGATAGCTTTTACAAACTGTGAAAAGCTGAGGAAGCTTGATCTTTTGCTGTCCGGAACAATATCAACGAGAAGGGGATTTGCTGATACCTGTACAATGGTATTGCCAATCCCAAGGAACATAAAAGCAACAAGGGCTGTCGGAAAACTGTAATAGACAAATGGTATAAGTAAACCTATTGTGGTAATAATCATTCCGAGAATCAAAACCTTACGTTTGCCCATTCTATCCTGAAGTATACCGAATGGTACAGATAATAATAAAAACCAGAGGAAGACAGCCGATGGTATCAACTGGGCCAGAGTATTACTCAGGTGAAAATCTGTTTTAACATGATCAACACCTGTGCCGACCAGATCACAAAAGCTCATAACAAAAAAGGAGAGCAGCACAGGTACTATCCACTGCAACTTAATTTTTTTCTCGTTCATAATATTCTTGTGTAAGGTTAGTAATCACATTAATGGCAGAGCGTACTGCACTGCTTTCCAGAATGAGTCATCGAGGAGGTAGGCGCTGCCCAGGAGTGCAGCATTCTCTTTAAGGCCTGATATCTCAATATGTGTTTTGCACCCTGCCGATTTAAGTTTACCATCAAACTTTTCAGCAAAGAGATCATATGCGTTTGATATATTTCCGCCTATCACAAGTACTTCAGCACCAAATTTAATCAGCCATGGAGCGAGGAACAGCCCGAGGTTTTCACCGAATGTATCAAATATAGCCTTTACAGCTGCCTCTCTTTTTGCAGCATCGGCAACCTCTTTTGCCCCTTCTGCTTTTTTACCTGTAACATCGTGATACTTTTCGACCAGCCACCTGGTAGAAAAATAATCATCGGCGATGCCCTTTTCAAACGGCAGGTGATAGACACAGCCCATTTTAGGCACCAGCGGACCATCGACAACCGGGATTTTATCCTCAAGAAAAGCAGATCCAAAGCCTGTCCCAATGGTTATTGCCATGGACTTGCTAAAACCTTTGGCTTTGCCGGCCCAGGCCTCACCAACAGCAAATGAGCTTGCGTCATTCATAAAACGCACCCTGCAGTCGCATGGCAGGCCCAGCTTGCTGCTTATTGCCTTTCCAACATTAACACCATATAATTTCTCGTACTTGGGAACGCCTCTGATAAGGCAGATACCTTTGACATAATCGAAAGGGCCGGGCATTGCAAAGCCAATACCCCGGACATTAAAGATGTTTATTTTCCCCAGAACCATTCTCAGGGCCTCAGCCCATACCTCAATAATTTCGTGAGCTTCAGCCTTATTGTCTACCGGGAGACCGGCAAGAGTTCCGGGTATTATTGCTTTTGTCTCCATATTTACAGCCACAGCTGTTATGTGGCTACCGCCAATATCAACCCCTAAAGCAATGTTCTGAAGCTTGTTGTCCATAATCTGTTGTGTTTCCGTTTAAATGGTATAATCGGGGTTGAATGTATTGATTTTTTTAAAATCAATCAAAATTAATTGCTGTACTAAAATATACCTTGCCATGTGATGAAGGTAATAATCTATCTGTTAAGGCGTAAGTTAAAAGTTGATTAAACACATAGTACAAGAGATATATTTGTTCTAATTTCGTTATCCGGAAACAAGACCTTTAAAAAAATCATAAAATCCAAAAAATCAGTATTATGCCGAAAGTAACAAAAGAAGATGCGCTGCTTTATCACAGCCGCGGAAGGAAAGGCAAGGTAGAAGTTATACCCACCAAGCCATACAGTACGCAGTTTGATCTCAGTCTGGCTTACACGCCCGGCGTTGCACACCCGTGTCTTGAGATAGAAAAGAACCCTGATGACGCTTATCTCTATACGGCCAAGGGCAATCTCGTTGCTGTAATATCGAATGGCACGGCTGTTCTCGGATTGGGTGACATTGGGACTCTTGCCGGTAAACCTGTTATGGAAGGCAAAGGGCTTCTCTTTAAAGTCTTTGCCGATGTTGATGTCTTCGATATAGAGATTGATGAAAAGGATCCGGAGAAGCTCATTGAATGCATCCGCCAGATAGCGCCTACTTTTGGAGGCATAAACCTCGAAGACATCAAGGCACCTGAGTGTTTTGAAGTGGAGACAAGGTTGAAAGAGATGCTTGACATTCCGGTTTTCCACGATGATCAGCATGGCACAGCAATAATTTCATCTGCCGGTATGCTTAATGCCCTTGAAATCATCGGTAAGAAAATCGGCGATATTAAAGTTATTGTCTGTGGCGCCGGCGCAAGCGCCAGCTCATGCACGCGTCTATATATTGCTCTGGGAGTCAAAAAAGAGAATATTGTAATGTGCGACAGCAAGGGAGTCATCAACCGCAAAAGGAGTGACCTGAACAAATATAAAGCTCAGTTTGTCACAGATAGAAATATTGACACACTTGCAGAAGCCGTTAAAGGCGCAGATTTGTTTCTGGGACTATCCAAAGGCAACATGCTAAGCAAGGAGATGCTTGCAACAATGGCACCAAACCCTGTTGTCTTTGCAATGGCAAACCCTGATCCTGAGATTACATATGAAGATGCAATGTCAACAAGGGACGACCTCATCTTTGCCACCGGACGCTCTGATTATCCCAACCAGATAAATAATGTTCTGGGGTTCCCGTTTATCTTCAGGGGCGCCCTCGATGTAAGAGCAAGAACCATTAACGAGGAGATGAAGCTTGCGGCGACAAAAGCACTTGCACAACTTGCAAAAGAACCGGTTCCGGAAATTGTGCTTAAAGCGTATAATATTGACAAATTATCGTTCGGGAGAGAATATATTATTCCAAAGCCAAACGACCCCAGGCTTATCTCGAGGGTTGCTCCTGCCGTTGCCATGGCTGCAATTGAAACAGGTGTATCAAGGCTACCCATAACTGACTGGGATGCTTATGTAAAATCACTCGATAGGAGAACCTCAGAGCATATAAGTAAAATTGCTGAAATAACAGGATTATAATGATTCATGTAATTTAAAAAAATGCCGGTGAGTAACCGGCATTTTTTTAAATTTTCGTTTTGACTTTTACAGCGTACATAGACATTATCATCTCTGTAATCTGAGGTATTGTGAAACTGCTGCGGTTAATTGTTGCATCAAAGAGATAATCAATATTAAGTGGTTTCTTATCGAGGAAATTTGCAATAAGGTTGTACCTTTTCTCATCCGTATCAATGACATACTCCTCTGCTTTTTCAAGCGCAAAACCCTTTTTCCTCATCACATTCTCTATTCTCCAGTACAAAGGAGCTACAAGCCGTACATGCAATGAATTAGGCAGGTTACGTGTTATTGAAACGCCTCCCCGTCCTATAAGAACACAGTAGCCTTCGTGCGCAATTGAAAGCACCACCTCCTTTATTGTTTTCTTTACAGTGCTGTCTGTAACGAATGAGCCTGAGAAAGCCATTATCATCTCTGAGAGGCTCGACATGGATACCCCCATATAATAGCTTTCAATACGTTCTGAGTCAGTCTTAAGTTCTTTGGCAGCGTCATGGATTATATCCTTATCAACCCATCTCCACTTGTTTGTATTGTACTTGAGATTTAAAGAAGCAACAAGTGAAGCAGCAACCTCCCTGCCATCGCACCCGGTAAGTCTTGAGATAGTTACCAGCGGCCCCGAGGTGCCTTCCGGTTTCTCAATCATCTCATGTCTGTACCTCTCGTCGAAATAATCAAATATCTTCTTCATGACCGCCTGATTATTGACTTAACTTAATTGTCAGATAGAAAAGAATGAACGTCTGAAATTTTAACAAAAGTTACAAAAAATATAGATATCTATCAAGTCTTTCAGGTACTCTGTAAAGAAAAATGCCGCTTAAAGCGGCATCCCCTTGCTATGTTCTTCTTCAACGTCTGTTATTGACTTTGGCTTTGGTCTTCCAAGCAATCTGCATCCGGTATCAGTTATCAGATAGTTTTCTTCATTGCGTATACCGCCAAAACTGCGGTATTCTTCAATTCGGTCAAAATTGAGGAACTCCCTGTTGTGACCTGATGCTTTCCATTGGTCAATCAGCTCCGGAATAAAATAAATACCAGGTTCAATAGTAAACACAAAGCCAGGCTCAAGCGGTCGTCCAAGGCGCAAAGATTTTATGCCGAATTGTGTTGGTTTGGGGTTTCCTGCCCAACCTACATAAACCTCTCCCAGATCCTCCATATCATGCACATCGAGACCCATCATATGTCCCAGTCCGCATGGGAAGAAGAGAGCGTGGGCTCCTGCTTCAACGGCATCATCAACATTTCCCTTCATCAGCTGCATCTCTTTTAGTCCGCTGGCAATAACGCGAGCCGACTCAAGATATACTTCCCTGAAAGGAATTCCGGGTTTAAGCATCTCAATGGCTTTGTTATGACTGGCAAGAGAAAGCTCATAAATATCTCTCTGCCGTGGTGTGAAATGAGGGTCAACAGGCACAGTGCTTGACAGGTCGCCACAATAGCCCATTGCAGTCTCGGCACCCATGTCAGCGAGGAACATCTGCCCCGGTTTCAGCGTGTTTCCATGAAAATGGTTATGCAGCGTCTGTCCGTTTATTGTTGCAATAATAGGGAATGCAATGTCGCCACCGGCAGCAATTGCAATTGCATGGGCAGCTGCAGTGATCTCACTCTCACGCACTCCCGGTCTGGCCATTCTCATTGCCAGAAGGTGCATATCAACCGAGATATTTACCGCCTTTTCTATCTCATCGATCTCCTCCCCGCTCTTATGATTGCGTTGTTCAACAACAGCCATTATCAGTTCCGGAGATGATTCAATCTTTGACTCAGAAGGTAAAATACCGATCAGCTCAAACAGTTTTATTTTGTTTTCAGGCCTGTAGGGCGGTAGAAAATGGATCCTCCTTCCTTTGTTTTCAGCGTCACGAAGTACTTTTGTCAGGCTTGCTGCTGTGGCTGTCTTGTTAATGCCGGCAGCTTTTGCCCTCTCGGCTATCGTGGGCTGCGGACCCATCCAGACAAAATCTTCAACCGTAAGGTCATTGCCATAGACAATATCATCACCATTCTCACAATCGAGCACCGCTGCCAGTCCCGGAAAATTCAACCCGAAAAAATAAAGGAATGTGCTATCCTGCCTGAAGTGGTATGTGTTGTCAGTATAGTTCATCGGACTCTCCTCATTGCCAAGGAGAAGGATAAGACCATTCCCCACGGTTTTACGGAGGAGGTCGCGGCGGTTTAAATAGGTAGCTGCTGAAAACATAGAGTTTGGTATTTTATGTAAATAAAAATAATAAAAGGCCGTCGTAAAATATTACTGCGGCCTTTTCAATATTTATAAATTTTCGTGTTCTGTTCTGCGGATAATCTCATTCTGGAGGTCTTCACCCAGGTCATTGAAATAATCGCTGTAGCCAGCAACCCTTACAATAAGATCGCGGTATAGTTCAGGATGCTTCTGCGCATCGCGGAGAGTTTCGGCATCCACAACGTTAAACTGGATATGATGACCATCCATGCTGAAATAGCTTCTTATCAACGCTGTAAGTTTGGCATAACTGTCTTCATCCTCAAAGAATGAAGGCGAAAACTTCTGGTTAAGAAGAGTGCCTCCTGTACGCAGGTGATCAATCTTAGAAGCCGATTTAATAACGGAGGTAGGACCCTGGCGATCAACACCCTGGAACGGAGATATGCCCTCTGACAATGGAACCCATGCCCTGCGCCCGTCGGGCGTTGCACCGGTGACATTACCAAAATAAACATGGCTTGTTGTGGGAAGCATATTTATCCGGTGTATTCCTCCCCGTGAGGTCGGTTTTCCGTTGACGGCATCATAATAGATATCGAATACCGATACCGCCTGTTCATCGGCATAATCATCATCATTCCCGTATTTGGGAGTATGATAAATAAGCTCGTACTGCATCTGCTCATACCCTTCAAAATCACTAGCGAGGGCCTTTTTAAATTCGCCCCAGCTGTAACACTTCTTGTCATAAATGTTATAACGGATTGATGTAAGCATATCTGTTATGCTTCCAAGTCCGACTCCCTGGATATATGTTGTATTGTATCGGGCTCCGCCGGCATTGTAGTCTTTACCATTGGCAATAGAGTCTTCAAGAAGAAGCGAGAGGAATGGTACAGGGAGGTAGTTTGCAAATGTCTTTTCAATGATATTATTGCCACGTATCTTAACGTCGGCAAAGAAATTCACCTGCTGACGGTATGCAATCATAAGGTCGTCAAAAGACCTGAAGCTTTCCGGGTCGCCGGTTTTCGGGCCAAGCTGGATTTTTGTGCGCGGATCGTAACCGTTATTCAGTGTCAGCTCAAGTATCTTCACGAGGTTAAAATAACCTGTCAGCCAGTAGCTTTCTGTTCCGAAGGCGCCCGTTTCAACGCAACCTGAGCATCCGCCGTTACGGGCATCAACAATACTCTTACCCTGTCTTAAAAGCTCCTGAATGATTGCTTCGGTATTAAAGCACGATGGCTGTCCAAAACCTGTTCTGATAATGTCAAGTGCCTTATGGATGAATGAATCAGGATTCTTTTTGCTTATCTGTACCATTGAGCTTGGCTGCAGTATACGCATCTCCTTTATGACATCGAGGAGGATATAAGACATCTCGTTTACAGCATCGGTTCCATCTGATTTTACGCCGCCCAGGTTAATAAGACAGAAGTCGGTGAATGTATTGCTTTCCTGTGCCGTCACACCCATCTTTGGTGTTGAGGGGTGATTGTTGAATTTAACCCAGAAACAGCCAAGCAATTCATAGGCCTTCTCCGCGCTGAGGGTTCCATTCTCAATACCTTTTTTATACACAGGATAGAGATGCTGATCAAGTCGCCCGGGATTGAATGAGTCCCATGGATTCAGCTCAGTTACAACACCAAGATGTATAAACCAGTAATGCTGAAGCATTTCGTGGAGTGTTTCAGGTGCATGAGCCGGTACACGGCGGCATACACCTGCCATTTCATGAAGCTCATCGCGGCGGTGGCTGTTTGTTTCCTTTGCTGCAAGCTCATCAAGAGCATCGGCATGACGGCCGGCATACATAATTATTGCGTCGCAGGCAATGTCCATGGCTCTGAGCTCCTCTGCCTTATTATATGCATCAGGATCATTAAAGTAATCAAGTTTTTCAATGCTTGCTTTGATCTCTTTCTTAAGATCCAAAAATCCGGTATGGAACATTTTATAACCAAGAACAGTATGGCCCGGGGCCCGCTGCTCCTGGAACTCGGTAAAGATACCGGCATTATAGGCATTGATCCATTCAGGAGTCATAAGACTCATTATCCTGTCGCGGTTACTTTTGCCTTTCCAGTACGGGATAATTATCTCTTCATAAATACGGTGTGTCTCGGGCGATACTTTAAAGCTTACCTTCTCACGGTTATTAAGTATGTCAAGATCATCAAGGGTGTGAAGACTTATCTCCGGACATGTGGGAGTAGCCTTTGGAGCCGGTCCTCTTTCTCCTACAATAAGTTCACCCTCATTGATACATAACACCTTATTCTTCAGGATATATTCAAAAGCCTTTGCCCTTAATACAGGAGCAGAAAGGCCGCGTGCCTCATCACTTGAATAGAAGTCAGTGATGAGAACAGCTCTTTCGGCAGTAAGCGTTTCAACAGCATTAAGACTCTGTTCTCTCAGCTTTAAAACCCGGTCTGTCATTTTCATATTATTCATTGTTTTTATTTATTCAACCTCCTGTCTTAACCCTGATGCCGGTTGAAGACATTATCTCTTTAAATTCTTTCATTTCGGAAACAGGGATCTGTTCTTTGCCCTCCATCCGGTTTTCCATTTTAAACCTGCGGTATTTTGATGTACCAGTCTTGTGATATGGTAAAAGATTTATCTCCTTTATCGTTTTGGAGTTTTTTGATATTATAAAATCTCTCAGCCTGATCATGTATTCAATATTGTTGCTGACCCCTGGTATCACCGGTACCCTGATCATCACTCTGGCACCCTCACTCAGAAGCATGTCGAGATTGCTGAGGATAAGCGTGTTATCAACCCCTGTATACTTTTTATGTTCAACGGGATCAAGATGTTTCAGATCAAATAAGAATGTATCTGTATAAGGGATAAGCTTTTTGAGCTTTTCCTTCAGCAGATGTCCTGATGTGTCAACAGCGGTGTTTATCCCTGCCTGTTTCATCAGTTTAAGGGTTGTAAGGAGGAAATCAAACTGAAGTGTCGGTTCGCCTCCCGAGAATGTAACTCCTCCACCTGACTGTTCCATGAATACACGCTCCTTCTCAGCAATAGCCAGCAGATCCTCAGGGGTATACTCCTGACCCACCTTTTCCATCGATTTAAATTCTCTCTCTCCAACCCTGTCTGTTCGTTCAACTGATGATGCTTCCGGAGAGATACCTTCGGGGTTATGACACCACCAGCAATTGAGCGGGCATCCCTTCATGAAGAATGTGACCCTTATTCCGGGGCCATCATGAATTGCATAGCGTTTTATACTGAATATCAAGCCTTTCATTTTAATAAATCATGACGTTAACCACGATGAAATATCTGCCACCGGCAGAAAGAGACAGGCACGGGGCCTGAATGAAAGACTACAGGTTATAGAACATGAGACAATGGTACAGCCTTCGTCCGAGACGATTCATCATAAAGCTGTGTTTAAATTTGCCTTCCATTGTTCTCATTTAAATCGCTGCAAGTTAATTCATAAATTAATCTGATGTATAAAATCTGCTAAAAATTGTGAATATGAGTTATATTCTGGATTGTATATTCCTGATTACCTGACTGTTTATATCCTGCGACTATCTGTTAACCCTTTTTAACATTTTTCAGGTGCAGCATAAAGGGGGTATGACGGTCTTTAATATGAAAAGAAAATGGAAAAGGACAGTTCCACTTCAATTCAGGACAGTTTAAGTTTAACAAACACGGGTAGCTATGAAAAGGATTATTCTTTCTTCGCTTTTCCTTTTGTCTATCAGCCTGCTTTCATATGGCAGGATAATAGCAGAAGGTGACACCTCCTCCCCTCTTGGAAAATACACCATCCAGGTCTCTGACAATCCGGTAATGCTAGCAGGTGAAGGTTTGATGACTTATCTCATCACCTACCAAAACTCACCGATGGAAGTCAAAGTTGCCATTAACAAAGGCAAAAAATGTAAAGATTACATCGTTATCTCTGACAATCTTGTGATTCAGTACAAGTGTAACGGTGACTATTTCGGAGTTAACCTCCCTGAAAAAATCTATTCGGAACTGGTTCCATTGTCAAATACTGACAATCTGAACAAGTTGAACTATTTCCACCAGAAACTTATCACCTGGGGCCGAATGCCGGAAGTTGATGCTGTTAAGCTTATAGCAGTTTATTTTCCACAATTAGTGCAGTCTTGAGTTTAGAGTTTTTATAGTATTCCGCAATAGCGGAGAATTTTTTAAGGTTAGGTTTTAGTTTAAAAAGGGGATTTCTGTAAAAAGAAGTCCCCTTTTTTTGATAGCAGTTGCTGAGTTAAAGGAATTCAGGTAAATAATCAGATTTCATCATTTACGTTTCTCGGCACTTACAACACCGGAGCGTGCCGGTTATGAATAACCTCCGGCGCCAGATGTTGGAAGTACTCAACTAATCACCTTTAGCTCTGAAAGAGCGACACAGGGGAAATTATGATATCGAAACTAATGCTGTTTCAGAAATAAGGGATCAGGTTACCTGTAATAAGCGTGCTCTCTCCGAGAATGAGATTCCTCCCTCCGGTCGGAATGACGGTCCATTGACGATGATAGTGTGATTGAGGAGGGGAAAGGCGGCGGCAGTAGCCGCCGCCTTTCCCCTCCTCAATACTCTTTAAAAGCCATCCGTCATTCCGAACGGAACGCAGTGAAGTGAGGAATCTGCCGATAAGGTTTTATAGTTTGTCAAGAGCCATCTCCTTTTTATGTTCTAAAACAACTAAAAATAGTGCCGCAAAAGCAAATTATTTGACAATTATCAGAGTAAAGATTCAGCGCCATGGCTAACTTTGAGTAGTCAGGCAATAGGTTTTATCCTAAATAATAAATGACTCATTAACAGCCCAGAACAAAAATGAAGAAAAAAATAAGATTTAGTCTCGTTTATCGCGACATGTGGCAGTCGACAGGTAAGTATCAGCCCAGGGTTGATATGCTTAAAGAGGTAGCTCCTCATATTATTGAGATGGGATGTTTTGACCGCATTGAGACTAACGGTGGTGCATTTGAACAGGTGCAGCTTATGTATGGCGAAAACCCGAACTCTGCTGTGAAAGAATGGGTAAAACCTTTTAACAATGCAGGTATACAGACACATATGCTTGAGCGGGCACTCAATGGCCTGAGGATGTACCCTGTTCCTGCCGATGTAAGAAGACTGATGTACAAGGTAAAGAAGGCCCAGGGTGTGGATATCTCCAGATCTTTCTGCGGCCTTAACGACCACAGGAACCTTGAGTTGTCTGTTAAATATGCAAAGGAAGCCGGAATGATTTCTCAGGCGGCTCTTTCCATTACCCATTCACCCATACATACCGTCGACTATTATATGGATGTAGTTGACAGGCTGGTTGAATATGGTGCCGACGAGATATGCCTTAAAGATATGGCAGGTGTTGGCCGTCCGGCATCACTTGGAATGCTTGTAAAGCGTATCAAAACCAAATTTCCTGAGATAAAGGTGCAGTATCACGGTCACAGCGGACCGGGAATGTCAGTTGCATCAATGCTTGAAGTAGCACGTGCCGGGGCTGATTACCTCGACGTAGCCGTTGAACCTCTCAGCTGGGGCATGGTTCACCCCGACGTGCTGGCAATCCAATCTATAATGAAGGATGCCGGGTTTGATGTGCCTGAAGTGAATATGGATGCCTATATGAAGGTAAGATCGCTTACACAGGAGTTCATCAACGAATTTCTCGGGTACTTCATTGATCCGCGCAACAAACAGATGACCTCAC
>JGI20214J51088_10000142_pt1 | contig 50978 bp, 42 predicted proteins | sample WetSurMetagenome_FD_51088 | JGI IMG/M metagenome (IMG submission 51088) | reverse complement strand
CCGCCATCCCGCCTCCTTGTGCAAAAAGAAGCAGTATAGCATCTGTTCCAACCGGACATTTCTAAATTGGCAATACCGGACATTATCACATTGGCGTAACATATAATGGATGGCTTTGTCACGGCAATTTAGAAATGTCAGGGCGCTCTTCGATTTTCATGGGGTATGCAGATTGATGTGAAGACTCTGTCTCGCTTCCAGAGAGTTGTTCCGACACCCCAATAGTCCGCCATAAACCCGGACGAAGAGTTCTCTTTACTCAAGCTGTCAGGGTAGGGTAATATTTTACAAGGGAGAAAAAGGCTATTTATCAATAAATATAACTGAATATATCATTTGGCCAACGTATTCACAGTTCCGCAGGGGCATTAAATACAATCCGATTCGGGGCTCAATCTGAGGATATATGAGATACCGCGCTGCGGCGGTTTCCTTTTGACGGATTACATAGAAGAGCCTGAAGAGTTTTATGTGGCAGGCAAGGAAATAGAAACATATAAGGATACTGAAGAATTGCGGGACAAGATAAAGTTTTATCTCAGGAATGATTCAGCCAGACGGGACATTGCGACAAAAGGATATGAGAAGGCCATGAAGATGCCGGGATGGGAAGAGAGAATCCAGGAAATGATGGACCTTATTCTGGAATCATCGGGTCTAAACGGGCATGTTTAACAGACTATGGAATAAATTTATCTTTTCTCTTTTTTATTATATATTTAAAGTTGCATCTAGCATTGCGCCTCCGGTCGGCGCGGAACTCGACAGGACTTCTTTTAGGCGGATACTCATCATCAGCGCCGCAGGCATCGGGGACTCCCTTTCCGACAGCCCCGCTATAAGGGCAGTCAAAGAGACTTATCCCCAGGCTGCCGTAACTGTGCTGACCCATAAAAGACGGGCGCTGGTGGCCTCTCACAATCCATATATTGATGAGCTTGTTCTGCACAAAAAAGGCTTCATATCATTCATCAGAAATGCCCTGTATCTCAGAAATAAAGGCTTCGATCTGGTAATTGTGCTCAGGGCCAATGATCCGGATATATGGCCGCTGGCCTATCTGGTAAACCGAAGGGCCGTTTTGAGCTGTCCCGTGATGACCCGGATGGAATTCCTGATTTCCCATCCGGTTATCCTGCCTGATTGGGACCATACCCATGGAGTTGAGCAGACACTGGACATTGTACGCCACGCCGGCGCCGGAACCGAAGACAAGGGGATGGTCTATAAGGTAACCGACGATGAGCTCAGGGACATCGATGAAAAGCTGCGCGAGATGGGGCTGCAGGACAGACCGCTTGTCGCTTTTCAGGTGGGCGGCGGCAAAAAGGGCGGATACAGGGACTGGGGTTACGCTAATTATATAGAAGTGGGCCGGAGACTTCTTGAGGAATTTGACGCAGCCCTGCTGCTCACGGGCGGGAATGATAATCTCGACAAGGCCCGCAGGATTGAGGACGGCCTTAAGGGGCGAGAGATGTTCAGCCTCGTGGGTAAGCTTTCACTTGCCCAGACAGCGGCGTTGCTTAAGCGATGCCGTGTTCTCCTTTCTACGGATACAGGTATTATGCATCTCGGCTTTGCGGTCGGAGATGTGGATGTCCTATGTCTTTTACATTGTTATACCCCGGCTTCAAGGGTCGGTCCGTACGGCTATGGCGATAAACATACCGTAATTCAGCTGACCCCGCCGGAAGGGCGGAAACCGTCCAGGGATATGAAGATGGACGGGATCAGGCCTGAAACGGTTTATGACAAACTGGCTGAGAACTGCATCCGCAAAGGCATCGGGAAAAGGGGATATGAATCTTAAGATAAGAGACAACCTTCTTGCGGGCGGCATGCGGCTGCTTAACCGGCTGGGGCGCATACGCATAAAAAAATTAACACCTGAGGTTGTAAAAGACTCTTCCGGGATACTTGTCGTGGTCACGACTGCGCTGGGTGACGCCATATTCTGCACCCCGTTGTTCAGGGCGTTGAAACAGGCTTTCCCGGACAAAAAGATCGGGCTGTTGGTGCACAGGTCTTACAGGGACCTTTTTCTTGAAGACAGCAATATAGACACCGTTATTCCCTATTACGGCAAGTTCAAAAGAGTCGGCGAGACCCGCAGGAGGCTGAAGGACGAGGCATTCGATATAGCCCTTGCGGCGAATATGAACGATCCTGATGTTATCCCGCTCCTTTACTGGTCGGGTATCAGGACCATTATAAGAAGACCCTGGAAATCGACGATTTACCCTTTTCTTGTATGCAATCCCGGGATGATGGCCAGGGGAGAGCCTCCGGATCATGCGATCCCCATGAATCTTCTGATGGCTGAAATGCTTGGGGCGAAGTCCGATAATATCAGGACTTATTTATGCCCGAGATCCGGTTCTCTGGAGAAGATCGACGCGCTGCTTGGGGCCTGCGGAATCGCTAAAGATGACCGCATGGTCTGTTTTCATCCGGGGACTGCGTTTGTAAACAAGATGTGGCCTGCGCCGAATTATGCCGGGCTTGCGAAAAGGATTATTGCCGATTATCCGGACACAAAGATATTCCTGACCGGGGCTAAAAAAGAGAGGAAGATCTGCTCTGAAATAGCCGAAGCGGTCGGTCCCGGAATTTATAATGTGGCAGGTGACCTGTCTCTGGGCGATCTTGCGGCGCTGGCACAGAGGATGGATCTTTTTGTTTCCGGCGATACAGGCCCTTTCCACATGGCGAATGCGCTTGGCGTCAATACGGTAACTATCTTCGGGCCGTCGGATGAAAAGACCAACGGTCCTGTCTGGGACCTCGATATTCACAGGGTTGTCGCTAACCGGCTGAAATGCTATGGTGAAGATTGCGTGAGACGATGCAAAAATCCCGAATGCATCCGGATGATCACCGTAGACTCCGTATATGAAGAATGCCGGGTCCTTCTGAATGCCCTGAGGGCCAGAGCATGAAGATCGCCATGTACAATGTCACGACCCATGTAGTAAAAGGCGGGATCGAGACCTTTTGTATCAAGGCAGCCGAGGAGCTGGTCAGGCAGGGATTCGATGCAAGGGTGATCTGCGGAACGAATTTGAACAGTCCCGAGCAGTTTGAAAAGAACGGTGTCAGGTATCATGCCTTTCCGTTCAAAAAGAGGGAGGAGTTTCCTGACTTCGGAACAAGGTTCAGAAAACTCTGCAAAAGGATAAGTTTTGCCAACAATTGCATGGAATTCCTGATGGAGGAAAATTTCGATATTATCCATGTGCATAAACCCTTTGAGTTTCCGGTAATGTATTATTTAAAGGCGAAAGGATCTAAATCCAGGGTTGTATTTGGTTCCCATGGGACTGATTTCTTCATGTCCGACAGGTTTTTTTTCAGAAGGGTTGTGGACGCCAGCGTTACCTGCAGTAATTTCAATGCCCTCGAAGTTCAGGGAAGGTATGGCATATCTCCTGAAGTGATATACAATGGGGCAGAGACGGATATATTCAGGCCTGTTGATCCGGCGGAGGCGAGAAGACTTTGCGGGCTCAAACCGGCCGGACGGTATCTGGGCACATTAGGGCGGCTGATCGGCCTCAAAGGTATTCAGGTCCTTCTCAGGGCAATGCCTGTCGTCTTGAAGGAATATCCGGAAGTTGTACTCTTGATTGTAGGAGACGGCCCCTACAGGGCTGAACTCGAGGCATTGGCTGAAAAACTCGGGATCAGGGATAACATAGCTTTTGCCGGAGGGATAGATCATGACAAGCTGCCGGCGTGGATCAATGCGATGGATTTGCTTGCGCAGCCGAGCATAGGCGATGAAAGTTTCGGCATTACGGTAGTGGAAGCGATGAGCTGCGGGAAGCCGGTTGTAGCGACGGCCAGCGGCGGCATGCCCGAGATAGTGTCTGACGGCGAAACCGGCTTTATTGTGCCGAAAAGGGATGAGAAACTTCTTGCCGAAAGAATAGTGACCCTTCTGAAGAATAAAGACCTTGCTTCAAGCATGGGGACAAAGGGCAGGGAAAGGGTAATTGCGGAGTTCACGTGGGAAAAGGTGGCGCAGCGTCTGATCAGGGTTTATGAAAGGATCGGTCATGGTGATTCTGTCATATCATAATGTGAAGGTCCCGCATACAAGCGCCCATTCGCTCTATACTCTCCAGACGAGCATGGATCTGGCCGGTCTTGCGGATGTCTATTATTATGCCAACAGGGGCGGCGGCTTTTCGGAATTCAGGGGCATTTACGGATTTGATCCTGCGGAATGTCCTGCGCTGCATCTGAGGATCACGCGGAGTTTCAACAAGAGCCTGGCCTCTGTTGAGAAGAGGGCCATGGCGCTGAAAGACGTTATCTCACGCAGGCATGACAGTCCGGTGGTTTATGTCACACAGATCAAACCCCTGAGATTTTTCCAGACACTCAGAAAAATCGGGATCAGTATCAAAATAGTATTGGAGCCCCATTCTGAAGCGGAAGGCTGGGACAAGGACTGCTTTGCCGGTGTGGATGGAATAATCTATACCACCAGATCATTGCGCAGCAGGCTGATGGAGAAATATTCGATAGCTCCGGATATCCCGAACCGGGTTTTTTATCACAGGGTCAGGACTGCCGCGCCGCCGGTCATTACGGAACGATCAGCAAAAACGGGTTATTGCGTCGGGTACATAGGAGGCCTTGAGGCATGGAAGGGAGTGGACACTATAATTGAGGCGTTAAGCCTGTTGCCCGGAGATGTCACGGCCCATTTTATAGGCTGCGTTGCCGGCAGCAGCGATTATTCAAGATTAATGTCTGTCGTGAAAAGGCTGGGACTAGAAAAGAGGACGATTTTTACCGGACGTGTTCCCCAGTCCGACATCCCGAAGACGGCGGCGGATATAGACGCGTTTGCTCTGCCGCTGCTCGACAGCTCCCAGGGCAGCCTGCCTCTGAAGCTTTTTGATTACATGAGTATGCGCAGGCCGGTCATATCTTCGGATCAGGAAGGCATAAGAGAGATAGTCAATAATGACTCGGCGCTATTTTTCCGGCCGGGTTCCGCAAAGGGACTTGCGGAACAGGTCCGGAAGCTTATCGAAGACAGGCAGCTCGGAGCGAGTATATCCTCAAAGGCTTTTGATGCCCTGAAATTGTACACAGTGGAAAACTGGCTTCATAATATGAAGGAGTTTCTTGAGGAAATAGTGTAGGCTATTTTACATGGCTTTTTGCATAATATTAAAGAATTTCATTCTATTGCATGCGCTCGGCAGGAGCGGCAACCCTATTCAGGGGCGGATATTTCCATGAAAAGATATGCGGCAGGTTTCTAAGGCGGCGGTCTATTATATAATAAGTATTATCCGGTGAAGGGGAAATTGACCATATATGATGTCTTGCGATGAAATTTTCAGGAAATACAGGGGAGGCGACTGGAAGGGTGATCTAACTATCTTCTGGCATCTTTCCCTGCCCTACTTCCCAAGGCTTGCCGCTGCAATGATATGCAGCTTTATCCTTTCCGGCATTGACGGAGCCATCGCCTGGGGCACCAAGATGGCCGTCGACGATGTCCTGATCATGAAAAGCATCGAATATCTTTACCTTCTGCCTGTAGCAGTGGTGTTTCTTTTCATTTTGAAAGGGGTCTTTACCTTCTTCAACAATTATCTTATGGGCTCAATCGGCGCAAAGATAGTTAGGACAATCAGGCAGCAGGTTTACGAGAAGGTTATCTCCCTGCCGATATCGTTTCATTCCCAGACATCCAGCGGTGAGGTCGTGTCCAAGATGCTGAACGATGTCCCGGTGCTTCAGGGCACTGTCGGGTTCACCATAAAAGACTTTATTGTAGAGATCGGCACAGTCATTGTGCTCGCAGGAGTGGCAGTATACCGGAAGTGGGATCTGGCTTTTATATCGTTTATTGTGGTGCCCCTGATGGTTTACAGCATAAACAGATTGGGCAAGCGGATGAAATCAGCGGGTATGATTACGCAGGAACTGATCGCGAGGATTACCACCATATTCAACGAAACAGTCCAGGGCGTGAAGATCATCAAGGCCTTCACTATGGAAGGGGCCATGATGAAGCGAAGTGAACAGGCCCAGGCCGAGTATTACCGCAATTCCATGAGATGCACCAGGATCAATGAGGGAGCCTCGCTTGTAGGTGAGATCCTGGCCGGTTTTGGGATTGCGGTTATTATGTATTACGGGTTCAATCTGGTTGTTTCTGGCGAGATGACGGCCGGCGATTTTGCCTCATTTATAGTGGCTGTCGGGTTGATGTATACCCCGCTCAGGCGGTTGAGTAAGGTGCATAACAATTTTCAGCAGGGCCGCAATGTCCTTGAACGGATCGGCGATGTCATGGCTGTTCAGCCCGAAAAGATGTCCGGCGAAGAGCTTGAGGTGAAAGGGGATATCGTATTCGACAACGTGTCTTTCAGATATCCCTCTTCAGATCTCGATGCCCTCCGGAATGTAAATCTTTCCATACAACACGGCAACATAGTGGCCCTGGTCGGTTACAGCGGCGCGGGCAAGAGCACACTTGTCGACCTGGCGGCGGGCTTCTGGTATCCGACAGAAGGGACTATATATATCGACGGAAGGGACATAACAAGCTTGTCGCTTCATTCTCTCAGGAGCCATATCGGCACGGTCACCCAGGATGTCATGCTGTTTGACGACACTGTGATGGAGAATATCCGTTTTGGCCGTCCGTCCGCGACGGATGAAGAGGTGGTTGAGGCGGCAAAGGCGGCCTTTGCGCACGATTTTATAATGGAGATGCCGAAAGAATATGCAACCATGATAGGTGAACGGGGTGTGAGAGTCTCGGGCGGACAGAAGCAGCGGATCACCATCGCGCGAGCCATAATAAGGAACCCGTCCATACTGATCCTGGACGAGGCCACTTCGTCGCTCGATACGGAATCGGAACATCAGGTGCAGAAGGCCCTTGAACGACTGATGCAGGGCAGGACGACTATTGTTATCGCGCATCGCCTTTCCACTATTCAGAACGCCTCGCGTATAGTCGTAATGAGCGGCGGATGTATTATACAGGAAGGCACGCATGAGGAGTTGCTCTCAAAGGGCGGACTCTATCAGGAGTTGTATGATATGCAGTTTATGCATCCGGAATCGGAAAAGCGGGAGGAGTGAACATGCTCTATGGGGAAAAGGAGATAAAAGAGGCCCAGCTCGAAATCTGGGACAACGCCAATCCTGAGAGGGATTACGATATAAACATTACCTTTGCTGAATTCACATGCCTCTGCCCCAGATCCGGATATCCCGATTTTGCCACTATCAGGCTCACGTATGTTCCGGATCAGAAGGTAGTCGAGCTGAAGTCGTACAAACTATATCTCAATTCGTTCAGGGATGTAAAGATATCGCACGAGGCGGTTGTGAACAGGATTTACGGAGAACTCGAAGCTGCCCTGAAGCCGCGTTCTCTCGAAGTCATCGGCGACTTCAATCCGCGCGGCAATGTAAAGACGATTGTAACGGTTTCGTCGAAGAAACTGTAAGGCTTAAACTCGGATTTGTCATTAGAAACCGAAAAGGCCGTCATGAGTAGCCATATCGAAGTCCCGACGCGGAGATATCGTATCCGCTTTATGACAATAATATCACGCGGTTGACTGATAAACCGGTAAATGCAATATACTGCGTAGTTTTGGCGGGGGGAGAGATGGATACTCGTGACGAAGATCGTATAGAATTGGAAAAAAACTGATGACAGCACACCTACAATATTTTATTATTTTTCCCCAGTTGTTTTTGCCCTCTCAATAAACTTTTTAACTTTCTTTAAATCTTTTTTTCCTTTTTCAGCCTCTACGCCGCTGCTTACATCAACCGCGTACGGCCTTACATAGCGCACAGCCTCCGCAACATTATCGGGCGTCAGGCCTCCTGCGAGGATGATCCTGCACATTTTTTTTGCCTCGACTGCAATGTCCCAGTTGAATATGCGTCCTGTGCCGCCGTATTCAGCCTCGCTGTATGTGTCGAGCAGGCAGGCTGCTGCGCCTGAATATTCTGCAAGCTGTTTCAGGTCTGTAATATCCTTTATCCGGAACGATTTGATAACTGACGCAAACTTTGCGCATATTTCAGGGGATTCGTTTCCATGCAGCTGAACGGCTTTGATCCCGGTGATTTGTATGATCTCCATGATCCTGTCGGGAGCTTCATTTACAAATACTCCGACTGTGGTTATGAATGGCGGGAGCTGAGAGATGATGGAGGCTGCTTTATCCGGTGTGATATGGCGGGGGCTTTCAGGGTAAAAAATAAAACCGAGCGCGTCCGCGCCGCACCCGGCTGCATATAAAGCGTCTTCCGTATTCGTAATGCCGCAGATCTTAATTCTCATAGATATATTTTGCCCGGAACAGGCGCCATAAAACAAATTCGGTCTTCATGGGCGGACATATCGAAGTCCCGGCGCCGGATACCGTATTCGATTTGAGAAAAAAGATGACATGTTTGCATGTCTATCATGATCATGTGATTAATTGGCGCAGTTTTGGCGGGGCAAGAGATGGATGTCCATCACGGCTTTTATTGTGTATTAACATCATGTTCTCCTGATGATGGTTCCCAGATAGACGGGGACAGTCCCCTTAAAACGTTGATTACTTTATCACCGGCAGTTTTGCGAGCGACTCCTTAATCGATGAATCCGGATACTCAAAGTCGGAAAGCTTGCCAGCGAGATAGTCGTCATACGCCCCGAGGTCGAGGTAGCCATGTCCGCTCAGGTTAAAGAGTATGCACTTCTCCCTGCCCTCTTCCTTGCACAGAAGCGCCTCATCTATCGCGGCCCTGATTGCATGTGAACTCTCTGGAGCCGGTATTATCGCCTCTGTCTTTGCGAACATCATGGCGGCTTCGAAGACCGTGAGCTGCGGATAAGCTTTTGCCTCTACGATGCCGTCATGGCAAAGCTGCGAAACAAGCGTAGATGCGCCGTGATAGCGGAGTCCGCCTGCGTGTATGCCGGGAGGCATGAAGTCATGTCCGAGTGTGTACATCATGAGGAACGGTGTGAGTCCCGCGGTGTCGCCGAAATCGTATCTGAATTCTCCCCTGGTGAGGGTGGGGCATGAACTCGGCTCAACAGCAATGGCCCTCAACTTTTTGCCTGAAGCCTTGTCGGCCAGGAAGGGAAAGGCGATGCCGCCGAAGTTGGAGCCGCCCCCGCAGCAACCTATGACCACATCCGGATATTCTCCGACCAGTGCAAGCTGCTTTTTGGCCTCCATTCCTACTACAGTCTGGTGAAGCACCACATGGTTGAGAACTGAGCCGAGGGCGTAGTTCGTGTCTGCATGAGTCGCCGCGTCTTCAACGGCTTCGGATATCGCAAGCCCCAGGCTGCCAGGGCAGTCGGGATCTTCTGCAAGGACTTTCCTGCCGAAGTTGGTTACATTCGAAGGGCTGGCATACACCTTCGCGCCCCAGGTCTGCATTGAGCTTTTTCTGTATGGCTTCTGAATATAGCTGCACTTGACCATATAGACGGTGACATCGAGTCCGAACATGCAGCCTGCAAGGGCCATGGACGCGCCCCACTGACCGGCTCCGGTCTCTGTCGCAATCCTTTTGATTCCAGCCTGCTTATTGTAATAAGCCTGCGGAATGGCTGTATTGGGCTTATGGCTGCCTGCCGGGCTTACGCCTTCATACTTATAATATATCTTCGCAGGGGTTTTCAGCGCGGCCTCAAGCCTGTGCGCCCTGTATAACGGAGAAGGCCTCCAAAGTGTATAGATGTCGAGGACCTCTTCCGGTATATCGATCCATCTCTGAGTCGACACCTCCTGTTCGATCAGGGCCATCGGGAAGATAGCGCTCAGATCATCCGGGCCTGCCGGTTTCTGTGTGCCAGGATGCAGCGGCGGACTGGGAGGAGTAGGCATATCAGGGATGACATTGTACCATTGCCTCGGTATCTCTTTTTCAGATAATAATATCTTGGTCTGTTCCATAGCTCCTCCGGGGATAAGTTCGTGACTGCTATTTTAACATAAAAGAGACGTATAGTATTATACATTCCGGGGCCTCGTAAGCGGACTGAATAATAAAGAATTATGATATAATAATTGACTTTATGGACAAGCCTCGGAATTTTAAAAAGCTGCCGGACAGGAGGGGCTATTTCGGCCCTTATGGAGGCAGGTTTGCGCCTGAGACCCTTATGCCGGCGCTTCTGGAGCTTGAGGCCGCATATAAAGAGGCCAAAAGGGACAGGGCCTTTCAGGATGAGCTTGATCTGCTCTTCAAAACATATGTCGGCAGACCCACCCCTCTTTATTTTGCAGAGAGGCTTACTGCGCATCTCGGCGGGGCAAAGATATACCTGAAGAGGGAAGACCTTGCCCATACCGGCGCGCACAAGATAAATAATGCGGTTGGCCAGGTACTGCTTGCCCGCAAGATGGGGAAGAAGCGTGTGATTGCCGAGACGGGCGCCGGACAGCATGGTGTCGCCACGGCAACAGGCGCGGCGCTTCTGGGGCTGGAGTGCGAGATTTATATGGGCTCGGTCGACATCCGCAGGCAGGCGCTTAATGTATTCAGAATGAAGCTGCTTGGCGCAAAGGTGAACGAGGTGAGTATCGGATCCCAGACGCTCAAGGACGCTATCAATGAGGCCATGCGCGACTGGACGGCGAGCGTCCGCACTACACATTATGTCCTTGGCACTGTATTCGGGCCGCATCCCTTTCCGTCGATAGTGCGCGATTTCCAGGCTGTCATCGGCAGGGAGGCGAAGCAGCAGATCCTCAAGGCCGAGGGCAGGCTGCCGGATTATCTGGTGGCATGTGTCGGCGGCGGCAGCAATGCTATGGGGCTTTTCGATATGTTTCTTGATGATGATGTCAGGATGATCGGAGTAGAGGCAGGCGGCAGCGGCATCGCAAGCGGTAAGCATGCGGCAAGGTTTGCAACAGGCTCAATCGGAGTTCTTCAGGGATGCAGGACTTATCTGCTGCAGGATGATGACGGCAATGTGCTCGATACTCACTCTGTGTCAGCCGGTTTGGATTATGCGTCCGTCGGTCCGGAACACTCTTTCATGAAGGAAGAGGGGCGGATAGAATATACATATGCTGTAGATGATGAAGCCCTTGCGGCGTTTGAACTCCTTTCACGCACAGAGGGCATCATACCGGCGCTCGAATCTTCGCATGCGGTTGCCGAGGTCGTCAAGCTGGCGCCCAGTCTCGGGAAGGACCGGATAATCGTCGTTAACCTCTCGGGCCGCGGCGACAAGGATGTCCAGCAGGTGGCCGCCATAAAGGGTGTAACACTATGATGAACAGGATAGAGGCTGCATTCAGGAAATTGAAGGCCGGGGGCAAAAAAGCCTTTATCCCTTATATAATGGCGGGTGATCCTGATCTTGATACAACTATGGAGAGGGTCTTGCTGCTCGAAGCGTGCGGAGCCGATATCATCGAACTCGGAGCGCCTTTCTCCGATCCCACGGCGGACGGCCCGACTATCCAGCGCGCAGCTGAAAGGGCCTTGAAATCCGGGACCACTCTCAGGAAGATCGTAGGGCTTGTCGGGGAGCTGAGAAAACGTTCAAACGTACCGCTTATTATAATGACATACTATAATCCAATCCTTAAGTACGGGGAGGAAGCATTTGTTGCGGCCGCATCAGCTGCAGGAGTGGATGGTCTTATTATCCCGGATCTTCCCGTGGAAGAGGCCAAAACCCTGACCGGACTCTGCCGCGCAAAGGGAATCAGCACGATATTCCTGGTCGCTCCCACCAGCACGGACGACCGCATGAAAAGGATAGCGGAGGCTTCGAGGGGCTTTGTGTATTATGTGTCCATGACCGGTATTACCGGCGCCAGTCTTAGCCTTGACCGCGAGTTCAGCGAACATATAGGCCGACTGCGGGAGATGACGGACAGACCGGTTGCGATAGGGTTTGGGATATCTACCCCGGATAATGCGCGGAAGATGGCCGCAGCCGCTGATGGTGTGATAGTCGGCAGCGCCATTGTCAAAAAATTTCATGAAGACCCCGGCAATGCGCGGGATTTTATTCAAGAACTGAGAAAGGCGGTGTGATTGCAGATTGAAGATTGAGGATGAGTGGAGGATTGCGGTTCCAGCTCAATAATCAGCAATCAAAAATCGGCAGTCGTCAATAACTATGGCCTGGTTCAGAAGAAACAGAGATGGCGCCAAGACAGAAAAGCCCGACAAGAAGGTCAAAATCCCCGAGGGCTTGTGGATCAAATGCGACAGTTGCAGGGAAATCATCTACCGTAAAGAAATAGAAAAGAACCTCAAGGTCTGCCCGAAGTGTAATTACCATTTCAGGATCGGAGCCAGGGAGCGCATTCAGTTTATCGCCGATGAAGGCAGTTTTGCCGAGTTCGACGGCGATCTCACATCCAACGACCCGCTCAAATTCAACGACAAGGTTTCTTTCATGGACAGGCTGAACGACAACCGCGCAAAGACAGGCCTGAACGAGGCTATAATCAACGGCAATGCCACTATCAAATCAAGGCCTGTGGTGCTCGCCATAATGGACTTTTCGTTCTGGGGAGGCAGTATGGGGTCTGTGGTCGGCGAAAAATTTGCCCGCGCTGCCGAGGCGGCGTTCGAGCAGAGGGTTCCTCTTGTATCTGTTGCGGCATCGGGCGGCGCGCGGATGCAGGAAGGCATGTTCTCGCTAATGCAGATGGCAAAATCGTCGGCGGCGATAGCCAGGCTCAAGGATACGGATATTCTTTATATATCGATCCTTGCCGATCCTACCTTCGGAGGCGTAACGGCAAGTTTCGCGATGCTCGGGGATGTCATTATTGCCGAGCCCAGGGCGCTCATCGGATTTGCAGGCCCCAGGGTAATCGAGCAGACAATCAAACAGCAGCTGCCCGAGGATTTCCAGAGGGCGGAGTTCTTGCTGGAGCACGGCATGATCGACATGGTTGTTGAAAGGAAAGATCTCAAGGATACAGTTTATAAAATTATAGAGCAGTTCATGCCCGCGCCAAAGGAGCCGGTAAAGGCATGATGTACAGCTCCGCCGTCGATTATCTCTACGGACTGCGGAAGCATGGCATCAAACTTGGACTGGACAATACACGGAAACTGCTTGCGCTCGCCGGCAACCCACAGGACAAATTCAGGAGTATTCATATTGCGGGGACTAACGGCAAAGGGTCAGTGTCTTCCATGTCCGCGTCAATACTCAGGGCGTATGGATTTAAAACAGGTCTTTTCACCTCGCCGCATCTGGTCAGTTTTACGGAGCGCATAAAGGTTGATGATATGGAAATATCCGAATCCGGCGTGATTGCCCTGATTGAAGAGATAAGAGACCTGATCGCTCGGGCGGACGAAGGGCTGAATCCTACCTTTTTTGAATTTGTGACCGTTATGGCCTTTATATATTTTGCGCGCAGCGGGGTGGAGTGGGCTGTTGTAGAGACAGGTATGGGCGGCAGGTTCGACTCCACAAACACCATAGTCCCGGAGGTTTCGGTAATCACAACTATCAGTTATGATCACAGGGAATTCCTCGGCGAAACCATTCAGGCAATAGCCGCAGAAAAGGCAGGCATTATCAAGGCCGGAGTTCAGGCGGTTTCGGCCCCGCAATGCAGGGAAGCGGAGCTGGTCATATCACGGACGGCGACGGAAAGATCGTCGCCCCTTTCGGTTTACGGCAGGGAGTTCAACTCCCGGATTATTTCATCCGGCCTTCACGGCAGCAGATTCGATTACATCGACAATTTATCATTGGCAGGCGCGATCCATGATGTTTTTGTTCCTCTTGCCGGGGGATATCAGGTCGTTAATGCGTCCCTTGCGATAAGAGCGGTTGTCACTGCATTAAAAGGCATGAAAGCCGGAGGCAGGGCCGGAGATGAAGCCGGCATTGAAGAGGCGGGGCTGATAAAGGAAGGTATTGGCTCGACACGGCTTCGCGGAAGGTTCGAGATTATCAGTGAGGAGCCCCTGGTCGTAATAGACGCCGCGCATAATGCCGGCGCGGCTGCTGAACTGACGCAATTCGCCGGTAAATATCTTGAAGGCAGAAGGATTATACTTGTGCTCGGTATAATGGCGGACAAGGATATCAGGGGAGTTTTTGAAGTCCTTCTTCCTGTCGCATCTGAAATCATATTTACCGCCCCTTCAAACGAAAGGGCGGAAACTCCTGAAAGGCTTGCCGAACTGGCGGCACAGGCCGGGTTCGGGAATATATCGGTTACCGCGACTGTGGCGGAAGCGTTTGCGGAGGCTGCGGACAGACAGGCTGCCGCGGAAGCTGAGGGTATATCTTCAGTTGTGTTGATTACCGGTTCTTTCTACACCATCGGAGAGGTTTTGGCTGTTATGGGAGAGCGGCCCGTTCTTGGGTCCCTGAGGGAAGCGTTATGAAAAGGCGTCAGGGGGCAGTGGTTCTGTCGGCCTGCATGACCATCCTGCTTGTTGTTTTATGCCTGCCCCGGGATATCCTTGGGGCCGCTACTCTTACTGCCGACAATCTTGAAAATCTTGCGGCAGAAAATAAATATGTCGCGACCGGCAATGTTGTTATCACGAGAGACGGGGCTCTTTATAAGGCCGACAGGGCTGTCTATAATGAAAAGACCCAGGATATGAGTCTTTCCGGGCATGTGACCCTTGAAGACAGTGACTTCATCATAAAAACCGAACAGGCCGAATTCAATTCGGGCAGCAAGACAGGCATACTGAATAACGCAATTATTTATCTCAAGCACGGCAAAAACTGGATACGCGGGATCAACCTTCAAAAGCTCGGCGACAATCACTACTACGGCAAAGTCGTCTATTTCACTGCATGCGAGTCAGAGTCGTACCGGACGGCGCGTTCTCTTAAATCAGGGGAACTCGGCACGTCCGGAGAAAAGCCTGACTGGTGTTTCAGGGGTGAGGATGCGAATATCTATGTCGGAGACAAGATGACCGCAAAGAATGCCACCTTCCGGGTGCGGGATATGGCTGTGCTGTATACCCCGTATTTCCAGGGGCCTGTCGACAACGAGCGCAAGTCCGGTTTCCTGATACCTCAATTTGGCAGCAGTTCGAAAAAAGGTTTCATGATAAGGCCTTCATATTACCTGGCCATCGACGAAAACAGGGACGCCACGGTCGCCGCCGATTATTACAGCAGAAGGGGCGGCGGCGGGTCCCTGGAATACCGTTTTCGCGAACCCCATCACGAAGGCGAATGGTATGGATATTACCTCCGTGACTGGAGCATGAAGGAGAATTTTGCCGTTGCCCGGATAAGCGACAGATATACAACTCCTGAATTGCAGGCTTTTCTGGATATCAATTATGTTAACCGCTGGAACTATTATAATGAATACGGAGACACGCACGCAATCACGGTCAACAGGTTTTTGCAATCTTCCGCCGAGGTGTCTGCTCCCGTTTCTCTGGGCAGTTCTTCGCGCGTTTATCTGCTCAACCAGTACTGGGTCAACCTGAGGGGAGATATCACAGAGCACGTGCCCCAGAAGCTGCCCGAGGCCGGATATGTGCTGAACCCGACCAGGCTGGGTCCTTTTATGCTGTCTCTTTCCGCCAACGCCGCCAATTTCGTCCGGGAATTCGACCCCAACGGGCAGAGATTCGATATTCTTCCGACAATTTCCCATTCTTTCGGAGACGTTGTGCGGGTGACCCAATCGGTCTCCATCAGGGAAACCTTTTATAATCTGGAAGATCAGGGAAATTTCGGATCTAATCCCCACAGAGAGATGTTCCAGTACAGGGGCCAGGCGCAGATGCGTTTCGTGAAAAACTATGGATCATTTATGCATGTTATCGAGCCTGCGGTGGAATATAATTATATCCCCGACGCGACGGTGCTGCCGCTGTTCGATGCCACGGAACTGCCGACCAAGGAATCCGTCGTTTCGGCCGGCGTGACGAACAGGCTTGTGTTCAGGAATTTCACTACTTCCCTGCATATTTCGCAGCCATACGATACCTTTGCGCCCGCCAAAAGCGCCATTCTTCCCTCGGTATTCAGGGGAAATATCAATGGACCTGGATTGCCGGTCACTGTTAATGCCCTTGCGGCTTACGATACAACAAACAAAAAACTGGACACATTCAACAGTTCACTGTCATTCAGAGTATTCAGAAATGTCACGCTCGGATTGGGAGAGCTGTATTCGGATGTTGACGGTATGATGCTTTTCTTCTCCAGTCTGACCGCCACGTTGTCCAGAAACTGGATGGCGTCCGTTGGCGGATCATATGATGTCAGGGCCCCGCATAAAATCAGGGATTTGTTTGCGCAGCTTACATATAAAGAGCAGTGCTGGAGCATCAAGACAATTTTCAACAGAAAGCCGCCCGATGACACCAATAACAAATCTGCCGAGTATATGTTCGTAGTGTTGCTGGAGTTGAGGGGATTTGGGGCGCTTAAGTTCTGATGAATATCGTCGTAAACCTCGACAAAAAACAGGGAATTACCTCACATGATGCGGTAGCCGCTGTAAAAAGAATCTTCAGGGTCAGAAAGGCAGGACATACCGGCACACTCGATCCGCTGGCCTCCGGCGTGCTGCTTGTATGCCTTAACGAGGCGACAAAGATCGCCGGCATGGTTGAAGCGCTCGAAAAAGAATATCTGGCGGTTGCCAGGCTGGGAGAGTCGACCGATACGTATGACTCTGAGGGCAAGACGCGGCGCAGCGCGGACCCTGCGGCGATTACCCTTGATGACGTGAGGGGGGCGCTTGCCGGATTTGTCGGAGCGATCGAACAGATTCCTCCAATGTATTCCGCCGTAAAAATCGGAGGACAACCTCTGTACAAGCTTGCGCGCAAGAGCATGGAGGTTGAACGCAAACCCCGCAGGGTCTTCGTGAAATCCGCAGAAATACTGGAATTCGAAAATCCGGTATTGAAACTCAGAATAGTATGTTCCAGGGGTGTTTATATCCGCTCCATCATTAATGATCTGGGCGACATGCTGGGCGTGGGCGCCCATATGACGGGTCTTGTGAGGACGAGGGTCGGGAATTTCAGGATCGCGGATTCAGCTTCACTGGATGATCTGCCGGACAGCCCCGGAGCTCTCTTTTCGATAGACGACGCCATTGCTCATCTCCCGGAATTGCGGCTCTCCGGAGATGACTCCAAAAAGGCGAAAAACGGCGTGCGGCTTTCATTATCACTGCTTGAAGGCTCGCCGCATGAGCCGGGAACGGTCTTGAGATTTAAAGACCCCGACGGCAGGCTGTTCGGGATTGGAAAAGTCACGGAGGACTCTATTAAAATAAAGCGGCTCCTTTTACTTTAAATAATTGTAAAAATTTAAAACAGAGTTGTAAAATGATGCGGGGGGACATCCGGTTCCGGCTGTTCACATTTATAAACATGTATTATTAATTTTTAATTTCCGGTTTTAAGTTTCTTTACGGAGGACATTATGATATCCCGATATACACGTCCTGAGATGGGCGCATTGTGGACGCCCGAAAACAGGTATAAAAAATGGCTTGATGTCGAGCTTGCGGTCTGCGAGGCCTGGGCCGGTATGGGCGAGATACCGCCTGAGGCTCTGGCTGTAATCATGGAAAGGGCAGGATTCGATGTTGAACGCATCGACGAAATAGAAAAGACGGTGAGGCATGACGTAATATCGTTTCTCACCTCAGTTGCTGAAAAGATCGGGCCTGAATCGCGTTTTGTGCATAAGGGCCTGACCTCGTCCGATGTTGTGGACACGGCCCTGTCCCTGCTCATGAGAGAGGCGGCAGGCATAATAATCGGCGACCTGGAGACCCTGATGGATGTTGTGAAAGAGCAGGCTTTCAAATACCGCAAAACCCCATGCATAGGCAGGAGTCACGGCGTGCATGCCGAGCCGATGACGTTCGGGCTCAAGTTCGCGTTATGGTACGAAGACCTGAAGAGATGTGTTGCGAGGATGGAGAACGCCAGACAGGTTATAAGTGTCGGCAAGACATCCGGGGCGGTCGGGACATTCTCGAATCTGCCTCCGGAGCTTGAAGAGACTGTCTGCGCAAGACTCGGACTCAGGCCGGAACCGGTTGCGACCCAGGTGGTTCAGCGTGACCGGCATGCCGAATACATGACCGCCCTGGCCCTTGTCGCCGGCATAGTCGAAAAGATCGCTTTAGAGATAAGGCATCTGCAGAGGACAGAGGTGCTGGAGGCGGAGGAGCCTTTTGCGGCAGGACAGAAAGGCTCTTCAGCGATGCCGCACAAGAGAAATCCGGTAGGTTCGGAAAACCTTACCGGTCTTGCGCGCGTTGTGCGTTCCAACGCTGTTGCGGCTCTCGAAAATATTGCGCTGTGGCACGAAAGGGACATCTCGCATTCATCGGTCGAAAGGATCATCATCCCGGACAGTACGATACTCCTGGACTATATGCTCAACAGGCTGAAGGGCATTCTCAAGGATCTGCTTGTGTATCCAGAGAATATGAAGGCCAATATGGAGAAGAGCCATGGCCTCTTCAATTCCCAAAGGGTCCTTCTTGCCCTTACAGGAAAGGGCATGACCCGCGAGGAGGCATATCTGCTGGTACAGAAAAACGCCATGGAAAGCTGGGGCAAAGGGACAGGTTTTAAAGAACTCCTCCTTGCAGACCGGGATATAGCAAAGTATCTTTCTTCGGCTGAAATCGGGGAGATATTCGATCTGGACTACTATCTGCGGCATATAGACTTTGTTTTTCATAGGGTTTTTGGATAAACTATTGATATTAAATATTTGAAAGGAGAGGACGACCTGAATCCGGCTTTTGCCGCGCCGCTTAATTTTGTTAAGCTTATGTCCGGTTGTCAAAGCTATTATGGAAAAGATTCATCTCGAAGCTGGCCTGCCGATCCTTGTTGAACTGGTTGGGCGCAAATCTTTCGACACCCATGTAATAGGTTATGAAACTGGGAATTATATTATCGTCAAGCAGATCAACAACAGGTGCGACGAAATCGGCATAAACAGTCCCTGCAGCGGCAGGCTCATTCATGAAGGCGTTATTTATACCTTTGGCACAGAAGTCATGGCGACCCTGTCATCGCCGTCGTCTCTTATATTTCTGAAGTATCCGCCCAGGATCGATGTGGTTCAGCTTAGAAAGGACAGACGCTATAGCGTCAACCTTCCGTCTGTATTCCACAACAATACCCAGAGTTTTCTGATCAATGTGTGTTCAGTGAAGGACATAAGTATGCAGGGTTGCCGCATCAGCATTCCGGAAAGCTCGAAGCATCCGACAATCAGGGTTGGAGATTCCTGCAAGATCAGTTTTATTGTCATGCATAAATATTTCGAAGTCATTTGCATTGTCAAAAATATTTATGAAGGCGCGGATTCTGCATTTGTAGGCCTGGAATTTATCGAGATGAAAGAGATATGCAGGGAGTTGCTTGACGGGATGATAAATATCCTGGAGGCGCAGGGGAGCTAGGGAAGCAGAGGGGAATATGACCCTTTCCCGGTAACTATACAAAGAAACTTACTACAGCCCCTGTCATGCATGTCGCAAGGGTGCCGGCTATTAGAGCCCTGATCCCCAGGGAAATGACCTCGGTCCTTCTTTCAGGAGCCATGCTGCCGAGGCCGCCTATCATTATTCCAAGACTTCCGAAATTGGCAAAGCTGCAAAGCGCGTATGTCATGATCAGCCTGCTCCGCTCGCTTAATGCGTCCGGAGGCAAGTGAGCGAGATCCAGAAACGCGAGCAGCTCATTAAGCACGGTCTTTGTCCCCATCAGCGATCCTGCTGTATGGGCCTCTTCCCACGGAATACCAAAAAGCCACACTACCGGAGCCATGACATAACCCAGAAGCATCTGGAGCGTTAAGGGTTTGTCTTCGAATGAAGGCAGCAGGCCCAGGCCGATGTTTACCAGATGCACGAGTGCCACTGCGACAATCAGCATTGCGACGATATTTATCAACAATGTAATGGCGTCGAGTGTTCCTTTTGAGATTGCGTCCATGGAACTGCTTGCCGCCGATTCGGGCGTAAGCGCGCCTGCTGTCTGGAAACCTGTTTCAGGGATCATAATCCTTGCTATTGTAAGCGCGGCAGGAATGTGGATCAGCGACGCCACAAGGATATGGCCGATAGGGTCCTGAATTATCCCTTTCAAAATCGTTGAATACAGTACCATTACGGTTCCGGCTATCGACGCCATGCCGCAGACCATAAGGGAAAAGAGTTCGCTTCTTGTCATCTCTTTCAGGTAAGGTTTTATCAGCAGGGGCGCCTCGATCATACCCAGAAATATGGTGGTTGCCGTCCCCAACCCCAGCGCGCCGCCGATATTCAATGTTTTCTGGAGCAGGAGCGAGAACATTCTGACCACAAACGGCAGGACACGCCAGTAAAAAAGCAGCGAAGAAACGGCTCCGATCACCAGCACCAGCGGCAGGGACTGAAGAGCCAGTATGAAGGACGACCCGCCTTCTTTTTCCGCAAAAGGCGCCGGGCCGCCGCCGATATATCCAAAAACAAAAGAGGTTCCGGCCCTTGTCGCTTCTTCAAACGCCAGAACGATTTTGTTCAGCAGGAAAAAAAAATCCTTGAAGAGAGGAATATTCAGCAGCGCGGCAGCGACTGCAAACTGGAAAGCGAGACCTGCGGCAAGCCATTTGAAACTTATCCGATTCCTGTTTTCGCTCAGAAGCCAGGCGATCCCGATAAAAATTACAAGTCCCATTACAGGCTGAATATACATTTTTTATCCTTTACCGGAGCGTTTTCCCCTGGCTGATTGTTCGAGATTATGCACAATCTCGGCCCCCATCAGAAGAATGCATGATGAACAAAAGGTCCAGAGCAGGAATATCGCCAGCGCCGACAGCGGGCCGTATATAGCCCCATATTGCGCAACCCTGAGAACGTAGATAGTAAACGCATGCTTTGCCACTTCCAGAAACAGTGTTGCAATCAACGCGCCTGTCATAGCGCGTTTCCATCTGATCTTTCTCTTTGGCATTATTATATAAATGGAGGCTATTGTCATAAAAGCAAGCAGGAACGGAACGACGTATGTTATGAGGAACGCGGTAACATCCATCACTTCGATGGCCGTAATATCAAACCTTAGTGTGTTGAGAATCGGGATAAGTGACGATGCGATAAAAGAGAGCAGGATGAAGATTATCAGCAGGGTGATGAAAAAGAGCGATATCAGCAGATGGCTGAGAAAAGAGCGTTTTTCCTTTATCTTGAAAACTATGTTCATGGCATATTCCAGGGATGAATAAAGCTGGTAGGAAAGCACGCCGTAAACAATGAATATAAATACGCCGACTCCCCTGTGAGATATGGCGTCATGTAATTCACCCGCGATTTCATGAGCCGGCATGGGGAAGAGATTTACTATCTTTGCCGTAAAGAAGTTGGATAATTCCTGATTGTCGCCGAGGGAGTAAAAGAACAGCGAGATCAGAAAAAGACAGAATGGAACTACAGCCATGATCGAGAAATAGGAGAGCGCCCCGGCCAGCATAAACCCGCCGTCACGGAAGAAATCGCGTATACTCCTGCCGAAAAGTAATATATATTCCCCTGTCTTCATGCCCTCAAACGGTTCTAAACAGAGTCCAGCAGTCTTTCGGCATTGCCTGCGAGCACGGCTGCGTCCGTCTCAGCCCCGAGCCCAAGTTGTCTGTATAATGACAATGTTTTTGCCTGGTCCTTCCAGGGAGAGTCCGTGCCGAACAGGATGTATTCCTTCGGGTGTTTCATAAAAATCTCTTTTATGGGATCGGTCTCAATGTTTTCGAGAGAAAATGATATTTCCATATAGATGGGCTTTCCGGCAAGGACCGAGTTTACTTCCTGCCACAGTTTCCAGGAGCCTAGATGTGTTGTGACCAGCTTCAGTTCGGGAAACCTGTCCAGCGTCCTTACTATCCCGGCAGGGTCCGCGCGCCTGATCTTCTGGAAGCCGATATCATATCCGGTATGCATTGCTATCAACAGGTTTTCTTTGCAGGCGGCTTCGTATATTCTCAGCATCCTGTCTTCATCAATAATGAAATCCTGGTAATAAGGGTGGAATTTCAAGCCCTTGAATCCCTCAGCCTTAACAATCCTGAGCTTCTCAACGTAATCGGGATCGGACGGATGCACGGAAAGCAGGGGGATTATCCGATCAGACCTGATGGCCTTTGACCACTCCATGATCGATTCAAAATGGGCGGGTTTGGTGGCTATGGAGCACACAACACTCTGATCGATGCCGCAACCGTCCATCGAGGCCAGGAGAGATGAAACTCGTCCATCGAGGATAGCCTTTATCCCAGCCCTCTTTTCAAGGGCCGACATCGCCTTTGGGGCCAGGTCATCGTGGAAAGCATGGGTATGAAAGTCGATAATAGCAGACATAAGTATCGATAATTATAACTGATTCAGGCCTAAAAGTAACAAAGGATGAATTAAATGGCAATAAATGACGGGGTCAACACATACATCCTGTCAAGCCTATATCAAGGATACCCTCCGGATCGTCAGTTGGTATTTGGACATGATGTTCTCCACATTGTTTTCAACACGGAATTGTCATTAGAAAACTAAAATGGCTGTTATTGGCGGACATATCGAAGTCTCGGCGCAGGATAACGTATTCTATTTGGAAATAATATCATGCGGTTATCTATTACTCATATTTATGAGATAAACTGCGGAGTTTTGGCGAGCCGAGATGTGGATGCCAATGACGGCTATCATATTGTTTCCCAATGCTATTTCTCTCCAATGACAATTCCGGGTTCAAAGAATATTTTCACTAATGACAGATCCGGGCGACAGTATTGACAGGCGTAAAAAGAGTAATGATATTTTAGTTGCAATGTGGCTATAATAATTAATTCTGTAACATAAGGCTGAACGGAATGATTTCCGTTCAGCGGGAGGAGAGTTTTTTGGCGCCGGCGAATTGGCTCCTGAGCCGAGATATTGGGCATGAGGCAGAGGCAATAATTGAATCCGTACCCCTCTGATAATTATTATCAGGGAATATAAGTGAGGTGAGAAATATGACGATGAAAAGGTATTTGATGGGGCTATGGTTGATTCCGGTGATTGCTTGTTTGTGTTGTTCCTGTGCGAAGAACGAAGATTCTGCAAAACAGAACACCGGGGTTGTCAGCGCTTTATCAGGTCCTGCGGAAATACCACGAAGCGAGATTTCCCGCAAATATGGCTGGGATGGATCAACATGGCTAAAACCCATGGGAAAGAAATCCGGCCTGCAGCTCAAGAGCAAGGGGAGTGTCATTACGTACGAATTGTTAAAAAACGGCGTGCTGGAGAAACGTTTTGAGAAGGTTGGCGAGGGCTATATTTTTTCCGGGAAAAACATACAAATCGGGAACCTTGCTTTGGAAGGTGAATTTACATGGAGCGATGAAAAGATAACACTTGAGAAAGGCTCGAAGATGCGAAGAGTGGTAAGCTCTAAAGCAAAGTAGTAAAGTGACAATATTTTAAGGGGCCGCTTTTATCCAAAATTCCGACCGGGACTGTCCGCTGAACTGTGTAAATTATCATACTAAACAGTTTGTGAGACAATCCCTAACTGGAATTACTTCTCGTTTATGCTTTCTGTAATCTTGAATCCGAAATGCCTGCCCCCTGCTTCGGTGTAGCCCAGAACTTTATCGCCCCTGGTCAATTTAACAACGGAAATGGGTTCCCCGGAGGGTTTGGTCAGCCGGATGGTTTCCGCATTCTGCAGGATGAGAGAAACCTCTTTGTCCTGGACTTCCGCTACAATGTTAAGCATCGGCCTCTTCTCGATCTTGAGCCTGCCGACAGTGGAAACGAAGCTTTCCCCTTTCTGGTTCACAACAAGGATTTCATCGCCCGTCCGGAGTTCATCCAGATATTTCGTTTTGCCATTGGGCATCATTACATAGGCGTGTACGGCGCCGGCATTGACGCGGAAGGGCCGGGGCTCCACATAAGGGTTTTCAACGCTCTCCGAATGGACCAGGAAGAAGGCGTTGCTGTAATTGCCGATCAGCATCCCTTCCCCCTGTTTCATGTCCGTGATCGTATCTATGCAGACACGGTCACCCATGGAAACTTTCTGGACATCCTTTATGATAAACTCCTGAAGAAGCAGCTGCGACCCGATACCTTTGGCATAATTGACAATCTCTTTTAATATGGCCGGATTGTCCGTCCTTACGAGAATACCCCAGACTCCGGTTTCGAGAACAGTTAACGCCACTTTGGCTTCATCAGTAGAAGAAACAGGGAAAAGCGCCTTTGCGCCCTGCGCAATGATGTTCTCAAGGGGAATGATGGTCCAGTCACGGCTTTCCACAATGGCCATTTCCTTCGCAAGAGAGGCAACACGCTCTTCATCCTTCTTACCGTTGATCGTGATCTCCAGTACATCTTTTCCCAATCTCAGGTCGGCCTCATCCGAATCGGAGATCACAGTGATGAGGCCCAGGGCCCTGACCTTTGCCACATCGGACCGGGCAACCAGAACGGCATCGACGCCGTTTTCAATGGCTGTCGTTACGAGATCTTTATTCCAGTCGCGGCAATCGAGCCACACTCTTTTCATTTTTTAGCCTTTTTCCCGAGGATTGCCGTTGCCTCAGCCACAGTGGCGTTCTCATGGATAATCGCCTTGATGGCCTTGATCATCAGACTGGGATCATCATGCTGGAAAACGTTCCTGCCAATGGAAACACCGCCGCCGCCGGCAAGAACGGCGTTCTTGATATTTTTCAATACATCGATATCATTTTCCGCTTTTTCCCCTCCGGCAATCAGCACTGGAATACGGCAGCCTTCGACAACGGTTCGGAAACTGTCCAGGCTCCCCGTATAATTGACCTTGACCAGATCGGCCCCAAGTTCTTCGGCAACCCGGGCGGCATGCTTGACAACGGCGACATCACTCTCGTTTTTGATCTTTTTGCCGCGAGTATACATCATCGCTAAAAGCGGCATGCCCCATTGCTGACACTTTTTAGACACAGCGCCAAAGTCTCTCAGCATTTCTTTTTCATCTTCCGCGCCGATATTCACATGGATGGAAACTCCGTCGGCTCCCGATATGATGGCCTCTTCCACGGTACAGACCAGAACCTTTGAATTCGGATCGGGACTCAGGGAGGTGCTGGCGGAGAGATGAACGATCAGTCCTACATCTCTGCCCTGGCCGCGATGACCTGTCCGGACAATTCCTTTATGGATAACGATGGAATTGGCCCCTCCTTCAACAATTTTGGCGATTGCGGTCTTCATATCCACAAGGCCGGGTATGGGACCGACCGTTACGCCGTGGTCCAGCGGCACAATGACTGTCCTGCCATTTTCCCGGTTCATAATGCGTTCCATTCTAATCTGCTTACCGATCATTATTGCCTCCTGTTTTATCATTTATTGAATTATCTGTCCACCGGCGGGTTATATCGCTCAAAGATAAAACGCCATGTCGAGATGTATTATATTATAATTGTTATATTTGTATACAAGAGCTATCAATGGGCAGTCATATTTTTTGTTAAAAACTTTCTTTTTGTTCCCGATATCCTGACTGTCTTTTCCTGCAGGCTTTAGCGTAAATGCCGCATTATCCCCCGATTTCCGCCTTGACCCCGTATTTTTTTGCGGCTTTTTCTATTTCCCTTATTGCAAGCTCCACTTTACCTTCATAGTCGGTCTTGCGATACGGCGGCAGGCTGATCCAAAGCCAGCGCGCATACTTATCGCTCTTGCCGGCAATCTCTTTCAGAACGCTGTCAAGAGCCGCCCTGTTCAGTCTCTTGCCCTCGGAATACATGTTTCCCTTCGTGTCTATAATTATTTTTTGTTTGGTCCAGTCCATCAAAATGTCGTTATAAGCATATAGATTATTTTTATAGGCAAGGACGACATCAGAATACTCATCACGGTCCAGCGGCAGAACTACAGTATTTGTTGTATTCCATATCAGATAAAGCAGTTCGCATGAGCAGTCATTATAATCAGGCGTGACAACAACAAAGGTTTTCGGCGCATTCCGGTAATGCGCTTTCACCTGCGCATGCTGGCTCGCGGTAAGATTTATGATATGTGTTTTTTCGATTTGCGAAGTCTGTTTTGCATCCAGTTCAAAAGAGATATGTTTCCCTGTAATTGTGCCGTCTTTCGCGACAGGCGGACCATCTGCATGCGCATAAGACATGAAAAAAAGTAAACATAATATAGTAAAAATATTCTTTGTCATAAAGAAATAAAAGGGGGCGGTTCTGTTTCAGGATAATCAGAAAAAAATCAGGTAATAAACGGGACCGTCCCTTTTAATGTTTTAATGGATTGTCTGAATGCGGCTTTATCGCCTCACTACGAGCACAGGAATCTTTGACTCACTGTGCATTACTCCGATTGTTACACTTCCCAGAAAGGCAGCTCCCAGTGCGCTTCTTCCGTGAGAGCCCATTACTATGAGGTCCGCTTTAGAGGCTTCTGCTCCTTTTAAGATCTCTTCGGCCGGACGTCCCTCCCTGATGATCTTTTGCGAGTCAATTCCTTTAGTTCTGCATAGCTCTTCGGCTTTTACAATAGACGCTTCGACAGCCTGTCTGAGGAAACCATCCAGATTTTCGAGCAGTTCGGTCGGGATTGCTTCAGCGCGAACTGCTTGTGATCCAAGACCTTGATTTATCACGGCCAGCAATATAATCGACGATCCTGTCTGTTTTGCAAGCTCTAAAGCATAATCCAACCCTTTCTGCGCTGTTTCAGAACCGTCAATGGGGACCAATATTTTTTCTATCATGCATCCTCCTTTTCCAATGATTTGGTCAGACTCTTAAAAGTATATCACGGGCAATGTTTGGGCATCCAACTCTTTCCGGATAATCGCAACATTCTACTCGAAATCGGCGTACAGTTCTCCGAACCTTATCCCTGCGATCTCGCTGTGCCTGTATTTATCCCTGAGCCTGTTCTTTGCGTCGAGGAGGTCCTGCGACGCAAGGCCGTTATTCAGGGCCATAAACGCCTCTATGAATGCAGCCAGTTCGTCGACGGCCTTGAGAAGATCGCCGTCCCTCGGATTGAATTCGTCGCTGTTGTATTTATCGCCGATCTCATTTTTCGGAACAGTGATCTGTTTCCCGTCCACAGTTACAATGTCGCTGAACTCGTCTTCCGTGAACATCCGCATTTCGTTGTGCCACTTTTCCGGGATAAGCCCATAAACTTCTTTTTCCATCTGCTCCTTTTCGTACTGTTTCAGCATCTCGTCTAGCCCCTCGATGGAGCGCTTTACGGGTGAGATTATGTCACGTGTTAGGACTTCCGGGAAGTCATGGAACAGGCCCGAGAAAAAGTTGTTGATTCGTCTTTTCCTGCATGCTCCGATTTCGAGCGAAAACAGGTACGACAGCATGCCGACGATCAGCATATGGCCGAGCACCGAGGTCTTCGGCACACGGTTGACATGGCTCCACCTGATCTGGAACCTCAGTTCTCCGCACAGGTCTATGAAATTCCTGAATTTGGGATATAGTACCATCTGCTGCATTCCCCTGAGATCGTAATACTTTTCCTGTTTCTCCTGGATGTCCCTTTTGATCTTGGGCATTTCGTACCCGTTGGGATTGGCCCGGTCGATGATATCGAATTCCCACTTGGTGGCGTAAAAGTGGGCTGCGCTCAGCGCCCGCCTGCTGAGGGTCTCTCTCTCATCGTCAAAATACGCCTTGAATCTCGCGCAGAACCCTCCTCCCAGGGGTGAGATCAGGGGTGAGAGCTGGTCGTATGCCCATTTATTGAGCTGCGAGTATCTGGCTGGGTCTTCTTTTATCTTGTAGAAGACCTGGGGTTTGAGGTCGGTCACGATCAGCCTCTGCAGGAACTCGAAGATGCCGCCTTCGATCACCTCTATCCAGTCAAACTCCTGCGCATCCTCCTCGCACTTGCCGATCAGGTAGGCGATGACCATCTTGTGCGCCTGCTTGTCGAGTTCGCGCAGTTCGACAGGACGTATCTTGTCGTTCCAGCGCTGCATGTTAGCGGCATCGAATATTTTCAGTAATAACGGTTTTCTCAGCATAGGCGGTTTTATTATATTTTCCCCCATTTATCTTTGAATTCAGTATAACTCAAATGGAACGAGTCAGTGAATGCCCTGTCCATGTCGTTGCCTCTCGAAAGGGAGAAGAGCATATCTTTCATCCTGTGCGCGCCGTGCCTGTCCATCAGATATGAAACCGCGGAATGGCTTTCCATATATGCTATGGCAATGCCCCTGCCGTCGAACCCTGCAAACGAATTTTCAAGACGCTCCAGCGGAATGACCTGACCGGATTTCCGGGAAGGGCCCTTTGCATAATACTCTGCGAGTCCCTCATTGGCCCAGAGGGGACAGTTTTTTGTGATCGAATATATGACCGCATGGACATACTCGTGGAAAAGGACTATCCTGAGCATCGCCTCTTTTCCTTTCACTCCCCTTACCGGGACCCTGATTTTGCCGTCCCTCTTGTCGAAAAATCCCCCGATCCAGCCCGGCGCATGGGTTACATCATGGAAATCATACTTCGTGTAAAGGATCACTGTGATCTGATTCACCGGATAATAATCAAGGTCTTTACCGATTGTGGAATAGGCTTCTTCAAGCATTCCAATAACGGCGCGACTGATACTGCCGTGCTCATAGCCGTCATACTCGATCCTGAAATGACTGGAACTTTCCTGCACGAAATTGCGATGCGCCTGTTTTTCGCGCAAAAGGCGGGCAAGAAAGGCTTCAAGTTGAGGATCTTTCCTGAGGGCGAGAGCCTTTTCAGCGTTGGAAATACTCTTCTCAAGATCATGAGTATAGTAACGGGCAAAGGCCAGATATTTTCTGCATGTGAACTCATCTGCGCGGCCTTCCAGGGCTTTTCCCAGAAACCTGACGGCGTTTTCATAATCGGCGAGCATAAAATGAGACATGCCCACGCAAAGAAAGGATTTAGGGTCTTTTTCAGCAAGCTGTTCGCATTGTTCAGCGGCTGATTTGAAATCTTTTTTCAGAAGGCTCTCCTGCGCCTTTTTTGCAAGCTCAAAATTGGTATTTGAAGGTTTGATGATATCCGAGACATCGGCCTTTGGAGGTTCCACGGGGGGGAGCGGATCTGCGGGTGTTTCCTGCGAATCCGATTCAGATGCGGACTGTTCGGCGAACTGCGCGTTTTTGATGCGCTTGTCTGCGGCCCGATTGGTCAGATAAACATGCAGGCCGAATGCGATCAGCGCGACAATAACTGAATAGAGGATTGTCCTGAGAATAACGCCTCGAAGCTGCATGCCTTATATTACACTATTTGAAGCCTTGAAAATAAGCGCTCGGGAGAAATCATAATGTGGTATCGAATCGCGGAGGTAACACAGGAAGTTTTTTCGTTTTTTTTTTGCGCAGGATTGCAGTTTCAGAATATACTGGAATCAGTTTTTCATAAAAAGCCGGGCAGACTTTTCAGCCTGCCCGGTTTGCTCTTCGGCTGTTTTATGGATCAAACGTATTGTATTTCGACATTATAACTGATTGATGAGTGAGACTCAGCCGCGCCGCCTTTGCAACTGATTTCTCCATTTGACGCCATTGCGCGGTTTTTAATCATTTTTCTCAATATAGTGGTGAAGTCAAAACCACCCTCAACGCACTCTTTGCTTAAACAGTCCACTCTGAAAAAAGCATAACTGCCGGGGTAGAAATTAACCGTTCGCGGCATTATATCCCGTAAGCCTTTTTGTGTGTATTGTATATCGATTACAATACATTTAACCTCCGGAAAGAGCTCCGACATTAAGCCCGAATCGATTTTCTGCTGCTGCCTGTACTCTTTTGCGGCATTTTTCTCTCTGTTGTTCATAGTCCTCCCTGAACTAAAAGGCTCACCGATTATGGAAGGCCCGCCCATGGTAACTCAAGATTGTTACGTTTATCGCCCTGACAAAAAGGTCACAAAGTTAAAAGACGTTGTAGCCCTGCGCAAGCGCAAAATTCTTAATAAAACCGAATCCTTTGCTGTCGTTGAACCACTTCATTTTTCCCTTTGCCATTTCTCTCTCCTTGCCTGGTTAGATGTTAATCCGGGACTTTAAGGGATTTATAAAAAAAAGGCCACAAAGTTAAAAGACATTGTGGCCCCATGCGAGCGCAAACTCCCTTAAAGTGTTTGATATTATATCATATTTTCAGGATTTCAACCAAGTAAATCGAATGTTTCCGTATGTCTAGTAGCCTGCAACTATCTCAACTGTTATGAGAATAATGCCATCACGGGTGAACGGCGGAGCTTTCTTTTCGCGGACCGCTCCGGACTCTTTCAGTCTGTAGAAAAATCTGTCGAGCCATGCCGTATTCATTTCGCATTTGACAATGGTTTTGTTTCCGGCGATCTCTTTTCTGATATTCTTGCCCTTGAATTCCTTCATGGACGCCATGATCTGTGCAGCAGCGGAAACGGGATCATCTGCAACAATATGGAACGAAAGCATGGATTTTTCCGAAGCAAATGACAGCGTTTTTTTTGCATTCCGGTGAGCGTATTCTTCCGGCGCTGACCCGGCCTTGTCATATTGGCTTTGAGCCGACATGCCGGCAACCCCAGCCTTTTTAGACATCCTGGCTGAGCCCATCTCTTTACGCTCAACTTCTCCAGCAGCGGAAGGGGCGGACGCCACAACAGGCGGAGCTGCCCTGTATTCTCTTTTGGGAGCAGAAGGAGGCCAGACTTCAGCCCTGGATCTTATCGGCTCTTCCTGCCACAATCTGTTTTCCATTTTGTCTTTCTTGCCGGAGTCGTCCATCGACGTCCGCTGGGGTGGAACCATCTTGGGGGCAGGAGCTTTTTCAGCAGACGGTCCGGATTCGATAGCCTTCTCTGCAGGCCGGAAAGAATCAGCAGGTTTTGTAGGTAATGTCGATGGAGCTGATTTAGCTTTGTCGGCAGGAGCCTGTTTACGTGATTCCTCGACAGGGGCCGTTTTTTTTACAGGCATATCCGTGATGATACCCTCAAAAATAAAATACGTTGTCAAAGCCAATATGACAGTAGCCAGTGCGCCCACTGGGAATTTCAGGAAAGACGGCTGGAACAACCAGCTGAAAAAGCCCTTCTTTTCCCGGGCGGTGTCCAGAGAACGCACTTTGGCCATGACCTTTTGTGTCATCCACGGCGGAGGCTCGACCTGCTCCAGTTCCTGCAGATGAGTAACCACTTTGCGGAGATCTTCAAAAGCAGCCGCGCAGGCGGGGCAGATCGCAAGATGCTTTTCAATTACCTTGATCTCATCCGGCGACAGCATGCCGTCTATCATGGCTGAAAGCTTTTCGCGCATTTCAGAGCAACCCTTCACAGCTCTCCAACCCTCCCTTTCAGACATTTTTTCAGAGTTTCCCGCGCCCTGAAGAGCCGGGATTTCACTGTCCCGTCCGCTACCTTCAGCATCTCACCGATCTCATTATAAGCAAAGCCCTGAATATCCCTTAGAACAACAACCACCCTGAAATCTTCTTCCAGTTTTGCGATGCAATCCTGCACCGCCTTTTTAACAGCGTGCTTTTCAAGTTTTTCAAGCGCCGACGGTTCTGAAGAAGGCGGGTCTATGTGCAGAGAGCCTTCTTCGGCATGTACCGAAACCTCGTTCCTGTTTCTTGCCGTGTTTATCTGTTTGAGGCGGTTTTTGGACAGGTTGACTGTAATCGTATACAGCCATGTAGAAAAGCGCGACCTGAGCTCAAACCGCTTTATCTCTTTATATGCGGATACAAACGCATCCTGCGCCACATCGCAGGCGTCTTCATACGACCCCGTTATCCTGAATGCGATGTTCACCATCTTTTTCTGGTGTTTTATGACCAGCCGTTCAAATGCATATTGGTCTCCCTTTTGACTCAGCAGTACAAGCTCCCGGTCTTCATCCACCCTTGCTGCGCCTATGTCCTCTGATGTATTAGACATTTCCATTACCGAATTGGTTCCAAACAGCGATCACTCTGGAATGTGAATTGTTACACAATAATTATATATTAACGAAGCGATTAAATACGGCAAGTGCGCTATGTCCCGAGAGGGAATAACCCGATATTGGTCATCAGACAAGTACAGCCTTTGAAAACAACGTTAACCCCGGAATTGTCGTTAGAAACCGAAAAGGCCGTCATGAGTAGCCATATCGAAGTCTCGGCGCGGAGATATCGTCCCGCCAAATCAGAGTGGTATCTCTTTGTCATCTCGACCAGAGGTCGAGATATTTACATAAATTAACAGGAATTTTCTTGACTATAGATAATTAATATCGCTATCTTATAAAGGCGTTATATATTGATCCTGCGTTTTCCAAAAGGATGGGGGAAAGGCGGCGGCTGAGAGATCAGTTAAAAGACCATAAGCTAACAGAACAATTTAGCTTAATGGTCTTTTTTGATTTTTAAGGGGTTCCTGTCAATAAATACATTAACAGGCTGCTGAGAAACTCGCGGGCAGGCCCGGACAGGGCAGTGTAACAACATATTTAAATAATCAAGGGAGGCAATTTTCTATGCACGAGCTAAAGCTATTTAAAACGGCGCTTATCAGTTTTATTATGACGGGACTTGTAGTGTGCAGCGTCGACGCAAAGCCATCCATCCTGCATAAAGGGGAATCGTCTCAGAAAGCCACTCTTACGGTGTCTGTAAATCCGATAAGTTCCTGCAACAAACAACAGCAGACAAATAAGCCTGCCGTTTCAAAGAAGACAATTGCACAGCAGGCTTATTTTATAAGAAATCAGGGGCAGGTCCATAAAGACGTGGCGGCCTATTCAAACCTTAAGGGATATACCTTGTGGGCGGCAAAAGACAGGCTTGTCTTTGACGCGTCTGCAAGAGATCAGAAGAGCAATAACTTTGTCTCGATGAAGTTTCTGAACGCAACCCCCACGTCTGTAATTGAAATGAAAGAACCCGGCACAGGCAGGGTGAATTATCTGATGGGCAATAACCGCTCCAAATGGATAACGGATATAGGCACATATCGTGAATTGGTTTACAAAGATGTCTGGCGCAACATAGACCTCAGGGTCTACCTGAAGGGCGCGGGAGTTGAGTATGACTTTGTCATAAAACCAGGTGGGAAAACTGAAGATATAAGGCTATCCTTTGAAGGGCTCAAAGGCCGTCCCGAGGTTGAGGCCTCAGGAGACCTGAGGCTTGCTGCGGAGAGTAGCGCGTTTCTCCAGAAAAGGCCGAAGATATACCAGATGGAGGGCAACCGGAAGATTGAAGTAAAAGGCGGTTTCAGGGCGGACAAAAAAGGGGTAGTCGGCTTTGAGGTTGCAAACTACCAGAAAGACAAAACGCTCATAATAGACCCCACTGTGGAGCTTGTCTATTCGACATACCTTGGAGGCAGCGCATACGATGCAGGCGTGGCCGTGACAACCGACGCAAACGGATATATTTATTTAATGGCGAATACCAGGTCCTCCGACTTTCCCCCCGGAACTACCTCTACAGGCTCGTTGCAGGGAAGTCTGACCAATGTTGTGGTCAGCAAGATGAGCGCTGACGGGCAGTCTCTCATATATACAACTTATATAGGCGGAACGTCGTCAGGCGACTATTGTCTGGGTACGCTGGGAAATCGGAGCGGAATCGCTGTCAATAGCTCGGGGAATGTTTATATTACAGGCGTCACTGACGCATCGGACTTCCCGACCCAAAACGGAATTTCAGCCTACACCGGCGATTGCAGTAATAAGTATGATTTAGATGTGTTTGTCATGAGACTGAACGCTGACGGAAGCGGAATTCTGTATTCCACCCTAATGGGAACTACGCTCGGTTCCTATGATCAAATGGCCGGCATAGGTTTATACGGAAATGATTATGTCTATTTTACAGCTAATAAAACGTGTAATAACGCTGGCAACAGTTGCGTTAAGATTCCCTATCCTGAGAAGAACGCCTATCAGGAATGCGCGGCGGGCTTTATTATAGGGATGACCAAGATCGACACATCTCAGAGCGGTACAGACAGCCTCATCTTCTCCGGGTGTTACGGGACTCCGGACGGAAACAGCATAGCCGCAAACGCCTATGGAATGACTGTAGATTCCACGGGGAATATGTATATAGTGGGATATGCCGGAGCAGGCGCAGTTACCGCCACGGATAAGGCTTTTGCGTCATGCGCGGCAGGCGGCCCTTTTATAAGCAAATTCAGCCCGGATGGTCAGCAGCTTCTGTATTCCTCATGCCTGGGCGCTGACGCTAGACCTCATGGAGTGGCTGTCACCGACGACGGCCTGGCTTATGTTGTTGGACAGGCATATAACACATCTTTTAATCTCAAGCATCCCTTTATTTCCACAGGGTCGAAAAACAACTGGCAACAGGGTTTCATTACAGTTGTCGATACAGCGGCCTCTGTCGCCGCGGACAGTCTTGTCGCTTCTTCCTACATCCCCGCGCTTGCTCCATTCGAGAATAATTATGGATACACGGCAGATGCCGTTGCGGTAGCGCTCGGCAAAGATGGCAAGGCATATGTCACAGGCTCTACAAATGAGTACATTATGGCAGTGGACGGCTCTTATCAGACTTCAGTAGCCGGTTATAAGGATTGCTGGGTAGGACAGGTGAGCGCGGACGGCAGGATGTTCAATTACAGCACATACCTCGGCGGCTCTTATACTGATTATTGTTACGACATTGCAGCCAATCCGGACGGCAATGTCGTTGTCACCGGAAGTACGGGGTCGAGCAATTTCCCAACAGTGAATCCTTATCAGTCTGCGCTGAAGGGCAATATGGACGCCTTTGTCTCCATCCTCAATTTCACCAACTCAGCCGTCGAGACCCTGACGCTTAGCCTGGCCGGGAAAGCCATCATAACGCCGGGAGAAACCATAGATGTGCTGCTGGAATATTATAATACTCTTTCCTATGCCGCTACAGATACCATAGTCCAGATAACATTGCCGGCGGTCGCCAAATTCGTCTCGGCAAGCTCCGGAGGCATTTATAAGGAAGACACGCATGAGGTCTTCTGGAAGCTCGGGACATTGGCCGCAGGCGGGTCCGGCTTGGTGAGTGTGCAGATAGAGTATATGTGGGGTCTGCCCGGTCATTACACTACTGACATGAATGCAACCATAGATGCTTACAATTCACCGACCCATGTGCTGAAAAACCTCAGTGATTATATTAACTACGAGGTTGTCACAATAACAGAAGACAAAAAGCTTACCGCCGCCGAGATAACGGCGTTTCTGAATGCGAACGCCTCAGCCAAGACCCTTTACCAGATGGGCATAGCGAAAGGCTTTACCGATTTTACAGACAGTCTGCAGCGCACCCTCAGCGACGGGACAACCTCGACATACATACACCTTCTCAGAACCAAACCCTTTGAAGTAATGACCGTTCAAACCACTGTAAGCGGGTCTCTTGCCAGGATATACGCCGTCGATTCCAGAAAAGTTGTCGTGTTCGACGCCGACGGCGGGTATGTGTTTGATCCTGTCACCAAAGAATACAGCCCATACAGCGGATGGGCATACGAAAGCTCTGCTGTCAACAAAAACTCGTCAGGCAAAACCGCTTCGAGCAGTTCCTGCACCGTCACCAAGGGGAAATGCCTAAGGAACTGTCTGTCTCAACAGGCCCTGGATTACTTTTATGACAAAATAATACCGGGACTTGAACAGGGTAAGACCTTCTCCGCCTGTACTATATGCATAGCGGGCGGGGGCCTGGACGCAGACGCATGCTATAAGTGCAGCACAGATCTTTCCATAGAGAAGGCCTCGTCGTATACAGACGCAGCCGGTGAAGAAAAGAGCATACCGGGAGTGGGAGAGATAAAGACGGTAATGGAGTGCATCAGCACATGCAAAACCAGCCCTGAAACGTATGTATGCGCTGCGGACAAGCTTGGATGCGCTCAGGGCTTCGACCTCTGGCATTGGATTGTTAAGAACCTCATGAACACCGAGAGTTATGTTGTGCAGAAGTGCGACACAACCACTTGCATGTGGGAGTCTCCTGAGACTAAATACTGCGCATTTTGCCAGTTATGCAATGAAGCAAAGGGCAATCCTCCCTGCTACGATCCGCCGAAACGTCTGAACAAGTGCTATAAGCAGGAAGTCATAGTTGCGGGGGACCCCAACTACAAGGAAGGAGTAACCGGAGATGTAGTGCCCGGGCAGTCTATCCCTTACACGATACACTATCAAAATGTGGGAACAGGGACAGCCTACGGCGTGTTTATTCTCGATACACTCGATCCCAGCCTTGACGAAACAACCCTGGTAATCAATAACAGCGGCACATACAGCGCCCCCACGCGCACAATTACCTGGGAAGCAGGAGAGCTTGCGTCACAGGCAAGCGGCGCGGTAAGTTTCAGCGTCAATGTGAAAAGCGGCGTGGCCAGCGGAACGGAGATAACCAACGTTGCAACGGTCTATTTTCCGAGCGTGCCGGAAGTGACCCCGACCAATCCGGTAGTGAACAGGGTCTACTCCCTTGCGGCGAATCCGCAGAAAGTGAACGTAAACTCGGGCAGTTCTCTGGCAATAACGCTCACAGGGGAAGAAGCAAGCAGCGCATCGCTCACCTATAGGATTGACAAAACCCCGCATTATGGCACACTGACGGGTACGCCGCCGAGTGTTACATACACGCCGATGACTAACTATAACGGACCGGACAAATTCACCTTTATTGTGAACAACGGGGTAACCGACAGCCGTGCTGCGGCTGTGAACATCACTGTAAACACGAATCCTTCGGACAAGACCCCTCCCGAGGTGAAGACCACCAGCCCTGAGAGCAGTGAAACCGATGTGTCGGTATCCACAAAGGCGATGGCCACAAATGCCTATCCGCCGGTCATTTCAGCAAAATTTTCGGAGCCCATCGATTCTTCCACTGTCACGGACTCGACCTTTCTGGTAAGCGGACTGACAGGGACGGTATCTTATGACTCCAGTTCATGGACGGCGTCTTTCACTCCCACAACGGCGCTCGAATATGGGACAACCTACACAGCCACCCTTACAACCGGAATTACGGACAGCGTCGGCAATCCCCTGCCGGCTTATTCATGGACATTCACGACAAAATATTCAAGCTCCACCTATAATGTAACGGCCAATGCCAAAGGGACCGGGACAGGCAGCATGGCATCGAGCGCCACTGGAATCAGTTATTCATATCCTGCGCAAACTACCGGTGTGGCTGCATTTAGCTCCGGGGCAACCGTTGTCTTGACAGCAACGGCAGGCTCGGGTTCTACCGCTTCATGGCAGGGCACATGTGTGACAGCAGGCGGCACAGAGGCCGGCAACGGCACAGGCGCGGCAATCTGCCAATTCAGCAGTTTAAGCGCGGCAAAGGCAGCTACAGCTACCTTTACGCAGCTTTATTCAAAGATAACGGCCAAGGCCAAAGGGACCGGAAAGGGCAAAATAGTTTCTGCTCCTTCAGGCATAAGTTTCATATATCCTAAAAAGAAAACCGGTTCAGGAACATATAAAAACGCATCGACTGTTAAGATGACGGCAAAGGCGAATGCGGGCTCCAAGGTTTCCTGGAACAAAACATGTAAACAGGCTGGGGGAGCGGAAAAAGGAGACAACACAAGGACAGCTGTCTGTACAATCAAGGTAATAAAATCAGTTGCAATAAAAGCAACATTTACGAAATCGAAAAAAGCGGGAGATGGTAATCTTGAAATAGACGATATCGGGGAAGATAGTGATTCTGAGGAACCGGAAGAATAAAAAGAGAATGGGCAGAGAACGAAGACAATAGTTAAAAGAGAAAGGGGCGATTATTTGATCGCCCCTTTCTCTTTCCGGAAGTGTCATTGAAAATAAATAGCGTTTAGAAACAATATGATAGCAGTCATTGGCATCCACATTTTGTCTCGCCAAAACTCCGCAGATTATCTCATAAATATGAGAACAAGATAACCGCATGATATTATTTCCAATAATAGAATATGGTATCTCTGCGCCGAGACTTCGATATGGCTGCCAATGACAGCTATATTAGTTTTCTAATGACAATTCCGGGTTAAGATAATTTTATAGCCGTCATTGTATCCACATCTCGTCTCGCCAAAACTCCGCAGTTTATCTCATAAATATGAGAAATAGATAACCGCATGATATTATTTTCAATAATAGAATACGGTATCCTGCGCCGAGACTGCGCTATGGCTGCCAATGATGTCTATTGCAGTTTCACAATGACAACTCCGTTTATATGCCTGACGCGAATATCGTTGTATACTATCGATTATAGGGGGAGAGGCGCGCTATGAAGAACCGGGAAATCGCCATGATATTTAATCGGATAGCGGATTATCTCGAAATAAAGAACGACAACCCCTTCCGCATCAGGGCCTACCGCCGCGCATCCCAGAATCTCGAAAGCCTTACCCGGAATGTGGAAGACGCGCCGGAAGAGGAGTTGACGAAGATACCCGGCATTGGCAAAGACCTTGCCGCAAAGATCATCGAATATCTGAAAACAGGCCGGATCGCCGCTTACGAGGAACTGAAAAGGGAAATTCCTCCAATCGTTCTGGAGATTGAATCGATCCCCGGAATCGGCCCCAGGACCGCCATGCTTATTTATGACAAGCTGCGCGTACAGAGTATCGATGAACTTGAAAGGTTTGCCTCGGAGCATAAACTTTCCGGGCTGCCGGGAATAAAGGAGAAAACCGAGGAAAATATTCTCAAGGGCATCGCCATGCTCCGACGCGGTATGGAGCGTCGCCCGCTCGGGCATGTGCTCCCGATAGCGCAAGAGATCGTGGGCAGGCTCAGGCAAAACGCCCCCCTGAAGAGGATAGATATTGCAGGCAGCATCCGCAGATGGAAAGAGACTGTAAAGGATATCGATATACTGGCGCAATCCGATGATCCCGAGGCCGTAATGAAGGCGTTTGCAGGTCTCCCGAATGTGAAGGATGTCCTGATGCGCGGTCCGACCAGATCAAGCGTAATAATCAAAGAAGATTTACAGGTTGATCTGCGTGTGGTGGGAAAAGAATCGTACGGCGCGGCCCTCGCCTATTTCACCGGGAGCAAGGAGCACAATGTCCGGCTGCGCGAGATGGCGGTCAAGAAAGGGCTGTCGATAAATGAATACGGTATATTCAGGGTCAGGGACAACCGGAAGCTCGGGGGTGAGCATGAGGAAGACGCATACAAGATCCTCGGCCTGCAATTCGTGCCGCCGGAACTGAGGGAAGACTCAGGTGAAATAGAGGCGGCTTTGGAGAACAGACTGCCGCAGCTCGTTTCTGTTGAAGACATCCGGGGCGATCTGCATGTCCATTCAAACTGGAGCGACGGTGTCAATTCTATTGAACAACTCGCAATTGCGGCAAAAGAGCGGGGTTATTCCTATCTGTGCATCACTGATCATTCCCAGGGGCTCGGCATTGCGCACGGACTTACGGTTGAGCGACTCATGGCGCAGAGGAAGGAGGTCGATGCTGTCAATAAAAAGATAAAAAACTTCAAGATATTTCACGGCACAGAGGTTGATATCAAAAGCGACGGCTTGCCGGACCTTCCGGACGAGGCGTTGAAGACACTCGATATAGTTGTGGCCTCTATTCATTCCGGTTTCAAACAGAGCAGGGAGCAGATCACCTCGCGCATCGTGAAGGCCATGAAGAACCCGTATGTCTCCATCATCGGACATCCGACAGGCAGGCTTCTCGGCGAGCGCGACGCCTATGACGTGGATATGGATGAGGTTTTGAAAACAGCGGCTGAAACCGGGACTGCCCTCGAAATAAACGCCTATCCGCTAAGACTTGATTTAAATGATATTTATGTAATGAAGGCAAAGGAGATTGGCGTGTTCATTGTCATCAACACTGACGCTCACGATATTCCACAGTTCGATTTTATGAGATATGGTGTCTCCATTGCCCGCCGCGGGTGGCTTGAGAAGAAGGATGTTGTGAATACACTTGATGTAAAACAGCTGCTAAAAAGGCTGAAGCCGGAATTGTCGTCAGACAAAAATATTCATTGAACCAAAGTTATGTATATCCTGGGCATCCATATCCCGGCTCGCCAAATTAACGCAGTATTTTCAGAATTTTTCCCCCTTCATTGTCCTTTGCCGCTACTGTGGCTATAATGTTTTTAAGGACCATATGGACATTTCCAATAATAAATATTCCGATAAGGCTGTTCTGTTCAAGCCGCTGATTCTGATAATCATTCTGGCAAGCATCTCTATAGGGGTTTTTCTGCTTGTCTTTCAGCACTATATGAGCTCACTCTTTGAAGATGTTGAAAAAGAGTATCGTCAGGGTCTGGTCAACATCGTGTCGGTGGCCCGGAACTCCATAGAACCTGTGCTGGCAAAGGTCCGTTCCGGCGAGATCACACGTGATGAGGCTATCCAAACAATACGGCCGATGATTCGCAACATGACCTATGATGACCGGGACGGCAGGAATTATATTCTTATGATTGCATATGAGGGCACCGTGATTACCCATTTTTATCGGCCCTTCATCGAGATGAAAAGTTCCTGGGAATTCAGGGATGTCAACGGCGTATATATCGTCCAGGAGCTTGTCAGGGCGGCCAGAACTTATCCGGACGGGTCTTTTGTACGATATCGCTACTCCCATGTTCCCGATACAAAAAGCCCTGAAGAAAAGCTTACATATGTAGTCGGCCTGCCGGAAATAGAGTGTTTCCTTGCTACCGGGATGTACGTGCAAAGAACATTAAAGGAACAGAGGGAGATACTCTCGAACGTCGAGTACGCATCCATCTGGCTGTTCATTATTGCCCTTATCCCGGTATCTGTTTCGGTTTATGTAATTATTAAAAGAAACAGAAGATTGCTGGCGGAGATTAGCATCCGTAAAAAAGCGGAAAGCGGTCTGCTTGAGAATATGGAACTGCTGAGGGCCACCCTGAATGCTACGACTGACGGGATACTGGTGGTGAACAAGGAGAACAGAATCACCCAGATTAACCGTCAGTTCCTGGATATGTGGCGCATACCTGCCGATCTTCAGACAATCGATGAAGATGAGAGGATGCTGGCGTTTGTAGTAAATCTGGTGGCGGATCGCGACGGTTTTATTGCCAAAGTCAGGGCTCTCTATCAGAGCCGACTCGATTCCCTGGATGAAGTTGTATTAAAAGACGGCAGGATTTTCGAACGCTATTCTTCGCCCATGATATTTGGTGGGAATGAGATTGGCAGGGTATGGGATTTCCGGGACATAACAAAAAGGAAACAGGCAGAAGAGAGTGTAAAGGCTTCCCGCAAGCTCCTGAATGACGTATTGCAGGCCGCGTCTGAGTTTTCGATTATTGCGACGGGTCCGGACGGCATAATCACAGTCTTCAATAGGGGGGCTGAGCTGATGCTGGGCTATTCCGCAGAGGAAATGGTCGGGAAGCAGCGCCCGCTTATACTGCACCTTGAGTCCGAACTTGAAGAACGGAGCAGGGAGTTGACCGCTGAACTCGGATATCCTGTGGAAGGGACTCGGATCTTTACAGCCAAACCGGAGCTGGAAGGCTCGGAGACAAGGGAATGGACGTTTGTGCGGAAAGACGGCTCTACCCTGCTAGTTTCTTTCGTTGCAACGGCAATACGCTCTGATGAGGGCAAAATCACCGGTTATCTTGGTATTGCCAATGATATCACCAGGCGCAGGCAATCAGAAGAAAAATTCTCCAAGATTTTCATGATGGCCCCGGATATGATCTCCATTTCGAGGATGACCGACGGATTTATCGTGGATGTTAATTTCGGCTTTGAGGAGATTACGGGGTGGAAACGAAACGAGGTGATAGGCAGGTCTTCTCTGGACCTCAATTTCTGGGCTGATCCGGCGAAGCGAGCTTCTATGGTTGAAGAACTGAAGGCAGGCAGCGATGTTGTGCATCGCGAAATTTCATTCAGACGCAAGGACGGCTCTTTGCGCACAGGCATATATTCCGCCAGGTCAATCCTGATCGCCGGCGAAGAATATCTGCTTTTCGTCATGCAGGATATCACTGAACGCATGCAGGCGGAAGAAAAATTCTCCAATATATTCATGACAACCCCTGACTCCATCGCTATTTCACGAATGAAAGACGGCAAGATCATGGATGTGAACCCGAGTTTCAGGGAGTTCTGGGGATGGGAGCCGGAAGAGGTAATCGGCCGTACTGCCTTTGATATCGATTTCTGGGTGGATCGGACTGAACGGGAGCATATGGTTAAAGAATTGGAGGCTGGAAAGGATGTCCTGTATCGTGAATTCGAATTCAGGCGCAAGGACGGAGCAGTGCGAACAGGCGTCTATTCGGCCAGAAGCCTGCGGATTGCCGATGAACTTTGTATCCTGCTTATTATGCGTGATATAACCGAACGCAAGCAGGCAGAGGAGATGTCGCGCCTTTCGGAAGAAAAATTCTCCAAGATATTTATGACCACGCCTGACTGTATCGCTATTACGCGAATGAAAGACGGCAAGATCATGGATGTCAACCCGAGTTTCAAGGAGTTCTGGGGATGGGAGCGAAACGAGGTGGTTGGCCGGACCTCCCTTGATATCAATTTCTGGGTGGATCAGGCCGAGAGGGCCCGTATGGTTGAAGACCTGGAGGCCGGCAGGGATGTTCTGCATCGCGAAATTTCATACCGCCACAAGGACGGCTCTTTGCGCACAGGCATATATTCAGCCAGGCGCATCCGGATAGGCGGTGACGAAACGCTAATTTTTGTCATGCAGGATATCACCGACAGGATACTTCTGGAAGAAGATCGCCGCAAACTTGAAGCCCAGCTGCATCAGTCCCAGAAGCTGGACGCCATCGGCCAACTGGCAGGCGGCGTGGCCCACGATTTCAATAACATCCTGATGAGCATAGAGGGGAATGCGTCATTGATTATGATGGATTATCTGCCGGACCATCCCCATTATAAGAGATTAAGCCGGATAGAAGAAAGCGTGGAGCGGGGGGCCAAGCTGACAAGACAGCTCCTCGGTTTTGCAAGGGAAGGCAAATACGAAGTCAGGGTTTTATCGATAAATGATCTTGTTCTGAATAGCGCAAGGTTTTTCGTGGAAACGAAAAAGGAGATTGAGGCCGATTTCCAGTTGGAGGATGGCGTATATCCGGTCGAAGGGGACTACGGGCAGCTGGAACAGGTCTTGCTGAATATATATATCAACGCGGGGCACGCCATGCCGCAGGGAGGACGCCTCCATATTCAGACGACCAGCCTGACATTGCAGGAGCAGGACGCCTGGGCCTTTGAGGTAAAGCCTGGAGATTACGTCAAAATCTCTATATCCGACACAGGGGCCGGAATGGACAAGGAGACGCTGAAAAGGATTTTTGAGCCGTTTTTTACAACCAAGGCGCAACAGGGAGGCAGCGGGTTGGGGCTGGCGTCGGCCTATGGAATAATAAGAAATCATGGGGGGATAATAAATGCTTACAGTGAGCCGGGGCAGGGCTCCACTTTCAACATCTATCTCCCGTCATCGGAGAAAAAGGTCGCAACAGGAGAAAGCGGCAAGCCCGTTAAGAAGCTTCTTGCAGGCAGCGGCGGTATATTACTTGTTGACGACGAGTCTGAAATACTGAACATTGCCTCGCAATTGCTGGAAATGCTTGGTTACGAAGTGTTCAAGGCCGAAAGCGGTCAGGACGCCATAGCAATATATCAAGAGAAACGTAACAGGATTGAGCTGGTAATTCTTGATATGATCATGCCGGGCACGAGCGGCTTTCAAACGCTGCAAGCCCTCAAGGAGCTTAATCCTTCAGTCAAGGTTATCCTCTCCAGCGGCTACAGCCTGCAGGGAGAGGCCCGGAATGTTATGGAAATGGGTTGTATGGGTTTTATTCAGAAGCCTTATAATTTTGCCCAGCTGTCAGGAGTTGTGCACAAAATCCTGAATCCCGATTCGGGCGTGTGAAGAAAGAAAAGAGGATAAATGTCCCGGATGTCTCTGAATCAGTCAGCTCCTGATTTCAGCCTGCCGGATTTTACAGACAAGAGGTCAATCTTTTCAAGCTGCGGCGCATGGGAGCAGATCCAGAAGAACGATCCTGCCATAAAACAGAACGAACGTCAGCTCAGGCGCTGGCATAATGAGAAGATTGAAAGAATGATCCGACTATGAAGGATTCAGGGCAGAACTGCATTTCTTGAGAGATGTGGACAAGCGAGAAGTAGACTTTCTGATGACTATCGACGGGAAGCCGTGGTTTGCAGTCGAAGTCAAACTCAGTGACAGCAATTTGTCGCCTAATCTGCTCTACTTTAAAGACAGACTATCAATCCCATACCTTTACCAGGTAGTCAGAAAAGAAAATACCGACCGTCTTGAAAAAGGCGTACGGATCATTTCAGCAGGCAAGTTCCTGTCCGGCCTTATTTGAGGCCAAGGATTATGAACAAACAGCATTGAAAGGATTGCAGGCCAAATGAAGATGGACATTCAAAACAATACTCAATCCTGTGTGTTCTGCCTATTAACCCGGAATTGTCAATGGAAAGAAATATTTTTTGTAAACAATAGGATGGCCGTCATGACTATCCATCTCTCGTCCCGCCAAAACTGCGCAGTATATTGTATTTACCGGTTTATCAGTCAACCGAATGATATTATTGTCATAAAGCGGATACGATATCTCCGCGCCGGGACTTCGATATGGCTACTCATGACGGCCTTTTCGGTTTCTAATGACAATTTTAGGTTAATGTTCATTCGCCTATGAGCTTTAATAATCCAAAATCAGGCAGCGATCAATTTTCTTCTCCGGAGCCATCCAAATCTCTTCCGATTGGCATCTGGATACTCGGCTTCGGCTCGATGTTTATGGATATTTCCTCAGAGATGATTCATAGTCTTCTCCCTATTTTCATGGTCACTGTCCTTGGCGCCTCAATGGTTACCGTCGGTATTTTAGAGGGTATTGCTGAAGCGACTGCCGCAATCACCAAAGTGTTCTCGGGAGCGCTCAGCGATTATTTGCGCAAGCGCAAGTTTCTTGTGGTTTTAGGCTATGCGTTGGCCGCAGTTACCAAGCCTATTTTCCCGCTGACAAATTCAATCAGCTGGGTATTCGCCGCGCGTTTTGTGGACCGCATAGGCAAAGGTATTCGCGGCGCGCCGCGTGATGCCCTGGTAGCCGACATTTCACCGCCTCACTTGCGAGGAGCGGCCTTTGGACTGCGCCAGGCCCTCGATTCGATAGGAGCATTAATCGGTCCCTTGCTGGCAGTAGTGTTCATGATCTGGTTTGCCAATGATATGAGGGCCGTGATGTGGGTAGCGGTTATCCCGGCTTTTATTACGGTTGCGCTGCTCTTGTTCTTTGTTCGTGAGCCTGAGCGTGAAACCTTAACGGCAAGGGTTCCGCTGACTCTGTCCGACGCAAAGAGACTGCCAACGCGTTATTGGCTCGTCGTGCTGCTGGGCGCGGTATTTACCCTGGCTCGCTTCAGCGAAGCCTTTCTGGTATTGCGCGCACAGGATGCCGGGCTTTCCCTTGCGTATGTGCCGGTGGTGATGATTGTTATGAATTTCTTTTATGCGGGGTTTGCTTATCCGGCAGGAGCTATTTCCGACCGCATTAACCACCGGACCTTATTGCTCGTTGGTCTGGCGCTCTTGATCGCCGCTGATCTTGTTTTGGCGATTGCCGTATCGCCGTTGCTGGTATTTGCAGGCTCTGCGTTATGGGGCTTACACATGGCTTGTACGCAGGGTCTTTTGTCTAAACTTGTAGCAGACACGGCTCCGGCGGAGCTGCTTGGCACAGCCTTCGGGGTTTTCAATCTTGTCAGCGGGGTCGCGATACTACTGGCAAGTGTCATCGCAGGCGCGCTGTGGAGTGTGTTCGGCCCGGAAGCAACTTTTACAGCAGGGGCAGCCTTCGCTGCGCTTACCGCATTTGGATTACTAGCCTACAAAGCCAGGCCTAAAACCACAAAGCAAAAGGCTGTTTCATGATAAAAATTACCTATCCAGTTTTTTTTGGGCTGTTTTCATCGGAGTCCTCAGGCTGCCGAATTGTAATATCCTTGCAATAATCGGGGCATTTTTGCCCGGCCTTCATGGAAAACTGCTTCTGGCAGGTTTGCCGCCATGCGCAGATTATGCACAACTGTGTCTCGTTTTCATTCATCCGTTACCTCCGCGCATATCTCGCTTTTTTGTATTATAACCGGACTGAGCGATTCCTATTCCTGTTAACCTAATTTTCGCAGGGGACCGGCAATCTTTAGTAATATATTATTGTATTCTCCCCCCCCCTCCCCTTAATCCGACGATTTGAATTAAACACGGAATTGTCACTGGAAAGAAATATTTATTGTAAACAAATAGGATGTCCGTCATGAGCGCCATCTCTCGTCCCGCCAAAACTGCGCAGTATATTGCATTTACCGGTTTAACAGTCAACCGTGTGATATTATTGTCATAAAGCGGATACGATATCTCCGCGCCGGGACTTCGATATGGCTACTCATGACAGCCTTTCCGGTTTCTTATGACAATTTTGGGTTAAAATACTTTGAATTAACATAGTTTGCATGATAAAATATAATTTCTTTTCCTGATATGTAATGTTTTAAATAAATAATAGAGGTAATGTTTGAGCTATGCCACAGGTAATCCCCTTTAACGGTCTCCTTTTCAACAGCAGCAAGGTTTCAGGTGACGATGTCGCGGCCCCGCCATACGACATTATTCCTCCCGCATACAAAGAGGTCCTCTATGCCAAAAGTCCTTATAACATAGTGCGCATAGATTTCGGCAAGGACCAGCCGGGTGATGACGTAAATAACAACAAGTACACGCGCGCAAGCGCGATGCTCGATCAATGGATTCAGGAAAAGATTCTGGTTAAAGACCGCGAGCCGGCTTTTTACGCCTACGAGGCGGATTACGAGATCCTGGGAATAAAAAAGACACTCAGGGGTGTGTTAGGTCTGGTCAAAATAGCTGAACTCGGCAAGGGTGTATGGCCGCATGAAGAGACACGCGCAAAGCCGAAGGCGGACCGTCTTGAGATCATGAGACACTGCATGGCGAACCTGAGCCCCATTTACGTGATATATAACAGCAGGGAAAAGACAACCGCGAAGGTCCTCACTTCCATAAGCGGCAAGCCTTATATGTCGTCCCGGGACAGGGACAGCTCTGTTCATAAACTTTACAGGATCACGGATAGCGGGCAAACCGGACTGATCTCGAAGGAGCTTTCAGAACTGCCGCTATTCATTGCGGATGGTCATCACCGTTATGAAGTGGCTCTGGAGTTCAAGAAGGAGATGGACCAGAAGACAGGCAGGAATGACGATGAGCCGAGGCCCTGGGATTATGTGATGATGTTTTTGCAGGACATGGCAGACAGCGGAATCACCATACTGCCGACCCACCGCATGGTAAGGGGGATATCCGCAAAGGATACCTTGTTCGCAAAGCTGGCGGACGATTTCAGTATATCAGAACTGTCCGGCGTCTTTGATATAAACAACGCAGTCACTTCTGCAGGGAAACATGCAATTGGCATGTACCTAGGAAAAGAAGATAAATGGTTCATTCTGAAATATCGCGGCGGCGATCTGAAGGATGTCCATCCGGCTCTCCAGCCGCTCGATGTGGTGATACTGCGTGAGCTGATTCTCAACAGGGAGACCGGGATAAGCGAACTCGCTTATGAAATGAGCGCCGACGTTGCTGCCGACAAGGCGCACAAAGGCGAGTATGACGCGGTGTTTGTTCTCGGCCCGACAGGGGCGGATGATATTGAGAGGGTGGCGTCGGCAAATCTTCGCATGCCGGCAAAGTCTACTTATTTCTATCCCAAGCTGATGACCGGGATGGTAATCAACAAATTTTAATCTGATCAAGGAGGGATTATGCCGGTAAGAGTTGCTGTAAACGGTTTTGGCAGGATAGGAAGGATTTTTTTCAGGAAATGCCGCGGGGTTAACGACATAGAGATAGTCGCGATCAATGATATTACGGACGCAAAAACTCTTGCTCATCTGCTCAAGTACGATTCAGTGCATGGGACATTTGAGGCCGAGGTAAAGGCGGGCGAGAATTCGATAATCGTCGACGGGAAGACTATAAGGGTTTTTGCCGAAACAGCCCCCGAAAAACTACCGTGGAAGGATTTGAATGTAGATATCGTTATCGAATCTACCGGCAGATTTACCGACAAGGCAGGCGCGTCGAAGCATCTCGACGCAGGCGCAAAGTGGGTAATTATCTCAGCCCCCTCCAAAGATCCGGATATCACGGTGTGTCTCGGAGTCAATGAGGATAAACTTGATCCTTCGAAGCACAAGATAATATCCAACGCGTCATGCACGACCAACTGCCTGGCTCCGGTGGCAAAGATACTGAATAACGAATTCGGTATATTGCGCGGCCTTATGACGACCATTCATTCCTATACCAACGACCAGCGCATACTCGACTTGCCCCACAAGGATTTGAGAAGGGCCAGAGCGGCGGCGCTATCCATGATACCGACTACAACCGGCGCGGCAAAGGCTGTAGGGCTGGTGCTGCCGGAGCTGAAGGGGAAACTGGACGGTATGTCCATCAGGGTGCCGACCCCGAATGTTTCGGTCGTTGACCTGACGGTTGATCTTGCAAAGGACACATCCGCCGACGAGATAAACGCTGCGCTGAAGAAGGCTGCTGAAGGTCCGATCAAGGGTATATTGGCCTATGTTGAAGAGCCGCTCGTATCCATAGATTTCAACGGCTCTGCATTTTCGTCGCTTGTCGATGCAGGACTCACCAGGGTAATCGAGGGCCGCATGGCAAAGGTGATATCCTGGTACGACAACGAGACCGGATACAGCGCGCGCGTCAGAGACCTCGCAATATACATAGCGGGTAAATAGCAAATATGGTTCGCAAGACAGCGGTTACAGTAATGGAAGATATTATCGGCAAGAAGACTATCGAAGACCTGCCGATCAAAGGCAAGAGGGTCTTTATCAGGGTCGATTTCAATGTGCCGATTGACAACAACATGGTGATAACGGACGACCGCAGGATCAGGTCGGCGCTGCCCACCATAAACTATGCCATTGATGAAGGCGCGAAGGTAATACTGGCTTCTCACCTCGGCAGGCCGAAGGGAAAGGTCGACCCCAGATTCAGTCTGGCGCCTGTTGCAAAGCGGCTTGCCGCGAGGCTGAATAAAGAGGTGCTCTTTGCGCCTGACTGCATAGGCCCGCAGGTAGATAGCGTTCTGTCCAAGATGAAGGAAGGAGAAGTGCTGCTTCTCGAAAATCTGCGCTTTCATGCGGAAGAAGAGAAAAACGACGAGGAATTTTCCAAATCGCTTGCCAACCTGGCCGATTACTATGTAAACGACGCATTCGGCACTGCGCACAGGGAGCATGCCTCCACTGTAGGTATCACAAAGTTCCTGCCTTCAGCCGCCGGATATCTCATGAAAAAGGAGATCGATTATCTAAAGGGGGTGGTTGAGAATCCTGTCCGCCCTTTTGTGGCAATCCTTGGAGGTTCAAAGGTATCAGGCAAGATAGGTGTGATCAAAAACCTGGCCTCAAAGGTGGATAAGATCATTGTCGGCGGAGGCATGGCCTTTACATTCCTCAAGGCCATGGATTATGAGGTGGGAGACTCTCTGCTGGAACCGGATATGCTGGACCTTGCAAAGGACATCCTCGCAAAATTGAGGAAGAGCAACGTAAAATTCTACCTGCCGGTAGACTGCGTAGTGGCCCAGACTATGGAGGCAGGCGCAGAAACAAAGATAGTCACTACACAGGAAATACCCAGGGGATGGCGCGCCCTTGATATAGGGCCCGCATCGGTCAAGCTTTTTTCAGAAGCCATACAGAACGCCAAGACGATTCTCTGGAACGGGCCTATGGGTGTCTTTGAAATGGACGCCTTCTCGAGGGGCACTTATGCGATAGCGCACTCGGTTTCCGACGCCTACGCGCTGACTATCGTTGGTGGCGGCGACACCGATTACGCTGTGCATAATGCCGGGGTCAGTGACGCTATAACCTTTATTTCAACAGGCGGCGGCGCTTCTCTGTTGCTTCTGGAGGGCAAAGACCTCCCCGGCATTGCGGCTTTAAGCGACAAGAAAAAGAAATAGTAAAATACCGGAGGAGTGGTTAACCCGCTCCTCCGGTATTTTACAGTGATAGGCAATCAGGCAACAGCCGCCTCAGCGCATTCAATCTTGTGAGGAATCTTTTCGCCGTTAAAAGAAAGTATTCCCCTCTTCATTTCGACTACTGACGGAGTTTTACTTTCAAACTCTTTGATAAGATATTGCGCAGCCACCTCGGGTTTGATTACGTCTCCGCAGGTGAATATATCGACTGCGGCATATGCGTATTCCGGCCAGGTATGGATAGACAGGTGAGATTCAGCGATAACGACCATCCCGCTGATACCAAATGGATTGAACTCATGGAAGGAGACATCGATAATAGTTGCCTTGGCCTCCTTGGCTGCCGAGACCAACGCGCCTTTGACCCTGTTGAGGTCTTTAAGGATTTCAGGATTACAATCCCTCAACTCCACCAATAGATGGGTACCTAAAGCATACAATTCCCTACCCCCCTTTTAGTTAAGAATTGAACAGGAGACTCCGCTCCTGATTAGCTTAAAATATTAAGGCAAAAGTCTTGTTTTTGTCAAGGGGAAAACGGGTAGGTGGAAACAGGTCATTCCATAATCAATCAGGCCGTCCCCGGCGGGTTGAGAAGTAATTGATATGCCGCAGAGAATTAAACAATTTTATACTATCAAAGTTCAATGGTAATGGACCTGTTGGCTATGTTCTATTGTCGGCTAGAGCTGGTCTGGGAAAACTGGACAAGGACATAAGTGATAAAGCTGCTCTAAAATAAGCATTGAAAGGAGCGGCTATGGCAAGGAAGAGAAGGAATCATGG
>JGI20214J51088_10000141_pt1 | contig 51048 bp, 43 predicted proteins | sample WetSurMetagenome_FD_51088 | JGI IMG/M metagenome (IMG submission 51088) | reverse complement strand
CCTGCCACATACACACCTTTGATTGATGTTTGCATCGATTCATCATGAGGCGCGACGTACCCGCCTGCCTCTGGGATGAACTCAAGATCAACACCGATCTGGGATAGCAATCGTGTCGAAGGAGTTAGGCCAACTGCAAGACAAATCGTATCACATTTGATATATTCCTCCGAGTCTTTTATTGGTTTCCAGTTCTCGTCAAGTCTAACAACAACCGCGCCTTCCACCTTTTCATCACCACAGACTTCCTTAATAGAATGCGAGGTTTGGATAGGTACCCCGCATCGTCTGAGTTTCGCGGCATGTACATTATATCCACCAATTGTAGGAGCTGCCTCGACAACACGATCTACGGCGATCCCAGCCTGCAACAACTGATACGAAACGATCAAACCAACGTTCCCAGCACCAACCATGAGCACCCGATCACCAGGCTTTACTCCATACACATTCATCAGTGTCTGCACCGCACCAGCTCCATACACGCCCGGGAGATCATTACCAGGGAATAACAGCATGTTTTCCATCGCACCACATGCAAGGATCACCGCGTCACACCGAACATCATACAATGTACTCTTGTAATCATGACGTTCCACCACACCAAACCGATGCTGCTTCTCACTCTCATAACAACCAATCACGGTCGCATCGGTCATAATCTGGATTTTCCCTTCACTTTCCAAGTGTCTTAAATCGTTTTCAAGCTCAGTAGCTATATCGATACCACGCATTCCTGCACGTTCCTGTTTAGAGCCAAAGAACTTATGAGTCTGTTTGATCAACTGACCCCCGACACTCTGGTTTTCATCGACGATCAACACTGATGCCCCCTGTGTCGCACACTCGATAGCTGCGCAAAGGCCAGCTGGACCAGCGCCAACAACCAGGACATCCACCTCAAGCGTCTTTTTAGGTTCACCATAGAACGTAGCATCAGGTAACTCAGCTAGTTTTTCCTGCATCTCGACGAGGATCCCTTCTTTCAGAGGCGCAATACATGTCCGAACGTTGGGCACACCATTTACCCTCATCAGACACGAAGAGCATTTCCCAATACCACAAAAAAAACCACGAGGGCTCCCATATTTCAGACTCTTTGTCAGCGTCCGCACCCCTGCCGCATGCAACGCAGAGGCGATCGTATCACCCTGCTCACCATTTATCTTCTTTTTTTGAAAATAAAAAGGAAGCTCCTTTCTTTTCTTAAAATCAATAATGGGATGAGATCGTATGCGCACACAACGCCCCCTACCATCCTGGAATACAACACCCTTTAAAAGTATTACCTACAGGAGAGATATCCTAAACGATTTGAACATCTTTTATCCGATGATGACGCTGCGCCATCTTCCGGATCATATTGATATTCCGTCCGCCTTTCCCGATCAGCTTTGACTTATCACGCGGGTTTACCTCGATGCGTGCCACGCTTGCATCATCTGAGCCCTCAAAGCTGACTTTGGTCACCTCATAGGGTTTGCAGAGGTTGGCGACAAACCTTGCTTTATCATCATCATATTCGACGAACTTTACGCTTTTCTTAAAAAGCGACCGGAGTTTTTCCAGGTTCTTTGCTTTACTCCCGATAGCAATCCCGAGCTGTCCTTTTTCAACAATAAATATGACACGGTCGTCCTCGACGACACAGTCTCTGATGCCTGCCCCGGAATGCTGCGATGCAAGGTTGATATACTGGACGGTCTCATTCGAAAGGGTTATCTCTGCCATTCTAACCTTATTTCCTTTTTTTGACCAGTGCTAGGATGTTTGATTCCCCTTCCTGGAGCACTGCAAAGCTGGCGACCGCATAGTTCTTCCCGCAGGTGTACCCAAGATCGACACCAGTGGACGTATAATTGTACACCGGTATTTTATTTTCAGCGACAAGAGCAGTAATGTCTTGGGCGTACGGGCAGTTATTGGCCATGACCACAAGTTTTGCCGTGCCTTTCTTGATCGATGCCTTCGTCTGTTTTTCACCAATGATGATCGTCCCTTTCTTCGCTACGTCCTTTAACGCTTTGTTTACATCTACCATTTACTTTCCCTTCTGTTTCGGTTTTTTTGTATTCATGACAAGTTCAATCGCACCAGTCCCTAGGTTTACCGGTTGTCCAACGATGATGTTCTCCGCGACACCATTGAGCTCATCTGATTCTCCGCGCTGACTGGCCAGCAGAAGATGATTCACGGTGATTTCAAAGGCTGCCCTTGAAAGAACCGAGCTTTTCTCACCACTGACCCCATGCCGGCCGATAGCCCGCACGGTCCCATCAGCGGTCATCACATCAGCAACAAGCATGATATGTCGCATATCGACGTTCAACCCCTGCTCTGACAATGTGGAATACGCCTCTTGAATGATCATGTTTCGTGCTGCCTCAATACCGAGCTCCCGCGCGATCGCATGGATGTCGTTGGTGGTCACCCGATAAGGATCGACCCCTTCGATGTCTAAGACTTCTTTCAGATTACTGCCTTCACTGTAGATAACGTATCCTTCGTTGGGTTCTTTTCGGATGATGACTCTTTTGATTCCATCGATTCCCTTGATTTTCAGATTCTTCAGCGTCTCATTGGTGTTCTGCAGTATCTTATAGCCGGGTTCATCTAAGGTTACCTTCACGACATCTTTTTCAACTCTTGCCGTGAGCTTTCGCACCGACTGCACCCGTTCTAAAAGATCATCAATGATGATTCCTTTTTTCTCCATCGTCTTCTTGTTTGGTTTAATGGAAATGTTGATGTTCACCAGATCCATTTCGATATCGGCAACATCAGTAAGTCGGGTTATCTCAATTTTATTGGCAATTTCCTTTGCTAAATCCGGGTTCACCCGGTACTCATCCCGGAGATAAATGTTCATCATCGGAGTCGAAGGGGTAGACCTGGCATCCACGATTTCAATGAGCCGTGGCAGCCCAAGGGTAACGTTGATTTCTGCGACACCAGCGTAGTGAAAAGTCCTCATCGTCATCTGAGTACCCGGTTCTCCGATGCTCTGCGCACCGATCATGCCGCATGCCTCAGTGGGGTCTATACGGTTCTTCCCGTACTCCTCAAGTGCTTTGTCAACGATGTATTTTAGTTTACTTTCAAGTTTTTTATCCTTTGCAGCACGCTCCACGATACCGTCGATAATGGAGATTGGAAGGTAATGATTTTTCTGCAGTTTGTTGACTTCAGCTCGTATCGGTTTGTATTCTTTTGGCTCAATATCGATCTTTACTGGCGGAGGAACAAACATGCGCTCCGGTTCTTTTTTCTTTTCAGCCACTACCTTTTCTTTTTTTGCTTCCGCNTGTTTTTTCTTCTCAGGGACGCCCTCAGGTTTCTTTGTTTTTTGTGCAACTGGCGGGCTTTTGGTTTTTGCAGCTGCTGTTATTGTTTGTTTCTTTGTTTTTGCAGGAATGATCTTTGGTTTAACGACTGCCACTGGTTTTTTCTTCTCAGTTTTTTTTGGTGCGATCTTCTTTTTTGGGACTGGTTTTGCCATTGGCTCATCCCTCCTGCTTCACATCATAAAAGATCCGATCAAGGTCCACTGCTTTTCCTGTCGTGCTCCGCGTAGGGTCAACCCCGTCGTCACCATACTTGAATTGGATGATTTCTCCACCAGTGTGCCGCACGGTTCCGTCGCTTTCTACTTTAAGGTCTTCTAAGGCGTTGACCAGACGACGCTGCATGTACCCTGATCGAGAGGTTCGCACTGCGGTATCTACTAACCCTTCACGACCTCCCATCGAATGGAAGAAATATTCAGTCGGATTAAGCCCGCTTTTGTAACTATTGGCAACGAATCCTTTTGCACTGGCACCCAGGTCCCCTTTTTTGAAATGCGGCAGCGTCCGGTATTTGTATCCCCGGGAGATCCGTTCTCCTCTGACCGCCTGCTGCCCGACACACCCTGACATCTGAGAAAGGTTCAACATGGACCCTCTGGCACCTGATTTTGCCATGATGACCGCGCTGTTGTTCAACCCCAGGTATTTACTTGCGATTTCACCAGCCATGTCTCTTGCGCGACCGGTGACACGCATGATCTCCATCTCCAATGTTTCTTCCAGGCTTCGACCAGGCAGGGACTCAAGTTCCCCATGCTCATACGCAGTGACTAGCGTGTTGATCTTGTTCTGTGCTTTCTGCAGTCCTTCCCCAATCTGTCGTTTTGCTTCTATCGGAATGTCCTCATCATCGATACTGGTCGTAAACCCAATAACCGTGACTACTGCGATCCCCANTCGGGTGACATCATCGATAAAGAGTCGGCCGCCAGCTGTCCCATGATCTCTGATGATCCGCTCGACGATCCTACCTTTGAACGACCCGATGCTGTTCTCATCAACGATCCCTTGTTTCAANTTGCCGTTTTTCACGATCACATACGCACCATGCGGACAGTCCGCGCCCACACAAGTATCACAGTGGAAGCATGCTTTCGCTTTATACTCGATGTTGAGATCCTTTGGCAGCAGCACGCTGAAGATATCTTTTCCATACACGACGGTTTCCCCGTTTTCCTCATGGGTCTCCGGGAATTTACCCTTATATTTAAACGTGGAGAGTATCTCAGAGGTTTTCTCCTTTGAAAATGTTTTATCTTTGTAGGTGAGCAGGAAACAGCCTGAGATATGGTCATGCAGCCCGCCGATGATGATTCCACCAAAACGAGGCGACATCAGGTTCTCCTGTACTTTCATGAGNATCTCAGCTTCAGCTTTCGCCTCTTCCCCTTGCAGGAGATGCAGGTTCATCTCATCGCCATCAAAATCAGCGTTATACGGTGGACAGACTGAAAGGTTGAATCGGAATGACCGGTTCGGCATGACTTTGATCCGATGCGCCATCATCGACATACGATGCAAGGATGGCTGACGGTTGAACAACGCGATATCGCCGTCCATCAGCTGCCGTTCGATGATGAAACCAAGTTCAAGTTTCTCTGAGATGTCATCAGCATTTTTCTCGGTGACCTTCATGCGTTGTTCCACGCCTTCACGGAATCGTTTCACGTAGTTTACATGAGGCCGGTAGGCATCACCGGGTTTTTCTCCCTGAGCGGTTTGTTTAATGAGTTTTTTGCACCATTCAAGGTTCTGGGTCGTGGTCCGAACTGGAACGGTGAGTTCTCGGGCGATCTCCGCTGGAACCCCGATTTCATTGATACTGAGATTAGGGTCAGGGGAAATAACGGTTCTGGCAGAAAAATTTACACGTTTACCGGATAGATTGCTTCTGAATCTCCCTTCTTTTCCCTTCAGTCGCTGTGCAAGNGTCTTGAGTGGCCGTCCTGATCGATGTCGCGCTGGTGGAATACCTGATGTTTGATTATCCAGATACGTCGTAATATGGTACTGGAGCAGCTCCCAGAGGTCTTCGACAATCAACTGAGGAGCTCCTGCGTCCCTGTTTTCCTGCAGCCGCTGGTTGATCCTGATCACATCGACAAGCTTGTGGGTAAGGTCATCTTCGGATCGTTCACCCGACTCCAGGGTAACCGATGGTCGGACTGTGACCGGTGGAACCGGCAGGACTGTAAGAACCATCCATTCTGGCCGCGCAGAATGTACATTAATATCTAATAACGGAAGGTCTTCGTCAGGGATCTTTTCAAGCCACTCTCGGATCTCAGTTGGCGTGAGCTTCTTGCCGTTCTCCCTAAACGACGTGGGTTTATCAAGATCTATTTTCCCGCTCATTGCTCCACACCGTGGGCAGGCTTCGGTTTTCACTGCACCACTGATGATCATTTTAAACACATAGGCGTTATCGCGCCCTTCTGAAGCGTTTTTTATAATGGTTTTACGGTGCTCCTCCAACTCTCGGTCGGTGAGAAGGATACGACCGCATTTCCGACAGGTCGCCCGCAGCGAATTACGGATAGTTTTTACAAACCCGACATGGATGACCGGCATAGCTAGATCGATATGTCCGAAATGCCCTGGACATTTATCTTTTCCGACCTTCAGTCCGCAGGTCTTACAGCGCAACCCTGGTTCAATGACACTCAGACGCTGATCCATCAGCCCCATCGTGATAGGAAAACCGTCATCGTCGTAGGTATCAGCAGTGATGACCTTTGTTGCACTCATCTTACGGATCTCAGTTGGTGAAAGCACTGAGAATTCCAACGCCCCGATCTTTTTTGTGATATTTCGTCCCGCCATTTCTTTTGCCCCCTACACCAATGACTCAAGTTTAATCCGTGGTACAACCACAAGAGATTTCAACTCATCAATCAGTAACTTGAACGCGTAGCTCATCTCCACCGGATGAATGTCTGCTTTATCACCACAGATGGAACAATGCAGCCGACCATGACGGTCGATCATTGCGATATGACCACACGTGTTGCAGACATACTTCATCGTGATATCTGATTCATCCAACAATCGGTCTTTGATGACCATGGATGCCCCATGACCAATGAGACAGTCTCGTTCCATTTCTCCGAACCGCAAACCACCTTCTCGTGCTCGACCCTCGGTTGGTTGTCGCGTGAGGATCTGCACTGGTCCTCGTGATCTTGCATGGATCTTCCCAGCGACCATATGATGAAGCTTCTGATAGAAGATGCATCCGACAAAAATATCGCATTCCAGTGGCCGTCCCGTGAGCCCATCATAGAAGATTTCTTTTCCCGCGTGATTAAAACCATTTTTCACCAGTGCTGCTCTGAGTTGTTCTTCTGCTTCGCCGCTAAACGCGGTGCCATCGACGATGCGTCCTTCAAGTGATCCGACTTTTCCACCGATCATCTCCAGCACATGCGCAACCGTCATCCTTGAAGGGATCGCATGTGGGTTAATGATCAGATCAGGCGACATACCATCCTGTGTAAACGGCATGTTCTCCGCAGGAACCACATAGCCAATGACTCCTTTCTGCCCATGTTTAGATGCAAACTTGTCACCAAGCTCTGGGATACGCTGCTCCCTGACCTTTATCTTGACCATCCGGGATCCGTTCACTGACTCTGACAACATGACCTTATCAACAACACCACCTTCTCCATGTTGGACCGTAACCGAAGTCTCCCTGCGTTTCTGCGGGGTGAGAAAATCAGTTGGTTCTTCAAGGAAACGCGGCGGTGATGTCTTCCCGATCAGCACGTCTCCGCCATCAGCACCACATTCTGGGGAAATCAGTCCATCTTCCCCTAGGTTGTTATAGGCGTCTTCACTGCGGACACCACGACAATCAGGATTCGGGATCTCAAAATGATCCTCTTGACCACCAGGATACCGTTTCTCTTCGCTGCTGTAGGTCCGAATAAAGGTGCTTCGGCCAAGTCCACGCTCGATTGATGACTTGCTCATGATCAAAGCATCTTCCATGTTATAACCCTGAAATGATGCAACCGCGACAATGTAGTTCTGCCCAGCAGGACGNTCCCTGAACTTAATGTAATGGATAGGGTGCGTCTGTACTAAAGGCATCTGAGGATAATGAAGCAGATGACTACGGGTATCAGGTCTGATACGGTAGTTTGACGAACCAAACCCAAGCGATTGTTTTCCCATACCAGCACCCATCGTGATTCTCGGCGATGAATTATGCTCCGGATAAGGAACAAGGGATGCGCCGATCCCAAGGATGCACATCGGGTCAAGCTCCATGTGGGTATGGTCCGGGGTCAGATCCTCTTCTCTAAGTGCGATCAGAGCGTTTTCTTCTTCTTCAGCATCGATGTATTCGACAGCCCCATCGTTGATCAGATCAGACCATTTTTTCTTAGCGTCTTTTAGATCAGCAAGGTGCTTTTGATGTAACAGCAGTTTACCGTTTTCAGCGACAAGCAATGGTCGTCGCAGCCGTCCACAATCACAGTTAACGATCACATCGTTTCCTTCGATATCATAGGTGACATTGATTTCGTTACTGAGCATCCCTTTTCGTCGTCTTTCTCGAAGTTTCTTGACAAGATCAGCACCGTTCTGATGCATCCCGATAAGGTCCCCGTTCAGATACACACGGGCACCTGTCACATGTTTTGTAAGATCCTTAATACCCAGCTCCCGCAGAACCTGTTCGACTTCTTTTTCTCCGAACCCTTCTGAGATTTCAACAGTGAGAGCGAGGTTTTTGACCAGACCACAGTTCGGTCCTTCAGGGGTTTCATTCGGACAGAGCCGTCCCCATTGGGTCGAATGCAGATCTCGAGCCTCGAAATGTGGCTGTGACCTGGTTAACGGTGAGGTGACACGCCGCAGATGACTCAGAACCGCTAGATTACTGGTTCGATCAAGAAGCTGTGAAACACCAGCCCGGCCACCAACCCAGTTCCCCGTGGCAAGTGCATGATGAATCCGTTGACTCAGTACATCGGAGCGCAATGATGATGCGATCTTGATTTCTTTGCCTTTGGCATGGATACGCTCGATCTGATATTTTAAATCCTTGCACAACGCGGTGAATGCGACCCGGAACAGATCTTCCATGAGATCCCCGGCAAGCTTCAGCCGCTTGTTCGCATAATGGTCCTTGTCATCCTGCTCTCGTTTCCCCAGGGCAAGCTCCAGTACAGCCATACCCATACGAGCTACGAAAATAGCTTTTTTTAACCGATCATCGGGGTCGTTTCCCAGATGAGCAAGAAGATGTCGGTCCATGATTGTCTCGACACGTTTCACCCGGTACTCTTTTGCCTGACCGCCAGCAAACTTCTTTCCTAGATATGCTACTGCTTCTTCTTTTGTAGCGATGCTGTATTCCTTGGCGCATTCCTCGATGTTTGCCAGCACGTAGGGTTCCATCTTGGGGTCGACACAGATGACATCAACGATTTCTTTATCGTTCTCCATACCTAACGATCGTAATAAAACAATCAGAGGGATCTGACCATAGGTGGTCGGTAAACTAACCATGAGCATGCCGTCTTTTCTTTTTTCAACCACGGTCAAAGCCCGGTACCCTTCCCGTTGAGAAAACACTTTAGCAACCTCGACATCGGTTCCATATCTGCTTGACCGTTCAACAAGAACCCGGTTCGGAGCAAGATCCTCAACCGTGATCAAAACACGTTCTGTTCCGTTGCTAATGAAATACCCACCTGGGTCCAATGGGTCTTCCTGCAGCTGCTGCAGTTCCTTTCGATAATCATCATCAGAGAACGGCCGGTCCATTTTTTCTTCTAAAACTTTTTGGGAAATGTTACACCGCAGTGATTTAACCATGATGGGCAGCTCACCCACACGAACCGTCTCAGGCTCGTACTCCACCTCATTTTTCACCGGGATGAACTCAAGTTCAATCGGTGCTTCATAGGTCAAGTCTCGCAGCCGTGCCTCCATCGGGGTCAGCGGCCGCTCTGTCCCATCTGCTTCTTTTACCTGAGGAAGACCGACCTTGATTTTTCCGAACTTAATCTTATAGCCTTCTATCTCGGGGTAGATATATCCCCGCTTCATTCCTTCTTCTTCTTGACCAATGATCGTGCCATCGACGATCCGTTGCAGACGGTGCCGAAGGAAATCATCATAGGAAGCGATTTGATGGTTAACGATACTTCGCTCTTTATAAAACGCATCGACAAGTTCTCTCATAAATACTCCTCATATTCCCCTTTTCTATATCTCTTCGCTCGGTGTACTAAATTCTTCAGATGGCTCAGCAAAGACAAAACTCTCGGAGGTATCACTCTCAACAACTAACCGATATGCAGTGGCATATTTCGCAGTAGGACTTTTCCTGATGATTTTGACGATTTGACCGGGTTTTGCTCCCGTAGAAATGACTGCTGGATCATTTGTCAGAATACGTGGCAGTTGATCGGGCCTGATGTTGTATTCCACCAACAGCTCCTTTTTCTCTTTCTCAGATAAAATAGTATGTTCCGGAACCAGCTTATGTCCTAAGATGTCGTAATATTTTTTTGGCGGGGCTGCGATACTACATTCCTCCTGCGTTCCTTTTGAGGAAAGGCGGGCCTGAAGGGATTCGAACCCTTGGCCACCTGGTTAAAAGCCAGATGCTCTACCTAGCTGAGCTACAGGCCCATTGATGGGCCACTGTTCCTTTGATTTTATATAGTATACGCTATATCAAGTAACATTGGAACGGCTTACCCGTAATACAATTTCCCCTATAAATAATTTTACCTCCCATCGTCCCTTAAGTTATTTGCGTTTTTCCTCAAGCAAAGATTTTAATTGACCTGCCAAATACATCACACAAATGAAAATAAATGAACTATTTTATTCACTACAAGGAGAAGGAACCTTGGTCGGTACCCCTACTGTTTTTCTCAGAGCCACCGGCTGTAATTTACGATGCAACTACTGCGATACGACCTATGCCTATCAAAAAGGAAAAGAGATGAGCATCCCAGAGATAGTGGATGAAATAATAAAATTTTCATGTCCGAATGTCTGTATCACTGGGGGCGAGCCACTCTTGCAAAAAGACACACCAAAGCTGATCGAGCGTCTCCTTGAAAAAAAATATACGATATGCCTTGAGACAAATGGAAGCATAGATATCAAAAACTTGGTGGGGAAAAAATCAGTCATGATCTCTCTTGACATCAAATGTCCCTCATCTGATTCTCATCAGCAGATGATTATGGAGAATATATCGTATCTTTCAAAAGCTGATCAGCTAAAATTCATCATCAAAGATAAAAAAGATTACGATTACGCAAAAAAAATACTACACGAATGCCGTCCAACATGCGCCGTTTTTTTCCAGCCGGTCTGGGGCATACCACCAAAGAAACTTGCATCATGGATTCTCCACGATGCACTGCCGGTCCGCTTGTCACTGCAACTGCATAAGGTGATATGGGGAACAAAAAGAGGAGTATAACTTATTGTTTCGTATCGAATTTCTCTCCAGAAGAAACATGAACACAAACTATATACATCAAAAGTGCATTCATGGTTGAAATTGAGAGACATTAGTGAAAAAAACAGAAGAAAATATGAGGTGAAATAAAAAATGCAACCATCAAATATGGCATACGATAGAGCGATTACCGTCTTTTCCCCCGATGGACGATTGTTTCAAGTTGAATACGCACGAGAAGCGGTAAAACGTGGAACGACCACGGTCGGCGTGAAATTTCGAGATGGTGCTATATTAATTGTAGATAAACGTATTACCTCTCGACTTATCGAACCTGATTCGATTGAGAAGATTTTCGTCATCGATGATCACATCGGATGTGCAACCTCAGGTCTTGTTGCCGATGCGCGATCATTGATCGATAGAGCTCGATTGGACGCACAAATCAACGAGATAACCTACAGCGAGAAAATTCAGGTCCAGACACTCGTGAAACGAATCTGTGATTTCAAACAGACCTACACACAATATGGTGGTGTTCGACCGTTTGGAACCGCGTTGTTGATCGCTGGTGTTGATCAAACCGGTGCCCGTCTGTTTTCTACAGATCCCTCAGGGGCTCTCATGGAATATAAGGCAGCCAGTGAAGGAGCGGGACGCACTGGAGCAATGGCTTATTTCGAGGAACATTATAAAGAGAACATCACGATGGAAGAGGCTATTGATCTGGGGGTAAAAGCATTACATAAAGGAACTGAAGGAAAGCTGAATCCTGATGCGATCGAAATTGGGATCGTGAGAAAAGGTGTGAAGTTCCATATCCTGTCCGCTGCGGAAACAAAGACCTATGTGACCAAAGCCATTGGAGGTAAATAGAGTTGGTTAGTCTAGAAAACGCAGTCATTGCACGCTTGCATAAAGGAGCAGATCGCTTCGAGATCCTCGTGGACCCTCATGAGGCAGAGCATATCTTGGATGGAAAAGTCGAAAATATCCTCTCCGCTCTTGCGATCGATGCGATCTTTAGTGATTCCAAGAAAGGAACCCATGCGCCGATCGAATCACTGCAGAAGCACTTTAAGACCACGGATGTTCAAACGATAGCCAAGGAGATCATCCAGAAGGGAGAAATCCAGCTCACGACCGAGCAGCGTCACGAGATGCAGGAGCAGAAGAGGAAACGTATCGTGGATCTCATTGTGAGAAACGCGATGGACCCAAAGACGAAGATGCCGCATCCTCGGACCCGCATCGAGCTTGCAATGGATGAAGCAAAAGTACATATCGATCCCTTTAAATCGGTGAACCAGCAGATGAAAACCATCATTGAACTGCTCAGACCACTCCTGCCTATCTCAATGGAGCATGCACGGGTCTCCGTGAAGATCCCCCCTGAACATGTAGGAAAAGCATACGGCGCGGTCCGTAGCTTTGGCACCTTGGAGCGGGAGGAATGGCAGTCAGATGGTTCCTGGGTCGGTGTGGTGAATCTCCCTGCAGGCATGCAGACCGATTTTTATGACCGATTAAATACTCTCACAAAGGGAAACGTTGAAACAAGAATTTTGAAATAAACTAATGAAAAAGGATAATTGATTTTATGGCAAATGAAGGACGTCAAGTAGTCATTCCGGGCCAGGTTCTCGGCGATATCTCAGCGTTTCGGCCTGGCCGAGGGACATTTGTTGAAAACAAGAAAATCTACGCGGAACGACTGGGAGTCCTCAACATACAAGATACCTTCATTCACATCATCCCTTTAAAAGGGCGGTATGAGGCGGTTGTCGGTGATTTTGTCATCGGCGTGGTGGAGGAAGCCTCCACCTCTAACTGGATGGTTGATATCAACGCCCCGTACCCAGCACTGCTCCATGTTCATGAGGTGCCCTGGGAGATTGAATTTGCCGATACTGAAAAATATTTAAACACCGGTGATACAATACTTGCCAAGGTTCTGTCTGTTGATGAATCAAAGAAACTTCAGATAACGCTCAACGACCGAAATTTGTTCAAGCTGAAAGGTGGGCATCTCATTGAATTCGAACCGTCGATGTATCGCCGCATAATGGGAAAGAAATATTCGATGATCGAGATCATACAGAAATATACTCGTTGCCGTATCAAGGTTGGAAAGAACGGCCGTATTTGGATTGACGGGGACGCGGAAGGCATCCATAAAGTGCTCCAAGCGATCTCCAAGATTGAAAGTGAAGCCATAACCTTTGGACTCACTGATAGAATAGAAGAGTTCTTGAAAAAAGATGCAAAGGATGTAAGATAATGAAATCAGATATGGAGTTAATAACTAGCGAAGGAAAACGAAGAGACGGACGAAGTCCTGAAGATATACGAAAAATCAAGATCGAGGCCGGTGTGCTTCATCGCGCAGACGGTTCCTGTTACCTTGAATGGGGTGGGAACAAGGTCCTGGCTGCGGTGTATGGCCCGCGAGAAGCGGTCCCAAGGCACACCCAGAACCCGCTTAGAGCTATCGTGCAGGCACGCTACAATATGGCTGCGTTCAGCGTCGAGGATCGTAAGCGCCCTGGCCCAGACCGACGAAGCGTCGAGATATCAAAGGTCATCTCAGAGGCTCTCGAGCGAGTCGTTCTTACGGAGCAGTTCCCCCGAGCAAGCATCGATGTGAACATCGAGGTACTTGATGCAGAAGCTGGAACCCGTTGTGCAGGGTTGACTGCTGCTGCGGTCGCGCTGATCGATGCGGGGATCCCCATGCGTGACATCCCGGTTGCTTGTGCAGCAGGGAAAATCGGTGGGCAGGTCGTCCTTGATTTAGGAAAAGAGGAGGATAACTTTGGTGATGCTGACCTCCCGATCGCAATCTCACCCCGGACCGGTGAAGTGCTCCTGCTTCAGATGGATGGCCATCTTACACTGGATGAGTTCAATCAGGCGTTTGATCTGGCTGTGAAAGGATGCCATATCGTATCAGAAATCCAGAAGAAAGCAATCATGCATAAGTATCAGTCTGCTGCCGCGGAGGTGCAAGAATGACCATAGTTCCTATCATTAAACGAGATTATATCACGAAGCTTGCTGAAGAAGGGAAACGTATCGACGGGCGTGATTTTAATCACTATCGGAAGATTGAGATTGAGACAAATGTCGTCAACAAGGCAGAAGGCTCCGCACGAGTGAAAATTGGAAACACCCAGGTGCTTTGCGGTATAAAAATGGATATCGGCGAGCCATTCCCCGATACCCCAAAGACAGGGGTCATGAGTACCGCTGCTGAGTTTATTCCAATGGCGTCCCCTGATTTTGAGTCAGGTCCTCCACGAGAGGATGCTATCGAGCTTGCCCGCGTCGTAGATAGAGGGGTCCGCGAATCCCAGGTGATCCAACTCGATAAGCTCTGCATCACCCCCGCTGAAAAAGTATGGTTGGTGTTCATTGACATTCACATCCTTGATTATGACGGAAACCTGTTTGATGCCGCGTCCCTTGCTGCACTTGCTGCACTGTTGACGACAAAGGTTCCTGTTTCTCGATTCTTAAAAGAATTAAGCGAAAAAGATAGAGCCTCCTGGCAGGAACGACTGTTAGAGCTCTATACCATACCTGGGGTCGATGAGGTTCCGTTTGGAGTTGATGAAGCAGATCCAAAACCAATAAAGAATTTTCCTCTGCCCATGAGCGAGCCCCCGGTTTCTTGTACTGCTGTGAAAATCAATGATTTTGTCTTCTTTGACCCTTGTTTTGATGAAGAAGTCATCGCAGACGTCCGATTAACGGTCGCAACAGACCATAAAGGTGATATCCGAGCGATGCAGAAAGGGCGTTCCGGGAGCTTTTCTAAGGAAGAGATACAAAAAGTTATAAAAGGAGCTCTCGATAACGGGCAAGAAATACGGAAGAAACTTTACCATAGCATAGGGAAATAAAATGTCAAAACGAACCAAGAAAGTTGGCACGTCAGGTCGTTTCGCAGAACGATACGGTGTGAAATCACGAACCATGATCCGCGAGGTCGAAAGCCAACAGAGGCTGCGTCATGCCTGCCCACGGTGCGGTAAGAAAGCGGTTCAACGAACCAGCACCAGTATTTGGGAATGCAAGAAATGCGGCAATATCTTTGCTGGTGGCGCATACATGCCTACGACTCCTTCCGGTGTGACCGCTGAACGAATCCTCAAAGGACTCCCCGTTGAGCTCCCTGTTGAGGAGGAATCAAAGTGACCCGGTACAAATGTGGTTTGTGTAAGAAAGCAGTCCAGTTCGATGTGAAAAACATCGGGATGCAATGCCCGTACTGCGGAAGCAAGGTGTTCTATAAAGAACGACCGACGGTGGCAAAACGCATCAAAGGCGTATGACACACAAAGCGTCATTCCTCTTTTTCTTTTCATCTACAAAGGATGCTTGCGTCATAGCCCAATCGCTCTCCCCTGAGACCCACCATCGGATCCCGAAGTCATATGTCAGATTGACTGTTGAGAAAAAAACACTTTCGATGACGATTGAGTCTGAGGAGGTCAGCTCCCTGCGTGCCGCATGCAACTCGTATCTGCGCTGGATTCAGACTGCTCTTTCAGTCCGGCAACTTGTTTAGANATCGATGGTTTCAGATCGTCCAGGGCCTATAGAGACCAGTTCGATGGGGACTGTTGTTTCTTTTTCTATGAACCTAAGGTAAGTTTGTGCTTCTTTGGGAAGAGCGAAGAATGAAGAGGTCTTTGAGTCGATGGTGTCCCATCCTTTGAAAGTCTTATAGACCGGTTTACAGACTGCAACATCATCTATACTTGCGGGGAAATAGTCGATCTTCTTGCCGTTGAGGTTATAGTGCGTGCAGACCTTGATTTCAGGAAGGCTGTTTAACACGTCAAGTTTGGTGATGGCAAGCTTTGTGATCCCTGAAAGGATGCAGGAGTGTCTGATGATGACCAGATCAAGCCACCCACATCGACGCGGCCGACTGGTTGTCGTACCGATCTCATGACCGACCTTTTGAAGATGCTGACCGGTTTTGTCTAAAAGCTCAGTTGGGAACGGTCCTTCACCAACCCGGGTGGTGTAGGCTTTGACAATGCCGATGATCTCATCAATGGTCCGTGGTCCGATACCAGCACCGATCGATGACCCACCAGCAATCACGTGGGATGAGGTCGTAAATGGATAAGTACCAAACTCGACATCAAGCATGGTCCCTTGAGCACCTTCCAAGAGGATGTTTTTCTTTTTCTGCATCGCGTTATAAAGCTCAAGGTGGGTCGCAGTGATGTACTCCTGCAGTCGTTTTCCATATGCGCTATAGGTCTTGAGGATTTCCTTTTGTTCAAGAGTCGTTTTGATTCCATAGATATCTATCAATTTTTGTTTAAGAGGAAGGATTCGGTCAAGTAATTTTTTTAACCTATCTTCGTTAGTTAAGTCGATTGCTCGAATACCGTTACGCGCCACTTTATCGCTATAGCAGGGTCCGATACCTCGCTTCGTCGTCCCTATCTTCTTATCACCAAGATACTGCTCCTCCGCACCATCTAAAATCTTATGATACGGCATGATGATGTTCGCCCGGTCGCTGATGAGCAGCTTAGGTTTTTTCCCTCGTTGTATTAACTCGTCGATTTCTTGGAGGAGGATGTCTGGGTCTATGACGACACCGTTGCCGATGATCCCGGTCTTTCCCTGAATCACGCCAGAAGGTACCACGTGGAGTTTGTAGACTTCCTCTCCGACTTTAATAGTATGACCAGCGTTATTTCCACCTTGAAAACGTACCACGTAATCCGCGTTTTTTGAATAGTAATCAACAACTTTTCCTTTGCCTTCATCGCCCCATTGCGTCCCAATCACCAAAGTAACGGTCATGATCCTTCCCTTTTCTCGCAATAGAAAACAGCTACATAAAGATACTGACTAGTGAGTTGCTACTTTGATATCTATCGTAGGCGGGTTCTGTAAATGTCGTTTTACGGTGCACGTCTCCGCAGCCTTAATCACCGCTTTTTCGTATTTCTGAGGAAAGTCATCCGGGATGCGGATGGTGATATCACAGCGTTCCACCAGATGCGTCTTTGGATTTCTCTGCATCGACGCATGAAGGGTGATGTTTTCTGTCGGGATGTTGTTCTTCTGGCAAAAACTCAGTACATAATATCCAGTACAGGTCCCAATCGAGGCAAGGAACAAATCAAACGGTGACGGGGCAGTTCCTGATCCACCATCAACAATCGGTTGATCGGTTCTAACGGTAAAATCACCAAACAACGCCTCAACTTTCTTCCCATCCGGGAAACGAATCTCCATTTCCATATCCTCATCCTCTTTTCCTATGATTCTTTTAAATAAGAAACCAACTTTTTTTCTGTCATTTCCTCAATCATGGGAAGTATCTGTTTATCCTTGAACCCTCGTTGTTGAATAGCACTGCTCGGACAGGCGCTCACACACGTCCCGCACCCTTGGCACAGTCCCTCGTTGATCTTTGCATGAATCACGGTTTTTCCATCCTTTNTTTCTTCGACCCGTTCGATCGCGTTATACGGACACACCGAGATACANATGCTGCACCCGCTGCAGAGATCTTCATCAACAAAAGCGACATTGGGCTCTGCCTTTAATGTAGGTTTACACAAGATGGTCGCAGCCCGCGCAGCCGCAGCCTGCGCCTGATAAATCGACTCATTGATGAACTTGGGGACATGACAGTTCCCAGCAACGAACACCCCGCGTGTCGAAAAATCGACAGGCCGAAGCTTCACATGCGCCTCAAGGAAAAATCCGTCATCGTTCACTGGGACCTTCAATAGTTTCCCGATCGCCGGGTTATCCAGATTGGGTTGCAGCCCTGTTGAAAGAATCAGATGATCTGCTGGTATCTTCAGATACTCCCCAAGCATCGGCTCATGGACTTTTACCACCAGTCCGTTCTTCGATTCAAGCTCCGGTTTCTTCTCAGGGTCGTACTGGAGGAACATGACTCCTTTTTCCCTCGCGTCCTTATAGAACCGTTCTTTGAAACCATACGTCATTAAATCCCGATAGAGGACAAATACCTCGGATCGCGGGTTCAACTCTTTTATCTTGAGAGCGTTTTTTACCGCCTGCATGCAACAAATCCTGCTACAGTACGGTCGTTTCTCATCACGGCATTCCACACACTGGATCATGACAAATGTTTCACCGTCGACAATATCCTCTTTGGTGCTTTCAGAGAGAACCTTCTCAAGCTCCGATTGTGTCAGCACGCGCGGGTCTTTGCCATAATGATAGGTGTGTGGTGTGTACTCATCTGCACCGACCGTCACCACGATCACCCCATGAGAAAACGGTATCATTCCGGTCGGGGTCTGGATATCAGACTCGTAACTCCCGACATAACCTTTTAAGGTTTTCACCTGCGAGCTGGTATGCACTTTTATCAGAGGATGCTTCGAAACCTTCTCTGTTATTTCCTTAAGCAGTCGGGGGATGTCAATACCGTCAACGGTATAGTACACTTTATGTAAGTAACCACCAAGCCTTTTTTCTTTTTCGACCAACACCGTCTCGTATCCTTGATCGGCAAGAGACAAAGCCGCTGTCATGCCTGCGATCCCACCACCGATGACCAAGGCTTTTTGTAAAACAGGGATCTCAGCTTCTTGAATCGGTTGTAAAAACCTGGTCTTTGCCACCGTCATCGCAATCAGTTGCTTTGCTTTTTCCGTGGCTTTGGCAGGTTCATCCATGTGGACCCAGGAGCATTGCTCCCGGATGTTCGTCATCTCGAGCAGATACGGATTGAGCCCTGCATCCCGCAGGCTTTTCTGGAACAGCGGCTCATGCGTCCGAGGTGTGCACGCTGCAATCAAGATACGGTTCAAATCATGTTTCTTGATCGCGTCCACAATCTTCTTCTGCGTATCCTCAGAACAGGTATAGATGTTCGACTCGACAAAAGCGACATCCTCCAGTGATTTTACATATTCCACGACAGCAGGGACATCCACATAGCCGCCGATGTTGATCCCGCAATGGCAGAGAAACACGCCAATGCGAGGCTTCTGCGCAGACACATCCTTCTCTGCTGGATACTTTTTTTCTGTAACAAGCGTGCCCCGTGAGTCCTTCAACAGCGCCGCTGCGTTGGCTGCGGCTGCAGACGCCTGCATCACCGACTCTGGGATCGCCTGCGGTTCCAGGAATGAGCCTGCAACAAAAATCCCTGGTTTGATGACCACGGGATCATCCGCACTCGTCCGCACATAATTAAACTCATTGACGTCAAAACCAAGGGTATCCATCAGCTCGCTATGTCGTTCACCAGCACCACACAATCCGACAGAAAGGACCACAAGGTTGTAGGTTTCCTCTTTGAACTCTCCCTTATCATCCTCGTATTTTATTCTCAGATCCCTTGTTTTAGGGTCTTCAGTAATCTCAGAGATCCGTGACCGAACATACCGCAGTCCTTGTTCTTTTTTCGCCCGATTGATGTATTTATCGAAATCCTTGCCATACGAACGAACATCGATGTAGAACACGGTCGGCTCGATATCGGACGCATGCTCCTTGGCAATGACCGCTTCTTTTGCGGTGTACATACAGCACATCGCTGAGCAATAATCATGGTTTACAGAGGCATCCCGGGAACCCACACAATGCACCCAGGCGACCTTTATCGGATGCTTCTGGTCACTCGGCCGCAGGATCTTGCCCTGCGTCGGACCAGATGCTGATAAGACCCGCTCAAACTCCACACTCGTGAGCACATTCTTGTATTTCTTATAACCAAACTCTGGTTTTACCACAGGATCGAACGGTGGGGAACCAGCAGCGATAATCACTGCACCAACATGAAACAAGAGATGCTCTGGTTTCTGCTCATGGTTAATCGCACCTGATTTGCATTCTTTGACACAGCGCATGCAATCGACACAGCCGCGATGCTTCCCATCGCCTTCCTTGTCGATCACATACGCGTTCGGGATCGCCTGCGGGAACGGCTTGTAGATAGCCTTGCGTTTCACCAACCCGTACTCAAACGCATTGGGCAAAGAAACAGGACAGACTGCCTCACAGCTCCCGCACGATGTGCATTTCTCCAGGTCGATAAAGCGCGGCTTCTTTAGCACCTTTACCGTAAAATTCCCTGGGTTCCCTTCGATACCTTCTACCACGACATTAGTAAGAATCTCGATGTTTTGATGACGGGCACAATCCACGAGCTTTGGGGACAAGATGCACATGGAACAATCATTGGTCGGGAATGTCTTGTCAAGCTGCGCCATGACGCCACCGATTGTCGGTGATTTCTCAAGGACGTAGACTTTGTATCCCATGTCAGCAAGATCAAGAGCAGCCTGCACCCCGGTGATGCCACCACCGACCACAGCAATCGCTCCGATTGTCTCAGATTTTTTTGTCATAGGTCATCTATTTTGTTGTCCGATTGTATCCTTCTTTCATCGCGATGTTCTTAATAGCATTCATCAATTTTGGTATCTCGACTCCTTGTGGACATTGGGTGAAACACCGATGATGAGACGAGCAGATCTCAACAAACTTGTTGCAGAACACTGGCTCTTTCATCCCCAGGAGCACGTTCTTGATTACTCTGCGTGGTGAATACAGTGCATCAAGCTCCCGCTCAGGGCAACCCGCTGTACACGTACCGCAGGAGAAACACTCATAGAGGTCCTTACCAGCCTTATCCTGTGTTATTTTATATTTGAAATCCAAATCAAGGTACTTCTTGGTCTGCTCCCCGGTGACATACTCAACGTGTTCCTCAAGGAGCCGGGCGTCCCGCACCGCGTTCATGACTTCTTTTACATTGACCTTCTGCGGACATTTCTCTAAGCATCGATAATGAGCGCTGCAGATCCAGAAGAACTCACTGGTCAGCACCTCTTCTTTTAATCCGAGGAGTGCTTTCCGGATGACGACCCGCGCGTTCCACTCTGGTTTGACGTCCATCTCAGGACAACGGGCGGTACACGCACCACATGCGAAGCATTTGAGGATGCCTTCGCCACCCTCTTCTTTAGCTATCTGAAACTTGAATCCAGGGTCAATCTTGCGGGAGTCGATCACATCCATGTTACTTTTCTCCTACCTCCAAGAACTCATCCTCCCGATAGACGATCATCGGGACTTTCTCGGTCCTGTCCTTGCCGGGGTGATAATCAAACTCCTTCTGAGCATTCTCAGCAGCAGGGATGAACACTTCCATAAGCGGAATATTGTTGGGGCACGCCTGTTCGCATAACCCGCACTCCACACAAGAAAGGATCATATGGTTCATCCGCCCGAGCTGAAAGAGCAGCGCATCGTTCGGCATCTTAAACAACCCTTTGACCTCTGCTCTGCGCAAAAACTTATACGCTTCGGCGTCGAACACTGATGAGTCGAACAGACACTCTTTACAGTAACAAATCGGGCACGCCTGCCGGCAGTTATGACAGTTGACGCATTTATCGAAAAACTCAGCGACCTTATCGATCCCTTTGATTCCTTCTTTTTCTTTGAGGAATAACGCACGTTTCTTGGTCTTTTCGTCACGGATCTCTTTTACTGCTTTCTCCCGGCTTTTCCCTTCTTTTTCATCCTCAAGAGGTAAGTCTTTTAGGATTTCCTTTCCGACGTCAGAGTGCGCCTCAACAATAATTTCTTTTTCGAAATCAGTGCCGTAGAACCCAAGGATGATATCTGCGTTTGTTGGAATAGGGTCTTTGCACATCCGACAAACCGAGCGGAAATATTTTTCTGCGTCATCGGATTTCTTTACCCATGCTTCAAGGAGGAAATGCGTAGGTGTTTTCTTCTCAGGGAACTCCGCATAGGTGTTTAGGGGAAACGTACCTGGGCAGTCGACGCCGATGATCACGATGTTTATGAGATTCGCTTGGTTCAGCTTCACCAGTTCGATGAGCGCCCGGATCTGACAGGACCGCATGACGACCCCGATGGGTTTAGCAGGTGGCTGCACTTTCGTCATCTTTGACACCATAGCGGCGGTTGACGCGGGAAGAATCGGTGCAATAATATCAGCGTGAAGCTTCTTTGGGTCGGAGATCAGCACCGGGAAAGCGACTTTTTTCGACGGAGTGTTCTGCGGGACAAGTAACGCCTGGATTTTTCCTGAGGAAAGCAACTGTCTGAAGAACTCGTTGGTCGATCCTATCACGTCATTATCCTTGACTTTGATTACTTTTTGTGTCATTTTTCTTCCTCCTCCCTCAGAGATTCCAGTGTTTGGCGATCGGGCTGGGTCCAAGTTTCCTAATCGATTCGGTCATTTCTTTCATCGTATCAGCGAACTTCTGGCCTTCGGAGGCGGAGATCCATCGCAGCCACACCCGCTCTTTTTCCAAACCTAAGGTACCCAGGATATTTTCGAGAAGCACCATACGGCGTCGCGCCTTATAGTTCCCGTCGATGTAATGACAATCACCAGGATGACAGCCGCCGACAAACACCCCGTCGGCACCCTCAAGTAACGCACGAAGAATGTACATGGAATCAACAGACCCTGAGCACATGACCCGGATGATCCGGACGTTCGGAGGGTACTGGATCCTGCTGGTCCCAGCTAGGTCAGCCCCTGCGTAACTGCACCAGTTGCAGAGAAACCCAACGATCCTTGGTTCGAAGTCTTCCTTCTTATGGTCCTTTTTTTCTTCACTCATACCTTCTCACTCCAAACACGCATCAATCATAGAGACAATCTGACGTTTCGTAAACGTATTCTGCTGCGACGTCCCACTCGGGCAGACCGCTGAGCATGCACCACACCCTTGGCAGAGGATTTCATTGACGATGACGATTTTCTTTTCTTCATCAAAACTGATCGCATCATATGGACAGGCCTCAATACAGAGCTGACACCCTGCGCAATTCCGGGAAATCACTCTTGCGATATTCCCAATCGTCTCAAGATACTTTTTTGATAGGATGGTGGCAGCACGCGCACCGGTTGCCTTGGCCTGCAGGATTGACTCTTCGATGAACCGTGGGGAATGCGCAAGACCGCAGAGGAAAATGCCGTCCGCGGAAAAATCAATGGGACGGAGTTTCACATGAGCCTCTGAGTAAAACTCGTCTTCGTTCAATGGGACTTTGAGGATCTGGGCAAGAGTCTTGTTCTCCTGTGGGATGATACCAGTACTGAGCACCAATCTATCAGGATGCAAATGCAACGGTCGACCAAGGATTGGATCCATGGTTTTTACCAAGAGTTTCCCATCCTCGACCGTGACTTTAGGTTCTTCCTTCTCATCGAATCTCACAAAAAGGATCCCTTTCTTCCGAGCCTTCTGGTAAAGAAAATCTTCGCGGAACCCATACGTTCTGATATCTCGATATAGGACATAGACTGCTGCATCTGGACTTAGTTCTTTTAATCGCAACGCGTTCTTCAACGCCTCAGAACAGCATACCCTGCTGCAGTACGGATGATCATCGTTTCGTGAACCAACGCATTGGATCATGACGACTTCCTTGAGGTTCTTCACATATGGTTTTTCCATGAAAAGATCCTTTTCAAACTCAGTCTGCGTCAGCACATCATCATTTTTCTTGTAATGGAATTCCTTGGGCTCATAAGGCAGCCCACCGGTCGCAACCACGATGATGCCGTGCTGAACAACGGTCGGTGTCTTCTCCTTTTTACCTGTAGAAAGGGTCGTGGAGAAGTTCCCGACATAACCAGAGACATGACCTACTGATGTGTTAGTGAACACTTGGATCTGGGGATTACTCATAACTTGTTCTCTCGTCTGCGCCAGCAGCTCCTGAGGTTTTTCCCCGGCAGACCCAAGATAGATCTCTTTTAGATGACCGCCAAGCCCTGGTTCCTTTTCAACCAGGTACACCTGGAAGCCTTGCTCGGCGATGGAAAGTGCAGCAGTCATCCCGGCAATACCACCACCGATCACCAGCGCACTAGACAGCACCGGGATCTGCAGATGATGAACCGGATACAGATCAGAGGATTTTGCAACTGCCATTCTTACGGCATCGATTGCCTTTTCAGTCGCACTCCCTGGAGCACTTTTATGGACCCAGGAGTTCTGATCACGGAGGTTCGCCATCTCAAACAGATGAGGATTCAACCCGGACTGCCGTAGTGTATCCTGGAACAACGGTTCATGTGTCCGTGGGGTACACGACGCAATAACAACCCGGTTTAACCTTAACTCCTTTATTTTTTCCTTTATTTTCTCTTGGGAATCCTGCGAACAGGTAAATAACGTATCATCTGAATGGACAACAAAGGGAAGTTTCTTTGCGACCTCGACGACTTTTTTAACATCGACTACACCAGCGATGTTGATGCCGCAATGACAGACGAACACACCAATGCGAGGGAACTCGGCTTTGATGTCACGCTCCGCAGGATAGGTCTTTTCAACAACCTCAGTTCCACGCACGTCCGCAATAGATTTTCCTGCTTCAGCTGCAGCTGCTGATGCCTGGGTGACGCTCTCCGGGATATCTTTTGGTTCGGTGACCGTACCTGAAGCAAAGATACCTTCGCGTGAGGTAGAAATAGGGGTAAACGTCCCTGTTTCAATAAAACCGTATTCGTTCAAATTGATCTCTAAGGCTTTACTCAGGTGGCCTAAAGACGCACAGGGCTGCAGCCCGACAGAAAGCACCACCATGTCATACGTTTCGCTTTTGATAAACCCTTTTTCATCGACGTAGCGGATGAGTAGCTCCTTGGTCTTCCGATCTTGTTCGATCTTGGGGATGCGACATCTCCGGTACACGACCCCGTATTCATGCTCTGCACGGGCGAAATACTTATCAAAATCCTTCCCAAACGACCGCATGTCCATATAGTAGATATGAGTCTCTATTCCAGGTTCGTGTTCCTTAGATATAACTGCTTCTTTGGTTGCATACATGCAACAGACCGATGAGCAATATTTCCGATCGCAGCTTTCATCGCGAGAACCGATGCATTGGAGCCAAGCGATTTTTTTGGGTGGCTTTCCATCGGAGATCCGTTTGATATGTCCCTTGTAAGGTCCAGAGGCGGAAAGCATCCGTTCGTACTCAATGCTGGTCAGCACGTTCGGATACACCTGGTAACCGTAGCTGTCTGCTTTTGGTGGGGAGTACTCGGCAAAACCTGGGGATACGATCACGGCACCGACATCGATAGTCTCAGTTGTTTCCTTCATTTGATGATCGATCGCCTCAGGTCCGCAATACAGGACGCACTGCTGACAATCACAACATCCTGCACAGTTCAGGCAACGTTGCGCCTCGCGAACGACCTGATCCTTCGACAATCCCGGGTCAACCTCGATAAACGATTTTATCCGCTCTTCAATAGTAAGAAAAGGTGGCTGTTCACGAGCATGGGGGATTCGCAGTGTTTCCTTTGGAATCTCAGCTTTCTTTTGTACTTTTGGTTCCCGTCCAGCTCGCAGGTCTTCGTGGTTGAAAAATCGATCAATTGATTCTGCTGCGGCATGGCCTGCGCCTATTGCTTCAACTGCGGAGGCAGGACCAGTCACCGCATCACCACCAGCAAACACACCCTCCTGGGATGTTTGTAAGGTGACTGGATCAGCCTCGATAAACCCTGATTTTGATAATGCGATATTGTTTTCTTCCAGCAGTTTGGTATCAAGCTCTTGACCAATGGCAAATATGACATAGTCACAGGGAACATCGTACGCGGAATCAGGGATGGCAACCGGTCGCCTTCGCCCTGAAGAATCAGGTTCCCCCAGATCCATTTTCACGCACGAAAGACAGGTTTCATTTTCCTTCTTCACAAGCTTTGTGGGAGCGGTCAGATATTTAAACAAAATGCCTTCTTCCACCGCCTGCTGTATTTCATCCTTATGCGCGGGCATCTCCTTTACAGACCGGCGATAGAGCACGGTTACATCACCACCTAGTCGTTTTGCGGTCCGTGCTGAATCCATGGCGACATTCCCACCGCCGACCACCAAGATGGTTTTTCCCTTGAAATACTCAGGAGCAATCATGTTCCTGTTCAGCTGTTTAAGATATTCCACGCCCTCAAGGATGCAGGTATCGGTCCCTGCGCAGCATTCTATCCCTGAGCCACGGGATTTATGTGCACCTATCGCAAGGAGAACTGCTTTGAATCCTTGTTTTTTCAACTCAGTGACCGAAAAATCCCGTCCGAGCTTCTGATTGTTTTTTATCTCGATTTGTTCGGCTTCGCAGAGAGGATCGATCTCTTTATGCAGGTATTCCTTTGGTAGCCGATAATCAGGTACCCCGTAATGCAGCATCCCGCCACTGTATTTCTCTGATTCAAAAATAACGGTCTTATACCCTTTTCTGGCAAGGTCATAAGCTGCGGTCAACCCCGTTGGTCCAGCACCGATGATCGCGACTTTCTGGTCGTTGCCTCTTTTTGTCACATGACTTTGTTTTCCTTGTTTTTTTTCTGCTTTTATTCTCTGATACTCGGCAAGCGTCTCGGGATGTTCATAAATATAATCAGCGACAAAGCGTCTGATATGGCAGATGGAAATCGGCTCTTCGATGTCCTTTCGGTTACAGTCATTTTCACAGGGATGATAACAAATCCTCCCCAGTGACCCTGGGATCGGGATTGTTTCTTTGATGAGTTCATAGGCCTCGGCGAATTTCTCTTGCGCGGCGAGTGCGACAAACCCATGAGCGTTCAATCCAGCAGGACAAGCGATCCGGCAGGGGGAGGTTCCTTCGTTTTTCGTAATTGCAAAGATGTTGGGGATCGCCTGCGGAAACGGTTGATAAATCGCTTTATGCGTAGTCAGCCCTTCATCAAACTCAGATCGCATCGTAACAGGACAGTGCAGGACGCAATCGCCGCACCCGTTACATTTCTTTAGATCGACAAACCGCGGATATTTTTTCAACGTGACATGGAAAGCTCCTACTTCACCAGCGACATCGGTGACCTCTGCGTTTGTGATAATGGAAATATTCGGATGCCGTCCGGTGTACACCAGTTTTGGTGCAAGGATGCACATCGCACAGTCGTTTGTGGGAAATGTTTTATCCAGCTGTGTCATCGTGCCACCGATAGATAGCCCGCGGTCGACGATATATACCCTAAATCCAGCATCCGCTAAATCAAGGGAAGATTGGATACCAGAGATTCCTCCACCGATGACCAGGACTGATCCATGTTTATGAGCAGATGCGGCCTGATGTTTTTTTTCTTTGGTCATACTCGTAAAACTCACATGATGTCGTCAACCATGTTCAGGAGCTGTTTCTTTGTGAAATTCTTATGAATCGAGGCGTTGCTCGGACAGGCGGCGATACAGCCGCCACAGCCAGCGCATAAGGCGTCGTTCACCTCAGCGATTCGTTTTCTTTCATTCAAGGTCCGTGCCTCATACGGGCAGACTTCAACGCAGATCCCGCACCCCGTGCAGACGTCCTCATCGACCATCGCAATCAATGGGTCTATCTCCAGTTCTTCCTGGGATAGGATCGTCGCGGCACGTGACGCTGCCGCACTTGCTTGTGCGACGGTATCTTGGATATCTTTTGGTGCTTGGCAGCATCCAGCGATGAAAATCCCATTGACAAACGTATCAACAGGGCGAAGCTTCGGATGTGCCTCAAGGAAGAACCCGTCACCGCTCAACGTCAAATGCAAGAGCCGTGCAAATTCTATTGCATCAACTCGTGGCATCATCGCAGGAACCAGGACAACCAGGTCGGTCTGTATTTCAAACAACTTGTTGGTCATCGTATCAAAAATATCGATCTTGAGGTTCTCTTTCATGGTCCGTACCTCAGACGGTTGCCCTCGGAACATGTTGGTATGCAACCCTCGAACCTTCCGGTAGAACTCCTCGTAGCCTTTCCCAAAGGACCGAACGTCATTGTAGCAGACGTTGATCTCGACATCGTCCCCGAGCTTCTCGCGAAGCAAGTAGACTTGTTTTAATGCAGTCATGCACCCGATCCTGCAGCACCAGGTACACTGGGTCTCATCACGAGAGCCGACACAGAGGATGAATGTAACGCTCTTTGGTTTCTGCTGGTTTGACGGCCGCAGGATTTCCCCTTTGGTTGGTCCTGAGGAGCTGATCAATCGCTCCAGCTCTAAGGTAGTGATTACATCAGGTGATTGGTCGTAGCCGTACTCATACACCGCGGTGGGGTCCATGATGTCATACCCGGTGGCAACGATTATGGCTCCGACTTTTCGCTCCACGATTTCTTCTTTTTGATCAAAATTGACTGCCCCAGCTGCACAAGCTTTCTTACAGAGAGGTTCATCCCCGCATTTTCCTTTTGTCAAAAACAGGCATTTCTTGTCGTCGATTACGTATTTCAAGGGTACCGCTTGAGGGAACGGCATGTAGGCTGCCCCGCGCTTTCCCATGCCTTGATTAAACTCACTGATCAGTCGGTCTTTGAGTCGACAGGCGCTGGCGCAATCACCACAACCGGTACATTTGTCAACATCAACGTATCGTGGTTTTTTTCTTATCTTGACGGTGTAGTTCCCGATACTTCCTTCAAGACTGGCGACTTCTGAGTAACTGAGCAGTTCGATGTTCTTATGGTTCGCCACTTCCATCATCTTTGGAGTGAGGATACAGGAGGAACAATCAAGGGTCGGGAAGGTTTTATCCAGTTGCGCCATGTGTCCGCCGATACTGGGTTCTCGCTCCACTAGATGGACTTTGAACCCATCGTTAGCAAGATCAAGAGCGGTTTGAATGCCCGCGATCCCACCTCCGATCACTAAGGCTTCCGGGATGACTTTCAAGGTCGATGTTTTCAATGGCTCAAGACTGAGAGCTTTGGATACTGCACTACGAACAAGATACTTTGCTTTCTCCGTCGCTTGCTCTTTGTTGCTATGTGCCCACGAACATTGTTCACGAATGTTCGAGATCTCAACTCGGTAGGGATTCACACCGCCGTCATTGGCGACCCGTCGGAATGTCTGTTCATGCATCCGCGGTGAACATGAGGCTATCACGACACCATCGAGTTTGAATTCCTTGATCGTGTCTTTGATGAGGGTTGCGCCCACGTCTGAGCACATATACTTGTAGTGTTTTGCGACTACTACGCCGTTCAGATGAGATGCGTACTCGGAAAGTGCTTCGATGTCGACGGTTTGTGCGATGTTGATGCCGCAATGACAGACGAACACACCGATGCGACGCATCTATTTCGCGCCTCCCTCTTGGAGTTTTTGAACGGGACTGAGGTTCAACTCAAGTCCTAGCTTCTCACTACTGATCCCCATCGCTAAACCGAGCAACTGGGTCAGATACAGGACCGGGACATCGAGCTTTGCAGCAACGGTCTCCCCTGCTTTAGTTTGTCTACTGTCAAACATCTTATGACACCATGGACAGACATCAACCATCGCTTGGATTCCTTGCTCTTGGATCGCTTGGAGCTTCTGCCCAGTCTTTGTCAACGCAGACTCCGGAAGATTCGTAAGCAAGGGTGCGCCACAGCAATCAAGCTTCTGAGGATAGTTTACAGGTTCGGCACCCAAAACCTTCAGGATCGCTTCGATCTTCTGCGGGTTCTCAGAGTCATCGATACGACCGATTTCACTGGGACGAAGAATATGACATCCGTAATGTGCTGCGATCTTTAATCCGTGTAATGGTTTTTTCACCTGTTCCTTTATCTTTTCGATCCCTATTTCATCATATAATAGGTCGACGGTATGAGCGATGTGCCGTTTCTCAGTGTATTTCAGATCCTCAGCAGCAAGCATCCCGTTGATGCGTTCCATCATCGCTGGGTTTTTTTCAAGGATATATTGGCATTCGGTTAACGCAAGATGGCACATCGCGCAGGGGACGAAGAGGTCAAGATGATGCTTCTCGGCGATAGCCAGGTTTCGCGCAGAAAGATACAACGTAAGAAGTTGGTTGACACTTTTCATGGGCTCTCCGCAACAGGAAAAACCCTCCACATCGACAAGTTCGACCCCTAGCAAAGGTAGTGTTTCTCTGATCGAAAGCTCATAGGCATACTGCTCCGTGGGCATCAGACAACCGGGAAATAGCGCATATTTCTTTTTCATTATGTCTAGACCTTTTCCATCGCGATTTTCATGATTCCTGCCTGGAACTTGGCAACATCAGTAGGTTTTGAAAGAGGAGGAAGGGAAAGTTCGTCTCGTTTCACCGGTTTATTTGATCGGGTCGTGGTCTGTTGGATGTCCTGTATGAGACCTATCGAAAGGATAGATTGGAGCATTCCAGTATATTTTCCCGGGATTTGTTTTCCGCTTGCTACCGCCATATTTTTCAGCGCAAACAAGATTTCGACTGGTGCGACGCGTTGCGGGCAGCGCTCCCTGCATTTCAGGCAGGTCATGCACGTCCAGATGACATCGGCGTTCACCAGTTCGTTGATGAGCCCTCTTTTAAGAAGCGCGACGATCTTATGCGGCTCAAGCTCAAGGAGTTTGTGTGCTTCACAGCCTGAGGTACATTTGCCGCATTGAAAACAATACTCTGAGATTTCGTCCTGGAGCTTTGTGAGTCGATCATTGAGTTCCTTTCTCAGATCTGATTGCGGTTCCCCCATAGAAGTCAAGTCGATGATGCTCATTTCCGTCTCACTCTATATATTAAATTAACAATCGTTAACTATATATACTTTTCCGACTTCCTTGCAAAAACGTTTATCTAAAAGAGATATTTAAAGCTATCAATAAAATTAACCCTTTCTTTTCACCATTCCAAATGCTGTCAATTAATATAGCAAAATACAATATCCCTGGGCATGGGGGCCTATAATGAAACAGATCAACGAAAAACAACTTCTTGAAAAAGCCAACAAACCATCAAAAGACGCTATGAGGCTACATCCATTCTATCATGGAAAAATCGAAATCATCCCAAAATGCCGGGTGAACGACTTCAATGATTTCGCGATCTGGTACACCCCTGGCGTCGCAGAACCATGCAAAGACATCCAGAAACACCCACTCAAAGTGTACGATTACACCAACAAATGGAACACTGTCGCTGTGGTAAGCGACGGCACTCGGGTGCTCGGCCTTGGGGACATCGGCCCCGAAGCAGGGCTCCCGGTCATGGAAGGAAAATCACTCCTCTTCAAATACCTCGGAGGTGTCGATGCCTATCCGATTTGTCTTGATACAAAAAACCCTGACGAAATCATCCAAGCGGTCAAATGGCTCAAACCAAGCTTTGGCGGCATCAATCTTGAGGACATCGCAAAACCAAAATGCTTCTACATCCTCAACCGACTCCGAAAAGAAATGGACATCCCGGTCTGGCATGACGACCAACAAGGGACCGCAACCATTGTCACCGCAGGGGCAATCAACGCGTTAAAAATCGTTGGAAAACCGCTAAAGACCACACTTGTCTCAATGATCGGTGCAGGTGCGGCAAACATAGCAATAGCCCGGGTTCTCATCGCCGCTGGGGTTCAGCAAAAAAACATCATCATGGCAGACAGTAAAGGCATTCTCCATACCTCACGAAAAGACCTGGAGAAAGACAAAAACACAAACCCGGAAAAATGGCAGATGTGCCAAAAATCAAACGCAGAAGGCCGGACAGGGACCATCGCAGACGCCATGAAAAATACCGATATCTGCATCGCAGCAAGTAAACCAGGTCCAGGGACCATCAAAAAAGAATGGGTCGCCTCTATGGCAGATGACTCCATCATGTTTGCCTCAGCAAACCCCGTTCCTGAGATCTGGCCCTGGGAAGCAGAAGAGGCAGGAGCTCGCATCATTGCGACAGGGCGCTCAGATTTTCCTAACCAAATCAACAACTCCTTAGGATTCCCAGGGATCTTCCGGGGAACACTCGATGTCCGCGCAGAAACCATCACCGATGAAATGTGCATCGCCGCAGCATTGGAGCTGGCAAAAACAGCGGAGGACAAGGGGTTGAGCGATACCTACATCGTTCCAACCATGGACTCCTGGGAAGTGTTCCCTCGAGAAGCAGTCGCGGTAGGAATGAAAGCAATCTCCCAAGGGATCGCTCGTCTCAAACCATCACGCCAGGAGCTCTATGACCATGCCATGACCATCATAAAGAAATCCAGGGATATCACACAAACGTTGATGAAACAAGGATACATCGCACAAGCCCCAGAATGAGTTATCTCTCGGAGAAACAGCGAGAAATGAAAAAACTTAAATCAGAATATCCGTTCACCGTTCTCGGAACCATCTGATCATCAGAGATCTATTTCCTTAGATTAACAAAGGTGTCTGAAATGAAACAAAGCGTAAAAACGATCACAAAAAAAGATTTTTCATTGTTTGTAAACACATTGATAAAAGACGCAACCTACGATGTCGTTGGAGTGGTAGCAAAAGGAAAACGTTTTATCTTTGATACCCTTTTTTCAGCAGACGACCTACAACTTCAGTATGATGTGACTATCCTGCCCCCAAAGAAATATTTCCTGCCACAAACCGAGTCGTTACTAAAATTTTCTTTAGAAAAACCCTTCGAAGAAAAAGAAACCCTCAATGACACACCGCGTATCATCATTGGAGTCCATCCTTACGACATCATTGCCTTGGAACAGACCGATCGGCATTATCTTGATTCTCAACAAGACAATTTCTACAAAAAACGCCGAGAGAGCACTATGATCATCGGAGTTGATATCCAGAATGTCTCTGAGCGATCGTTTGCTGCAAGCATGAAAACAAACGTCACTGACACAGGTTTTGATTTGTTGCTCACCGATATTGGGAATGCCTATGCGGTGACCATTGGCTCTGAAAAAGGAAATAAGCTGTTGAAAAAATATGCAACGGTCAACGACGCCTCAAACGCTGATCTGAAAAAAATTAAGACGGTTCGCGATGCTGTAATAAAGAAATATAAACAAAAAGTAAAAATCGATAAAAAAGACTGGTCCGCCCTTCTTGTCGGAAACTATCATCATGCGATATGGGAGGAACATGCTGACGTCTGCATGGAATGCAGCTCATGCACCATGGTCTGTCCAACCTGTTTTTGTTATGATGTCAAAGAGAACGTGTCATTGACCCTCAAGGACGGCACCCGAACCAGAACCTGGGATGGCTGCATGCTGAAAGATTTTACAAAAGTCGGCAGCGGAGAAGTCTTTCGCGACGAAGTCAAAGAACGATATCGTCATCGATTCTTCAGAAAAGGCAATTACCTCCCGGAGCGCTATGGATTTGTCGCCTGTGTGGGATGCGGTCGATGCGGCAGTGCATGCTTACCTGATATCGCTGATCCCTGCAACCTCATCAACGAGCTTGCTCATTTTGATTCACAGGAAAATACAGGAAGATTCTTCATTACTGAAGAAAATGAGATGTTGGAAAAAGGAACAATTCATGTCCCGCGCAGTGCAACGATAAAAAAAATAACACCATTCAATGAACTGGACACCTTATTTGAAATTGAACTTGATGATAAAAAACCTTTAGGGCATAAGCCAGGACAGTTCGTCGAGGTATCGGTTTTTGGATATGGGGAAGCACCATTCGGTATCTCAAATCCCCCTGGAAATACGCCGGTCTTTGAAATAATGGTCCGCCAAGTCGGGAACGTCACAAAAAAACTATGTTCATTAAAACCAGGCGATAAAGTTGGTATCAGGGGGCCGCTGGGTAATGGATTTAACGTACAATCATTCGAAGGAAAAACATTACTTTTTACCTCCGGTGGAACTGGTATGGTCCCGATGCGTTCTCTCATCAACCACGTCCTTGATCCAAAGCTAAGAGATAAATTCAAGGAAGTCATCATTCTGTATGGAGCAAAACGCCCAAAGGAAATCACCTTTATGCCTGATGTTGAACAATGGAAGAAAATACATGACGTACAATGCGAGCTTACCGTTGATCGATGTGAACCAAATGAATGTTGGGGTGGATGCACCGGTCTGATTACCACGTTATTCCCGAAGATAAAGGCAGATAAACTTGATTCGAAGAATACGATAGCAGTAGTGATCGGACCACCAGTGATGTACAAATTCGTCATCAAATGTCTGCAGACCCTTGGAATACCTGATGATAATATCTACGTGTCTCTTGAGCGTCGTATGAAATGTGGTGTCGCAAAATGCGGACATTGCCAGATGAACGGCGTCTACGTCTGTAAAGAAGGCCCAGTCTTCAATTATGGGAAACTAAAACAATTACCAGAGGCGTTTGAATGAAACAAAAACCACGGGTCGCTGTCTTTGATTTTGCAGATTGTGAAGGATGTGAGCTTGAAATCGCTGATCTCGAGGAAGAAATCCTTGATTTGATTTCACTGGTTGATATCGTCTCGTTTCGAGAGGTGATGAAGGAGCATTCTGATACTTATGATATCGCTATTGTCGAAGGCTCCATTATGCGGCCGATGGATGAACAACGGCTAAGAGGGATCCGGAGTCGCGCAAAAATCCTTATTGCCCTTGGTGCCTGCGCAACCATGGGTGGGGTCAACAAGATTAGGAACCAATGGATGCCGGATGAAGTAAAAAAAGATGTGTATGGTGATGCAAACCTTAAAGGAAACGAGCTTTTTGATGTTTTTCAAACCAAGGCGATCAACGAAGTCGTGCCTGTTGATTATTATATCTATGGCTGTCCCATTGATCGTGATGAATTTAAATCGGTCATCACCGCAATTGCTTTGGGGAAGAAACCTGAGATCCCCCGGTATCCTGTCTGCGTCGAATGTAAGAAAAACGAAAATATCTGCCAATTCGAGCTAGGCGCATTCTGCCTTGGTCCGATCACTCGCGCGGGATGCAAAGCGATCTGTCCGACCCATAATAGCCCCTGTGAAGGATGTAGAGGTCTCATCAAGAAGCAGGAAGCAGATTGCGTCAAAGCGGTATTGGAACGATACAAGCTTTCCTATGAGGATATACGACGACGATGCACGATGTATAACTATGGACGAAAGGAGTGTAGTTACGATGAGTAAAGATTTTTCTGTTCATGTTGAACATGTCACCCGTGTTGAAGGCCATGGCAATATCATTCTTGATGTGAAAAACGGTAGGATCGAAAAACTACAATGGAATGTTGTTGAGGCGCCGCGGTTCTTTGAAGCGATGTTGCGCGGACAGCATTATAACGAGCTGCGCCCGATNACCTCACGGATCTGTGGGATTTGCTCTATCGGTCATTCCCTTGCCTCGTTAAAAGCAACGGAAGATGCGCTGGGGGTGAAGATCACCAAGCAGACTGAGATGCTGCGTCGTTTAGCGATTCATGCGGAGAACATGCAGAGCCATATCCTTCATATTGGATACCTTGTCGCACCTGATCTCTTTGGCGTGGGCAGCGTATTTCCAATGGTAGGGACCCATACAGAAGCGGTACTCAAGATAGTGAAATTGCATCGTCTTGCCAATGAGATGTCCGATTTGATTTGCGGACGAACGATCCATCCTATTCGAATGGTGGTCGGTGGTTTTTCCATGCATCCGACAGAAAAACAGCTTGTCCAATTAAAAAATAGATTACTTGAAGCGCAGGAACTCACAAAGGAGATTGCCTCACTCGTTCAGAGTGTCGGTGATAAACTCCCAGCCTTCACACGCGAAACCGAGTATATTGGATTAACCTCAGATTCCGAATATGCGTTGTACGATGGTAAAATTGCATCAACCGACACAGGAGTACATCCTGCCTATCGGGACTATAAAGAAATCATGGAAGAATATTTTGTCCCTCATTCTACTGCAAAATATGCGAAACATGCACGAGAATCCTACATGGTTGGTGCACTTGCACGATTCAACCTGAATAGCAAACAACTTCATCCAGATGCTCAAGACGTCGCCCATATGTTTGGACTAAAACCTATCAACTACAACCCGTTCATGAATACGATCGCTCAGCTTGTGGAATTTACTCATAGCATCCAGGATTCTCTTTCTTTGATTGATTCACTCCTGGATCAAGGTATAAAGCAAGAAAAACCGATTCGGCCAGCAGTAAAGGCAGGTCGGGGCGTTGGTCTTGTTGAAGTACCCCGTGGGATCCTTGTCCATGATTACACCCTCAACTCAAAAGGGTATTGTACAAAAGCGAATTGTATTATTCCAACAAACCAGAACCATGCGAACATCCAGTTAGATATGGAAAAACTAGTCCCTGAGATAATGAACAAATCACCAAAGGAAATCGAATTGACCTTAGAGATGTTGGTGCGGGCATATGATCCATGTATCTCCTGCTCGACCCATTATCTCGATGTCATCTTCGTCTAATTACTATTCATTATGAATACGATAGGCATTATAGGATTAGGAAATCCCCTCCGACGTGACGATGGCATTGGTCTGGTTCTCCTTGATCAAATGCAGTGTTATACAAAAGAATTCGGAAAAAATATCACCTTCATAGACGGGGGGACCGGTGGCATGAACCTGCTGCATCAGCTTTCTCGATTTGGTTCAATTCTCATCATTGATGCGGTTGATTTCAAAGGAAAACCCGGGGACGCAAAGCTGTTTAGCTTAGAACAAATTAAAAGTAACAAAACACCCGAGCTTTTCTCAACACATGAATCAGATTTTATTACAATCCTTGCTCTTTCAGCGCAGTTAAACGAACTGCCTGAAAATGTTTCCTTGTTTGGTGTGCAGCCCTTTGATGTATCATTCGGAACCGGGTTATCAAAACAAATCGTCCCCCTACTTGATGATCTGAGCAAGAAGCTGAAAAAGGAGATACTGAAGCTGATCAAGGATAATCTGACATCATAAGATCTCATCTAGGGACTGTTGTTCGAGCGTTATTTCTTCAGGTTTTTTCTTGTATTTTTTCCAGATAAATGAGATACAGACTGTTAATATGATGCTAACAATAGGTAATACAATCGCGGTCAGCACGTTTTCTAATACCATATAGTCGATGATGAAAAGTAAACCAAAGGAGAAAATCATGATGCCAGAGAATAGTTTTAGCCTCTGCACTTGCCATTCAGAAAGTTTCATCGTTCCCAGGGTCAGGCTGAATAGCAGTAAAATGATGATGAGCGGGATGACGTATACCACATTGTAAAAGAAAATGTAGAGATAATATTCAAGCAGTGGAAGCTGGGCCTCAGCCAGCCGTGTCGTATAAATAAGAGGAAAGCCAAGCGTGCAGAGCAGCTCATAAAAATTCACACTCACCGCCAAAAATATTGTGCCTCCCAGCATTGCAAGGAGTGAGGGAGATTTTACGAGTTTTCGTATCCGTTTGAATGTTACGGATCGTTTCTCTTCAGGGATACTCAGACTTGGACCTTTCTTCAAAGAAAAAAAATCCTTGATGTTGAACAGACCGATTCCAACGGCAATAATTCCTACTGCCAGAGAGATCATTTTGATGAACGTCGCGGTGATAAGGAGCGTATTAAACATCACAAACATGAAGATGAAGTAGAAAAACCCTGAAAAAAAGATAAAGATACCACCCACGAGCAGCATCCTACGTCTTGATTGAAGATACAATAATAGATTTAGCAGAAAGATCAGGATGAAAAAGGAACAAGGATTGAAACTATCCAATCCTCCCAACACTATGGTCAACACAGGGAGAGACAGGGACGTAAGATTGACCGTTCCGATCCATGGTATGTTCAGGGTATTCATATCATATTTGTTATGAATGCTAAGGTTTATAATGTACTGATCGATGCTCTCAGTTATCTCATCGTAGGTCAGGTTTGCCTTTGGGATTCTTGTCTCATTATTGATTATAACTGATGGAAAACTAAGTCCCCGAACATGCATTTCGTTACGATTTGTCGCATTCGAACTGACCTCTTTTTTTTGGATGATTACCACTCTTGAGTAATTCTCTGCATAATGAACCGTTATATTATCGATGATTGAAACAGCTGATTTACAGGAACTACAGGTCTCAGAATAATAAAAATCAACGATAATTTGATTTTCCGCTAGAACCGATGTAGTCAAAATCAGCAGGAGACCAAAGGCGATGACCATGGTAAAATATCGGTTCTTTTTCATGTAACCTATCCACCCGAGACCACTGGTGGAGATAGGGTAATTTCATCTCCGTTACTTACAATGGCATCATATGAAGCATACATTTTATTTTTTGTCACCATCATGCGGCTTTTATCTTTTTCTGCTGCAGGATACACTTTCACAAAAGCATCGACAACATCCCTGAGGGTGTTTCCAATGGAGATGTCAAGATTTATTTGATCTTTACCAGCGAAGTCTTTGTATCGTCCAAACACCAGAACTGTTATTATCATGGGCTTCATCCTTTAGGCAGATTCTTTTTACTTTTTCCCGCAGACCGGACAATCGGGGTTCCTTTTAATATTCATGACATCAAAACATTGATCCCAGACGTCATAGATAATAAGCCCAGCAAGGGGTTTTCCAAGTAATAGTTTTATGGTCTCATTGCATTGAATTGAAGCGATTGTTGCAGGAAGACTACCGAGCACGGGAATTTCACCAGGGATCGATTCTGGGATGTTTTGAGAGATACACTGGAAACACGGTGTCTTCTGCGGAAGAACTCCCATAATCATACCAACCGTNTCATATACTCCTGCATAAACCCAAGGAATATTANNGTGCAATGACNCGTTGTTGATAAGATGGCGCAGNGACACACTATCAGTGCCATCCACGATCACATCAGCGTTTTTTACAAACGATTCGATATTTTCTTTTGTTATTTTCTGGTTGATACCTCTTATATGTGCCTCAGGGTTGATCGCATGTAATCTTTCCTCAAGAATAAGTGCTTTCGATTTCCCAACATCCTCTTGGGTAAAGAGGGATGTTCGATGAAGATTTGTGATATCAATCGTATCCTTATCAATGATGTCTATGGTGCCAATGCCCATCCGAACAAAGATATTTGCACTGTTACTTCCAAGGCCTCCACCACCAATAATCACTATGTTTTTTTTGGACAGCGTCTCCTGTCCTCTCTGACCGAATTCTTTGACTAAGATCTGTCGTCTATATCGCTCTAGGTTCATGGTACTACCTTACTGTTTCCCTGAAATTATTTGCTTAAAAATGAAGTTGGCTTATAAATACATTACCTGCCCACTAATTTCGTGAATAGACGATTGCCAAATACGGATTTTTGTCTTTAGTTGACGATTGCCCCGGCTACTTGGTCGATATAAAATGCCAGGTGTTGGCCGACATATTGTTCTTTTGCGACCATGTGAGGTTGCCAATGAGAGACCGTTGATATGACCATGATGTTATTGTCAACGATATCGGGGAACGTAAGGTTCCCATGTTTTGCAGCACCATCAAAAGCAACGGTGTAGGTTTGTGTCTTCTGTGGTGAAAGGAATACTATTTTCTTAATTGCGTAATCAAGGAAGGCATAATGATAGGGGTGACCATTTTGCATCTGCCATCGAGAAACAATCTCTGTGACATAGGATCGTAAGATACCAATGTAAAGTTTATTACCGGTATTCTTCACTGTCACTGTGATGTCCAATTTTGCATTTCCATGTCCGGTCACATTGGTGGTAACCTCAAGAGGATGAACGGTTCGTGCTCCTGCTTCTTCGATTGCAGGACGGTAAAGTAATTCAGTCTGTTGGGGGGTCGAAGAAGATCCAACTATCTGGGAAAATCCACCATCAATAAACACGGTTGGGAATGCGTATCCACGGTATTGTGCCGTCCGATCTTTTGCAAGTTTTGATTGATCATAGACAAGTGCGACATAATAGAAAGGATACTCCGCGCTGTTGTAAATATTATACAATGCTTCTGCCGCATTCGGACAATTCGGGCACCACGTCGCGGTCTCTTCCTCGATAAAAACTGTATGATTGAAATTCGAGTTTGTTGGAAGAGCGTTTTTCTGAGGTTGGACTATAGTGGTGCTGGTCATTGTTGTAACTGCTGCTGCAAACGGCGAAACCAATAATATCGCCGCTACGATAAGTAATATCATCTTTTTCATATTATTCCCCTTTTTATTTTAATAATATATGGAGACTTGCTATTTAAATATTTACTCTGTTTTCTTTTTAACCAGTTCTCTTGCTGGGATACCCCCATATGTTTTACCTTTTATCAACACTTGGCCTTTGGTGACCACGGCACCAGCTGCCACGATGGCGTCATCTTCAAGGACTGCTCCAGGCATAATAATAGCCCCGGCACCAATAATACAGTTATTTCCCACCCGTATTTTATCCATAAAAATCGTCTCATATTGCATGTTATGAATATGTCCATAGATGATAGCATATTCTCCCATGGTGACGTTATTTCCAAACTCTGTCAGACAGGGGTCTTTTATTACTCCTCCGACGAGTGNGTTTTGACCAATTTTCATCCCAAGAANTCGTAAATACGTTTGTTTTGTTTTTCCCAAGGGAAATATTTCNAGGAGCTTTCGAAAGGGAGTATAGAGAACACAGATTAGAGTCCATTTGATGGTGTTTTTATTTCTGAATGTATAGTCATGNGTTCCTGGTTGATAGGTAATGTGAAAAAGCCTTATTATAGCACCGGTGATATAAAGCTCGGAGATGAATAANANAACCGCTGCGAGGTAGAGCACAATCGGCAGTACCAGAAACTGCCATAATTTCGTAAAAGCGAAATAATGGAAATACTGATGAAGAATATAAAAAGCAACAACCATCGGAACAAGCGCGATAATAAAGATTATCGATGGAATGAGCGTAAAGAAATAAGACCAGAGTGGTCGTTGTGCTTTTTTCTGTTTGATTATTTCTTCAGACATGAAGATGTCAATATCTTCAGAGGATAAAAAATCTACTAATGAACCATATTCTTTACTTTGACATTTAACCAACGTATATTTAAATAGAATCACACCAACAACATCCTACTGGAGATGTTTTCCAATGGTGAAAAAAAATCCTAAGAAACCACAACGGTCAAAACAGCTTCATAAGGATAAAAATACCTATTCCAAAAAACAGCAACGCTACTATGCATTTGGATTCCTTATCGGTGAATATTAAACAAATTTTTTAGATGATGATCTGATTATATTCGGCATATGCCTGGTTCATATCAGAAGTATACCCCTCGAGATCATTGGATTCCTTAAAAATCAGGATTGCATGGTTTTCGAAGGAGANTGCGTTTTGGAAATGCTGTAGATTTTCACCAGATAAATTCATTCCCATAAACTGTTGATACNGACGGAACACTACCTGNGTCAAAGTAAACGCATAATTGATCATAAGCTGATCATCGGAGAGATTTGCTTCGGTAAACATCTGCGATTTACTACCATTTTTCAGATCAGAATAAAAGGGAGTTACATAGGTATTATCGATCCATAACCACCGTTCTTCTCCTTTCATAGCTGGAAAAATATAATCTCTTTTCGTGTCTTGCTCATCTTGAGGATAACACACTCTATTGACCACCTGATGTTTTGTCGCATAGGGCGATGTTCCCCGAGTCGTTTCTACCAGAACCCATCCGTATCCTGGGCAATAGTATTCGACCATGTAATGCATTTGTGTCCAAAACCCTTGATCATTGTTTACGAGCAGGACTCTTGCTGGAACATGATATATCCTGAAAAAAGCGCATGCCAGATGGGATCTTCCCACGTTCTCACCATTAGTCAATAACGTTGTCCGGGCATCCTGCGATAGTAAAAGCCCGGTGTCTAGTCCAAAGACAAAGAGAAAATATCTATGGTATTTTATGAAGGGAGCAATCCGACCAGCGTAACGGATGAGATTATCACTCAACCCATGGAGTTGTCGTGCTTTATGTCTAATGAGGAGACTATGGAGCTGTACTTCTTTGGTCGAGGCGAGCCAAACCTTGGTTTCATCTGGTATTTGATATTTTTTAGGGATCTTTACATTGGGCGGAAGATCACTGAAATCATGATTTTTCACAAGTACCCAACAAGAGAAATGAAGCAAAACACTGTCACCTTTTTTCATTGGATTTAAAGTAAAATTAATAATTTTATTTGGTGGTAACGTATCATTTTCTATTCTATAGTGGACGATTCCAGACAGTGAACTATCATTGTAGAGCTCGAGCATCAGGGGGACCTGATACGCATAATCTGGTGGAAACGAAAACCGTATATGAAAAACACCAACATCATTTGATGCATTAACATATAAATAGTGTTCGACACGAAGAAGATAAAGGTCTTTTTCTCCTTCATACAGAACTTTTGTATTAACCGTATTTTCAACGTTTTGCATACTAGTTACTGAAATGGAAAAAATAGGTACACTACAAAAAAGAATTATACCAATCGCTAGCAGTTTTTTTGAGCAATTCTTTTTTATTGGTTTGATTTTCATTTATCTACTAAAATATTACATTTATAAACTATTTATACCTTTTGTCGTAAATATCGGGAAAGAGTATATAAAAAAAGGGAATTAATACATGGCTATTTTTTCTCGGCAACAATGATGAATTTCCACTCGTTTTTCTTCCCTTCGCTCTCAAGAATGTCAAATCCTGATTTTTTGAAAAACATCTCCACTTCTTCCTGTGTATGCGCAAGCTGATACGCATCAACATGATATCTGGTGACGTCTCGACCTGCGGAATTGAACAACATTCCGATTTTGATGCCGAAAAGCTTCCATTTCGGAAAATCCCGATTCAATGCTTCAAATATGATTCTCCCGTGGGGTTTTAACACGCGATGCATTTCTAAAAAACTCTCATGGGGCTGTTTCCAGTAGGGCAGACTGAACCTACTTACGATGGTATCGATGGTCCTGTCTTTCAGAGGTATTTTTTCTGAGATGCCAAGAACAGGCTCAAAGATATATTCACCAGATTGGTAAACGTTTTCTTTTGCTAATGCTAACATCTTCTTTAAAGGATCGACTCCAATAACGGTCGCATCTGGGATCTGTCTAAGAATTTCAACNGAAAGTAAGCCGGGTCCAGTCCCAAGATCAAGAATGCGAGGATCTGATGTCACCGTATGTTTTTTCACGATTTTCGAAAGAGAGANATACAAATCGGAGAATTTTTTCATGTATTCTGCAAATTCTTCTGCGGTTTTGTCATCGACCAAAAACTCACGACCACATAATTTCATAAACCTGAACGAAGAAATAATGTTTTTGCTTTAGAAAATTATTCATAAATCCGAGTATTTTTTACCGTAATTACAAGCTTCTGTGATTCAAGCACGTGATAGTTACGAATTTCTGCAAAAGAGTGAAGTGTGATGATCTGGTTCGATTCATGGATGACATAAGAGATACCAGAAAGCGTGGAAGCAAACGACTCGTTATTTCCCTCATCAGTAAATAATCTTAAATGGAATGCGCTATCGACCCCGAAATTCTGATCAATATCGATTTGGATGGAGGAAGTAACACAGGCGGTCTCTACAGGAATCCATCCGTTAAGACCTCCTGACCCACCGACAAACACCTCCACCCATGCATGAGCGGTCGCAGTCACAGTCCCGTCATTATTGTCGGTCAATAAATACCCGCGAATGAATCGTGCAGGGATACTAAGTGCTCTGCAGAGCGAAATATACAGAAAAGAGAGATCATCGCAATCCCCTTGTTTCTCGTGTAATGTTACCAAATCTTGTCGTACTCCTTCTTCACCAGGATGGGTTTGATACTTGATGTTTTGTTTCAACCACACAAATAACGATTTTGCCAGCAGAAACGAATTATTCGTCTTTGCGCCGATGAGAACTCCATCAGCAATTGTGGTGATGGCAGTATTATGTGGATCGATAAAACGTATTGTCTCATTTCCTTGTACTCGCGTGAACCGGCTGACGATCTCTGGATGTCTCTCTTTTATCTCAGCGATGGTTAACACATCCGCCCCATTTAAATCAGCAACTAAATAGCTGTCAACCTCCACCTGGGCGGTAATTCCTAATTCAAACACCTGTTCATTTTTTCCTGATATATTCCAATGGATAAAGGTATTATTTCCCAGTGTTTTCTTTTGATATTCATAATTGAACAACAAACTATATGTGGAAGTCCCAACGAGGACTTCAGGGGTATCGCACCAGTATGTGATCTCGTACAACCCCTCACCCGTGCTGTTCACCCGATATCCATAGGAGATATTATAACTGATTTTAGTAGGTGTAGCTTCGTATGTGGTTGGAGGAAATACAAGCTCACAACCAGATAAAAGAACTACTAGCTCAAGCATGCCAGCGATACAGAGACACCATATATTTTTTTTCATGCGATCCTTGGTTTGTCTCTTTTAAATAATCCTAGCCCATGCTTCTGCAGCGGAGATTGAGATTTCTTATCATGAGCCGTATGATACCGACATCCGCTACCCATCGGACATTGAAGACAGCTAGGATTATCCTTATGACAGAAATTGCTCCCAAGCTGAGCGAGAGATTCAAGATATTTATACACATTCTCTTTCATTTCCTCTGCTTCAACACTAAGGAATTTAATAGTCTCATCTGGGTCATCAGTAGTCACCCAGCCGAGTCTTTTTGCAACACGATTCACCATGACCGCTTTCTCGGTGACATTATTTTGTATATTTTCTGTCTTCTGTGCNGGGGTTGCCTCTTGTCGTGATGGTGGTGGCGGCATCTTCGGCATTTTGACCTTATATTCAGAGGGATCAATGTCTTTGAAGACCGTGACAGATTTCCCACCATGATCGGTCTCTCTGGTCCTTATCTCAACAAGGATCGGAATCTGAATGGAGGCACCAGAAATCAACGCAACCCCGATGGGCAGCCGCTGGATTTCATCATAAGTCTGACTCGTAAGACCTTCAACAGACTGGATTATTGCCTTCAGATCATTCGGATTTGTCACCTTTAAAATAATATTCGTGTTACACTGAGAAATGATATTTTTATCAATCTTTGCGGGCCGTTGACTGACCACACAGAGACCCATACCAAATTTTCTTCCTTCAGACGCGACCGTTCGAAGCATACTGGAAGAAACCGCATGACCAATCCCATGCTCAGGACAATAATTATGCGCCTCTTCTACAACAAAGAGAAACGGCGGGATCTTCCCAGCTTTCCTATCCTTGAATAACTCTTCTGTTAGCCGTGCGACCACCACATCTTGAATATCAGGGGGTACACCACGCATATTAATAATCGAACATTTTCCTTTCTGGACAAGCTCTTCAGTAGATGTTCCTTTCTCAGAAAACACACCAATAGAATCCAAGGATTCCAATGATGCAATCACGTTCCACCGTGCGTTACTCTTGGTCCGCTCCACTGCTTCGATAATATCTCTAATACTATAGACCTGTTTGAACTCCTTGAGTTCTTTGATCGTCTGATACAAGACCGCTATCTGAGGACCAGAAAGTTTTGCTCGCAGTAACTCAAGGATCTCCCTTCCTTCAAGATTCATACCATTCAGTGTCAAATGAGTAGTCCCGTCCCCTATAGGAAGAGGCGAAAACGCAACGATTTGACTGCTGTAGTCATTTGCTTTTACCCCGAATTTCTCCATGTTCTTCTGATCTTTCTTGTCTTTATTCGGTTTACCTAGCGAAATGTATTCACCATGAGTATCGATGATGACCAGCGGGATTTTCTTCTTTAACAGTTCCTCGATAAGAACACCACAGGCGTAACTTTTTCCACCGCCNGTTTTTGCAAGGATACAAATATGCTTCTGGACCAATGAATCAATATTGAGAAATACTGGAAGATCATGACCTTTCAAAAGACCAAGATACGCCCCATTTTGTTTCTCTGCTTGCAAACCAAGGACATGTCGTATGAGATCCTCATGCGCAAGAGTNATCTGAGCACCTGCTTCAAATGGACTGCGCGGAGCCTGCAAATGCCCTTCTTTATCTCGATATCCAATNACCTCTGCGTAGGCTGAAACATCGCTTTTTATAGGAGGAACCGATCCGTTGCTTTTAATGGTGATCGCATCCTCAAATTTCAAATCAGAGTACCCTTTGATATCCATNACTTGAGCGAGTACATAACCTTCTTCATGTGGTGCGGCGACATAATCAAACTTCCGGAGATTACGAGCATCAACCGTAAAGTTGAATTTTGTTGAACCAACGTCTCCATATATAAGACCGACGAAGTCGTTTTTTTGTTGTTGCATCCATACCCCTTTTGTTGTCTTGGTGCGGAATATTATGCAGGGTTATTATAGTTTTGGTATTTTTCTTCTCGCATCAAGCGGTAACCCTGCGCAGAGTTCAAGAGATTCGATTTCCATGAAGTGCAAATTCCCAGGGATGACTATCGTATGCAAGGGTGGACCGAAATCCTGGTTCCGTAGAACGTATATTGTGTTTGCGGCAACTATCACATCAGGTGCGCCTGCTCGAGCAACGACACACGCAATAGTATCAGCTGTTATAAGATTCTTCCTGAGTTTTTCCTCCATCTTTAAAAGTAATTCAAACCCGACATTTGCAGTCATGTATTGATCTTTTTCTGCTTGGATATCAAGTAGGACTAGCGTATGCAATCCCATTTTCTTATTATTATTAATTACACTATAGGGGCTTGTCGGAAAATATTCTTTCTCAGTAAACGCAAGGGTGGTCGTTCTACCGAATTTGTAATTCTGCAGACCAAGAAGCCCAGGAACAGCAGTCGCAATACTGCCGCTATGAATAATCTGTGTTGAGGAGCCTTGTTTTATTGCCCGAAGCCGAAGATCAATATGTGTCGTTGCGATCATTGGATCGCCTGCGGTGAGAAACACGACATTTTTATTCCTAGCTGCATTGATAATTTTATCCCCTTTCTCTGTTTCTTCCCTTGAGATGATTTCGATTTTTTTACCGATGAGCTTCTCAAAGGCATCAATATCGAAATGTCCAAGCTTAGCGGTATAAAATTCAGCGAACACCACATCGCACTGTTTTAGTTCCTGCAAACCTTTTAATGAAACATCTTGCTCATCATACAATCCTAAACCAACAAAAACAAGGCGTCCTTTTGACATTTTTTCACAATCCTTCATGGTCGTGACATTCAAAAATGTTATTCCATGCATTGATAAATTTCGAAAACATTTAAAACACCTACGTGATTCGTAAACGTGGGCGACAACTACCGGCTCTTTTTTATTACTTCTGTTACACAGTCCTCGCAATCTTTTTTTCCCCCACATGTCAATCTCGCACGTGTTATCAGTGTACCAGGAGAAAAATAAGGAAAGATTTAAATTACAGGAGACGTATTCCTGGCAGGAGGTGTATTATGACATACAAACACGAGGGTTGGACCTTATACACAAGGAACGTAAAGCTTAAAGGCGGAAGAAATCAAACCATTTATTTCTTCAGCAAAAGATCACCAAANAGTGGAACAACCTGCGATTTACCAAACGGATATGCCGTTGGTGTCAATAAGAGAACAGGACTTCCATATNTGAAGAAGAAGTAAACTCACTTCTTTCTTCATTTTTTCTTTTTCTTATTAATATTTTTTTATATATCCTGACTTTTTTACATAAGGATTTTATAACCGGTGTTTCTTCCTCGTCTTATAATGTCAAAGAAACACAGTGAAAAAAAGAAGGTCCAAAAAAATATTGCACGTCATCGGATCCAGTATCTTTTTTCTCTAGCAGAAACTTGTGCACATGATGGGAAACTCCAGATATCTGATCGATATGTGGCGTTAGCCCGAAAGATTTCCATGAAATATCTTGTCCCCATCCCTGTAGAATATACTCGACGGTTTTGTAAACACTGCTACTGCTATCTTCTTCCACCACTGACCTGCCGAGTACGTATCCATCGCGGAATGATAGTCTCTTATTGTTGTAAATGCAAGAAATATAGTCGGATCCCTTTACATGCGCAATCCTCAACTACTCATCGATTATAAACAAATAATACGACGTTTTTTGAGGGTCAAAATAGTAGATTTGCCATCCAATATGCTTAAATAACATATGGTTTATTACCGATACCCAATTTCACGAGAAAGGAAGAGAATTCCTATGACAACAGCATATGATGTTCCTGCAAAAGATTTAATCTCTGCGTTAACAAAAAAATTACAGACTGAATCTGCAATCGCTCCACCAGAATGGAGTAAATATGTTCGTACGGGTGTCTCTAAAGAAAATCCACCAGAGACAAAAGACTGGTGGCATATACGATGTGCCTCGATTCTTAGAAAACTCTATATTAATAAAAATATGGGGGTAGAGCGTCTGCGAGCAGAATATGGTGGAAAACGAAATCGCGGGTCAAAACCAAATAAAGCTGAAGCAGGAAGCGGTGCGATTGTACGCCATGCCCTTCAACAGTTAGAGACCGTTGGGTATGTCACGAAGATGAAAGGTAGAGGTCGCGCACTCAGCCCGAAAGGTGTGAAGTTCCTGGATAACACTTCCTTTGAAGTGAAGAAGTCACTCCTTGAAACATTTCCTGAATTAAAAAAATATTAAATAGGTGAAATCGCAATAGGTTCGTCTTGAGGTTTTGGAACCACTATGGATGATATAGAAGCTATCAGGAAGAAGAAATTGCGTGACCTTCAACAACAGGCGCAACAGGGATTCTCGCAAGAAGATTTCGCAGAAGAGCAACAGAAGGAATATAACGACCAAAAAAAACTCATCCTCCGAGCGATTCTCATGGATGACGCTCGAGAACGCCTTGGTCGAATTAAAGCAGCGCGTCCAGAGATGGCAGAGAACCTCGAAAACCAGCTCATCATGCTTGCACAATCTGGGCGACTCAAAAATAAAATAAATGATGAACAGTTACGGGAGTTACTCTCAAAGATACTCCCAAAGAAACGAGATATCACGATTAAAAGAAGAGGAATGTAAATGTCAAGTCATAAATCGTTAGGAAGAAAATTTCGATTATCCAGAGCCACGAAAAGCAACAGACGAGTACCAGCATGGGTCATGATTCGTACAAACCGACGATTTACTCGACATCCGAAAACACGTAACTGGCGGAGAAACAAACTCAAGATAGGTTGATGCGTATGGCTGAAAAAGATTCTGGAAAAGAGCTTGAACGAATATATATCATCCCACTAAGACGGGCAAAAATCGGACCAACATCTCGAGCAGTTCCCCGAGCTGTTGATGATATTCGTCATTTTCTCATGAAACATATGAAGGTTGAACAGAAAAATGTCTGGATCGATGATTCTTTGAACAAACAGCTCTGGGCGCACGGGAAATTCTGGGTTCCAAGCAAGATTCGTGTGCGCGCGGTTAAATTCGAAGACGGTGTTGTTGAGGCAACACTGCCGGAACTAGGTGAGAAGAAATCACGACGAGAATTTTTAAAGGAAGAAAAAGAGAAGAAAACCCCGATCCTGAGAAGAGAAGAAGAAAAAGCAGAGGAAGGTGTAGCTGGTGCTGAAGATTATAATATCACTCCCACTGGTGATGGCGAGGTAAAGATTAAGAAAAAGAAAGAAAAAACCCCAAAAGAAGAAACAGCATCATCTAAAGAAAAGGCACCTGAAACAGAAGAACAAGACGGCGCAAAAAAACAACAAACAGCACCGAAGAAACCAAAGAAAACAACGAAAGAAGAGCCAGAAAAACCAGTCAGTAAACGGAAATCTACTACAAAGAAAACGGAGAAAAAAAGTGAATAAGAATACTTCAACTCTTGGATTTTAATGAGCAGCAACCTTTCGACCTTAACTTCTAGCTAACGTATATAAATCTACAATTCCCTCCTGGACTTGGAAACGGGAAGGATTGACACAGGTTCCCCTGCATCATATTGATATTCGAGCTGTTGATAGTTTAGGTCATAAAAACTATCCGACTTTAAACAATATCTGGAAGTTCTTCTAAAGATATTCTTTTATAGTAGAACATTGTTATAAAATATTGTAAAGGAGGAATGAAAGGTTATGAAGAAAGGAATAATTTGTGTTCTTGTTTGTATGCTGATGGTAGTATGCACCATTGTACCTGTATCGGGAACAATAGTATCGAAAAAAGTTTCGATGACAAGAGGGAGCACCTTTTACGTCGGTGGCTTAGGCCCCAATAACTATACCAAAATCCAGGATGCCATTAATGATGCTACAACTGGTGATACTGTTTTTGTTTACGATGATTCTTCACCATATTATGAGAACATAAATATAGAAAAATCCATAAGTTTGAGAGGGGAAAATAAGGAGACGACCGTTATTTTTGGTGACGAAAGTCCTGATTGGGTTATCGTGAACGTCTCAGCAGGTGACGTGAGTATCAGTGGTTTCACAATTCAACCGAACACGGGTCAACCCGATGGAATCCAGGTGGTTAAAGGCTATACATATCCCGATTATTGGAATATCGCTGTTCTTCAAAATATCTCTATTTATAATAACATTATTAAAAAAACTGGGCGCGGCATTTTAGGAGTTCGTTTNAATCATGGGAATATTTCTGGAAATNCTATTGAGGATTGTAATGGTGAAGGAATACTTCTTTTAATTTCCTCGAATACCACTATTACACACAATATAGTATCTCAGTGTTCCTATCGTGGCATTGAAATCGATGGTCTATGGAACCAATATAGGATACTGAATCATCGAAATCCAATTCCAGAGAATAATATCATCTCGCAGAATACAGTGAGAGCAAATCGATGGGGAATCGAACTAAACAGCGGACCGGTTAACACCAAAATAACTAACAATAATATCCTTGACAACTATGAGATAGGCATCCAGATAATCGATGCATCGAAAACTGAGATAACACGAAACAATTTCGTGGGGAATACTCAAAACGCCTATTTCATGGTCGTCTGTGTCTTACGGTATCCTCGATTTTTACTGAACTCTTGGGATAGCAATTATTGGGGTGAGTCAAAGAAATTACCTGTTCCAATCACTGGTTCACTATGGTTCATGCCTTTCCCTCGCCTACCAATTGGCATTTCATTTCCTAACTTTGATTTAACACAATTTGAATTACAATGGTCATCTTTTGATAAACACCCTGCACAAGAACCCTATGATGTCCCAGGGATAGGTTGAAAAGAAATCGTCTGAAATTGTTGATTACCTCTCTCAAACGGCTCTCCTTTCTTCTTTTTCTCAATGTAATTGAATCGAGGCAATCTTTATATATGATGACGAAATGTGACCTAAAAAATAAGAAAAGGAGATAAAACCATACTTCAGCTACTTGACTTCAATGAAAATCCAAATGTAGGAATTTATTGTCGGGCGAATGATTCTGTTGTTTTTTTGCAGCAGAGCTTATCGAAGAAGACCAAGCATTTAGTAGGAGAGGTCCTTGGCGTCAAGGTCTTGGAGCTCTATATCGCTGATTCGACGATCATCGGTTCGCTTCTCACCTGTAATTCAACTGGTGCGATAATTAC
>JGI20214J51088_10000138_pt1 | contig 51428 bp, 41 predicted proteins | sample WetSurMetagenome_FD_51088 | JGI IMG/M metagenome (IMG submission 51088) | reverse complement strand
AGGTATTTTATAAAATCTGCTCCGGTCTCCAATTATAACCGGAATATAATGTCACAGTCACTGGCAGGCAATTCTGACCTTTATGGCGAGATACTTTACGACAGGGGAAAGTATGAACTGAGGAAGGGAAAAACGTCTGACTTCAGGCCTTTTCAGGATAAGGATCTGATAACTACCGTACTGAGGAAAGATCAGATGAGAGTCCTTCACAGGGCAGACAGCATAGAGAAAATAAGGGAGTGGCTTATCGAAACCGACCGGAAGCGCAGGGATACGCTTAAAAAACCACTGTATGAATATTACAGCAAGAATGAACCGATAGATATCAACCATTATATTTTTGAGAAGGAAAAGCAAAATTATTATAACCAGCTCTGGCGAAAGGACTTCATGGATATAGACCTCGATACGGGACATATTCAGCTTCCGTCAATGAGAATTTACGAAACGTCATTTTACAATAATTACCTTGTTACCCAGATAGATTTCACCTTTCTTAACAACACCTACCAGGTGTATAATTCCGGTGCCCCCTATTACAACCCTGGAATTAACGGGCTCACACGGTTCGGAATAGTTGACATGTTTGAAAACTATCGGCTCACGGGAGGTTTCAGATTATCAGGCAATCTCAACAGCAATGAATACCTGCTCAGCCTTGAAAACCTCAAAGGCAAATTCGACAAGCAGCTTATTTTTTACAGGCAGGCTTTACTCAGTTCCAGCGATTCAGTAACTCTGAAAAACCATACATATAACATCTATATGTCGTTTGCAAAACCTATTACGCCGGCACTGGCGCTCAAGGGGACTATAGCCTACCGAAACGATAAGGAGATCTTTCTGCCCACCGACCCGGCCTCGCTGGTCAGGCCAAACATTTCAAGGCACTGGGCAAGCCTTAAAGGTGAAATTATTTATGATGATACCCGTAAAAGAACCGTAAATATTTATTACGGAACACGGTTCAAGATTTTCGGCGAGTATTACAGGGAAATCACCGCTGCCAAGTCAGACATGATCGTATTTGGCATTGACTTCAGAAAGTATATCAAGATCCACAGGGAGCTCATCTGGGCTAACAGGTTTGCTGCAAGTGCTTCCTATGGTCCAAACAGACTCATATATTTCCTCGGAGGTGTTGATAACTGGATGGGATATATCTTCAATAAATACCCTATGTATGATACCTCCGTTCCGGTTAATTCAAATATCAACTATGGATTCCAGGCACTGGCCACCAATCTCAGGGGCTTCAGCCAGAACATCAGGAACGGCGACAAGTTTGCCCTCATCAACAGCGAACTGAGATGGCCGGTTGTCAGGTACCTTGCTGGTCACCCGCTGAAGTCGAATTTCCTTAATAGTCTTCAGGTAGTGGGCTTTGGCGATATCGGAACAGCATGGTCGGGCAAATCGCCCTGGTCGGGTGAGAATGGATACGACCAGGAAGTTATTAAGAATGGTCCGGTGGAAGTAACTCTTGATTCAAACAGGGAGCCAATTGTAGCCGGATTTGGGGCAGGCGCAAGAGCACAGATCCTTGGATATTTCGTAAGAGCCGACTGGGCATGGGGAATCGAAAACAACTATCTGCTTCCCAAAATGTTTTATCTTTCCTTCAGCCTCGATTTCTAATAACCACGAATGTTGAAAACTCAATAAAGGGTCAGATTTTTTTATTTTAATTTTTTTGGATAAATTTGCGTCGTTACAAGTAATTACTTTAACTAAAAAATAATAGAGATGGCTTACAAAATCAGCGACGATTGCACAGCTTGCGGAACTTGCATTGACGAGTGTCCTGTTGAAGCAATATCTGAGGGTGATATCTATAAGATCAATCCTGATATCTGCACCGATTGTGGTGCTTGTGCAGATGTTTGCCCTGTTGAGGCAATTCATCCCGCATAATATTGCGATCAAAAAAAACTACAGAGCCGTTGATAACAACGGCTCTTTTCTTTTAGCGCGGATTATATCTGGCTTTCTCAAGTATCAACTGAATATCCCTGTCGTCCATCAGCTTTTCCAGGCTGATATCCTTGTTTGCCTCCATATATGATTCCACAATCCTGAATCCGATCCAAACTGCAGCTTTTCCGGGCGACTCGCTGGTAAAAAAGCTCGTGAAGGGAGCTTCATCCGTAAGCTTCCTGATAACAAACCTGTCGGTACTGAAAAGAAGGTTTTTCTCAACAATATATTGCCACATCTGACCTTCATTATTCCTGCAGAATTTCATCTGGGATCCTGAGAAGCCAAAAATTAAGGAGTCATTGTCTTCAGGGAGCATGCACTTTTCAAAATACTTCAACTTGCCCTGATGGATCATTTCAGTCATTACATTATCTGTAGAATATTTCATTGCTGCAAAACCCCACTCCTTTGATGCCCAGCCATACATGACATCGGGAACGATGTTCCGGCGGTTCATCCTTTCAGCAAGGTAGTTGTAAATTTGCAAGCGTTTGTAATAATCATACTTTGTACCAAGGTATCTCTCCAGCCCGATACCTGCTATTGAATCGGAAGTAAACACGCTGTAGTTGAACCCGCTGATGCAGGTATAAACTTCCGGAACATTCTTCGAGGGAAAGTAAAACCTATAGTGTCTGAAGGCATCCGTCAGATCGCGGGTGAGCCCATCAACATCAGGATACTCTTTAATAACTGCATTGTAAACCTCAAAATTCAGCTTGTCGGTACAGAATCTCACCAGGAAATCGCCGAATGACGGATCATTCACGTCCCCGATATTTACCGCAAGAGAAAAAAGCTGCAGAAATGCACCATATTTCTCCTTCAGGGCTGGCACTGATGCCGGGATTTTATCAGGATCAAGGGAGAATATATCCTTTTCGAGCCTTTTTACCTCGAGATTCACCTTTACAGCAGAAACATCAACCCTGTACCTGTTTTTATGGCAGGAGCTCATCAGAATCATTCCAGCAAGCACAACGCAGATAATAAGATACCTTTTTCTCATCATATTCCGGATTTCTGGATTCGAAATTAGCCATTTTTACCTTTGAAACAACTATCACTGCTAACGCAATAACTTCTGTCAATATTTGTTATTTTAGCAGAAAGTTTTTCAATATTCCAGGGAATATGAATTCACTCAAATCGTCAAAATGCCTCATTCTTGCCTTCATGATGGCGCTTTTCGCTTTAACATTTACTGAAAAAGCAGGCGCTCAGGCAGGTGAAACGCCAAGGTTTGTTCTCGGAATACATGCCGATCTTGTATCGTGGTTTGGATCTGACAATTCCGGTATTTCAAACAAGGGGGCAAGACCCGGGTTTAATTTCGGATTATCAGTTTACAGGTATTTTGGCCCCAATTACGCTTTTTCAACCGGCATAAGCATTATCAGCTCTGGGGGAAGACTGGTCAGCAGCGATACGACAGTATTCTATTCATCGGATGCCGGGAAGGTTCTTAAGATGACAAAAGTAAATCCGGGACAATCAATTGTTTATAAGATACAATATGTCTCAATTCCAATTGGGCTTAAACTGCAAACCAACCAGATAGGCTACCTCACCTTCTTTACTGACCTTGGACTGGATCCAAAAGTGGTGATCGGAGGGAAAGCCGATATTCCTTCCAAATCGATCGATAATGAAAGTGCTATGGAGGAACTCAGGGTATTCAATATGTCGTACCATTTTACAGCCGGGGCGGAATATGGTCTGGGAGGCAATACTGCCCTTGTGCTGGGGCTGCGGTTCGACAATAATTTCCTCGATATCACCAGGGAAAAGGGCGAACAACCGGTTGACAAGATAACTCACAAGATGATCTCCTTCATGCTTGGCGTAAACTTTTAACCTGCAGAAAATGAAAATCACTCTGGCACAGCTCAATTATCATATCGGTAACTTCCCAAGGAATAAGGAACTGATATGCAGTGCCATAAGCAAGGCAAAGAGTGACGGATCCGACCTGGTCATATTTTCAGAACTTTCAGTGCCCGGCTACCCTCCGCTTGATCTCCTCGACAGGCTCGATTTCGCAATGAAGTGCANTGANACAGTAAATGAAATTGCTGCAGAATGCAAAGGCATTACGGCTATTGTCGGGGCACCTGTNATTAACAGTAACCCCGAAGGGAAGAAACTNTATAATTCAGCACTGGTGCTTTCCGAAGGGAAGGTCATATTCTCTGCAAACAAAGCCCTTCTGCCAACTTACGATATCTTTGATGAATACAGGTACTTTGAGCCGGGAAGACATTTTTCGGTATTCAGTTTCAAGGGAGTAAACTTCGCACTCACAATTTGTGAGGACCTTTGGGATGAACAACCCTTTGAAAATGAATTTGAAAAGAAGAGTCTTTATACCATTTCACCAATGGATGAACTCGCAAAATTCAATCCCGGACTTATCATAAACATATCAGCATCACCATTTTCATATACCAGCACAGCCATCAAGGCCGGCATTTTCAAAAACAAGGCCCGAAAGCACCAGATACCTGTGATTCAGGTAAACCAGACTGGTGCGAATACTGAGCTTATTTTTGATGGCGCTTCCAGGATAGTGAACAGCAAAGGAGTGGTCTGGAGACAATTCCCGTTCTTCAGGGAACAGGTTGAGACTTTTTCCCTTGACGACATAATGGAAGGCATAAATCCTTGCGGCGATGTGGCAACGAACCCCATGGAACTTATAAGCACGGCACTTGTAAACGGTGTACGCGACTACTTTGCAAAAACAAGATTTACAAGCTGCATTGTCGGGCTCTCAGGAGGAATAGACTCTGCAGTATGTCTGTGTCTTGCAGTTGAAGCACTTGGGGCTTCCAATGCAAGGGCTCTCCTGATGCCTTCGAGATATTCTTCAGATCATTCCGTTTCGGATGCCGTTGCACTGGCAAAAAAGCTCAATGTCAGATATGATATAGTAAGCATTGAGAAGCCCTTCAGTGTATTTGAAGAGGACCTGGCCCCTCTTTTCGCCGGCAAGGAAAAAGATATCACTGAGGAAAACATACAAGCCAGGATCAGGGCCGTTCTCCTGATGGCAGTCTCAAATAAAACAGGGTGCATTCTTCTGAATACTTCGAATAAAAGCGAGGCTGCAGTAGGTTATGGTACATTGTATGGCGACATGGCAGGAGGGCTGTCAGTGATCGGCGACCTTTACAAAACAGACATTTACAGGCTCGCTGAATACATCAATCGTAATGAAGAGATAATTCCACGCAATACTATTGTAAAAAAACCTTCAGCCGAGCTGAGACCGGGCCAGTTCGATTCCGATTCGCTTCCAGATTATAAAATACTTGATTCAATTTTATACCAGTATATTGAACAGCAAAAACCAGCCGATAAAATTACCGGTGAGGGAATTGATGCTGAAACGGTACAGAAGGTAATAAGGCTCATTAACTATAACGAATATAAGCGTTACCAGGCACCTCCCGTGCTGAGAGTCTCGTCAAAATCGTTCGGTGACGGAAGAAGGATGCCTCTTGTAGCCAGATATTAATATTGGCTAATCCCTGAAAAATACGCGTTTTACCCTTCCCGGTATTGAGGTGAGTATCTCGTAGGGTATTGTCTGACATTGCCTGGCCAGCTCCTCGATATTGATGTTATCGCCAAACATTTCAGCCTCATCGCCTGCCTCAGCGCCAATGCCTGTAAGGTCGGCCATGAACATGTCCATGCAGATATTACCAACAATCGGAACTTTATTATTCCTGATATAAACGAATCCATTCCCGTTGCCAAGCTTGCGGCTCACCCCGTCAGCATAACCTGCCTGGAGAATTCCGATTGTTCTCTCATGGCTNGAAATATCGGCACAATTATATCCCACAGGTTCACCGGCCGGAATCACCTTGACCTGTGAAACACGGGTCTTGAAACGGCCTACATGCTTCAGGTTTATGCCCGGATAATTGCCTATACCATAGATGCCTATACCTGGACGGACCATTTCAAACTGGTACTGAGGGAAGCGGGCTATGGCAGCAGAATTGCAAATATGCCTGATAAAGGAATAGCCTGTTGCTGCCCTGATCTTGTCAACTGCTGCAAGGTACTTTTCAACCTGCAGCTGGGTAAAATGATCAAGAGCCGGGTCATCACTGCCGGCAAAGTGAGAGAAGACTGATATTACTTTCAACGATTCATTGCTGCCGATGCGTGATGCAAGCTGATCGATCTCATCGGGCATGAAACCGAGCCTGTGCATCCCCGTATCAATCTTCAGGTGGACAGGGTACTGAATTATGCCGTACCTTGCTGCCGTTTCCGAAAATTTATCAAGTAACCTAAAGCTGTAAATCTCAGGTTCAAGGTTATACATTATGATCTGCTCGGATGCTGAAGGATCGGGATTCATTACCATGATCGGCAATGTAACACCTGCATTTCTGAGCTCAATTCCTTCATCAGCATAGGCGACTCCCAGGTAGCCAACCCTGTGATATTCCAGNAAGCTTGCAATTTCAGCGGGGCCTGCCCCATAGGCAAAGGCTTTNACCATGGCCATAATGCGGGTACCGGGATTAAGAAATCTTCTGAATTCGTTCAGGTTATGAGCGAGGGCATCAAGATTTACCTCGAGAACTGTCTGATGCGCCTGAAGTTCAAGCAGTGACCCGATCCGTTCAAACTCATATTTCCTTGCACCCTTTATAAGGATTATCTCATTACTGAAGTCATATCCGCTGAACTGGCTTATAAAATCGCTTGTTGTATAATAGAATTTCCCTTCGGTTCCGAACAGTGAACTGTTCCTTGAAAGAGCCGGTCCAATTCCTATCACCCTGCTTACTCCAGCCTTCTTTACATGCATGGCGACTTCGGTATAAAGATCCTTCTCATTTCTGCCGCTCTGGATGAAGTCGGAGATGATAAGCACAGGCCTTTTGTGATTCTGGCTTTTCAGGTAATCGAGCGCCATTCCAAGCGAGCCCGGGTCAGAATTATAATAGTCTTCAATGAGCTGGCAGCCATTAATACCAGCTTTCATCTCCATTCGCATGGCAACTGAAACCAGGTTGGCAAGTCCGTTACCCAGCACTCCTGCATCAATGTTCATAGCGAGGCATACTGAAGCAACAGTCATGGCATTCTCCACCGAAGCCCTGTCGTTGAAAGGTATTGCGAAATTACAGGTTTTGCCTTCGTATTTTGCTGTAAGGCCTGCGTTCCGGCCATCAAGCTTCCGGATTGAAAAGAATATGGAGGCATTTTCATCAACAACAGACCATCCGACAAGTTTTTTGGAATTATATCTGGTGTCGGAATGCAGAAGCCCTGAAACAAGTTGCTGATCTGAGCAATAGATTATCATTGAAGCCTTGTCAAACAGTCTCAGCTTTTCCCGGGCTTTTTCCTCTTTATCATGAAAATTCTCACTGTGAGCATCACCAATATTTGTAATTACCCCGATTTCAGGGTCAATAATATCCCTGAGTTTTTCCATCTCTCCGGGCATGGAGATACCAGCCTCGAAAATCCCTGCCTTGTATTTCTCATCAAGTTTCCATACAGAAAGGGGAACTCCGATCTGGGAATTAAAGCTTTTTGGGCTTCTTATAACAGGTATCGCATCGCCGAGAATATCAGCAAGCCATTCCTTGACTATAGTTTTGCCGGCGCTTCCTGTTACTGCGATCACAGGTGAATGGAAATTCNTTCTGTGGCTGGCAGCAAGAACCTGCAGTGCAATCACAGTACTATCTGTAACAATAAATGCAGCGTCTTTATATAATTCGTAGTGTTCAGGGAGTGCCTCCAAAACAAAAACCCTCACTCCTTTATCATAAAGACTTCCGATAAACCTATGGCCGTCGTGATTTTTGCCTCTCAGGGCGAAAAATGCCATATCACCGGAATAGGATATCTGACGGCTATCGGTTACAAGGTCATTAACAGGAAGCTCAGGGTTTCCTTCAAGCCTGCCATTTACAATCCGGGCAATATCAGAAGAAGTATATTTCAAGAAACTATCCTTTAATAATCATCTGAAAAAAGTCATGGCTTCCCCAGTGCCTTAATATAGCATTTGCGGCAAAGAGGTTCATACTTGTCCTTCTCACCCAGGACAACAACCTGATCCTCATCCGATTTACGGAATGAATACTGGGCAAGGTTACCGCATCGCATGCAGATTGCATGAACCTTTGTAACAAACTCAGCAACAGACAGAAGGGCAGGGATAGGACCGAATGGCTTCCCCATAAAATCCATATCCAGTCCTGCAACAATAACCCTGATTCCATCGTCGGCAAGCCTGTTACACACATCAATCAGGGCATTGTCGAAGAACTGAGCCTCATCAATGGCAACCACGTCGACATCGCTGGCAAGCAGCAGAATTGCGGAGGCATGGTCGACAGGAGTTGAAACAATCGATTTTTCATCATGTGAAACCACTCTTGTTTCAGAATATCTGTTATCGAGCGAGGGTTTGAAAATCTCGACCTTCAGTCCTGCAAACTGGGCACGCCTCAGTCTCCTTATCAGCTCTTCGGTCTTGCCTGAGAACATAGAACCCGCGATCACCTCTATTGAGCCTCTTTTACCTGTAGATCTTACTGAGTTCTCGAGAAAATCCATACCTTTTAATCTCCGAATTAGGGTACCAATTTGATCCATTATCCCGTTATCTCATTTGGAATAATGGTTACTTTTGCAAAATAAGGAATTTGGTTTGTTTTATTAATATCAAAAGTTATGGATTTCAATTCGACAGTTGATTTAATTATCAACGATCTCGAAGAGGCCGGAAAAATAATCGATGACTTCAAAAATTACCCGGGGGTTCCCGCTCTTCAGGTAGAGCTCGCAAAATCGAAGTGCAAGAGCGCTGCAGAGGTTATTGCATTGCTCAAATCGAATAAACCTGCAGCATCAGGAGCCAGGGAAGAAAAAAAGCCTGTGCCAAAAATGAAGCCAGAGCCTGTTTTTGAGATCGAAACTGAACCCGTGGTTGAAATCAAAGCTTCACAGGAGCCGGTTCCTTTAATTGATAAAGCCTTAAAGACTGAAACTCATCCTGATTCAGCAATCTTTGCAGATACATTCACCGGAAGGAAGGGGACACTTAATGAACAGATCGGGGGAAAGCTTGAAGAATCTGATTTGCTTGGTTCACTGAGACATCAGCAGGTATCTGATCTGTCTCATGTTATCGGAATAAATGACAGGTTCCTGTTTATCAGGGAAATATTCAACAATAACGCGGAATCTTTTAACCAGGCCGTCGTTAGGCTCGATCAGGCTGATAGTCTGGAGGATGCCAGGGCAATAATTCTCAGCTATTCAGGTGAAATAAAAGAAAACAGCGCTGCAAGCCAGCTGCTTGAACTTGTAAAACGCAAATTTCCGGGCAATGAGTAAACTATTTCTGGTCCCCACCCCTATTGGCAATCTCCAGGACATCACCTTCAGAGCACTTGAAGTTCTGAAAAACGTTAACCTCATTCTTGCTGAGGATACACGCCAGACCCTCAAACTGCTAAGCCATTACGACATTCACACTCCTCTGCAGTCGCACCATATGTTCAACGAGCATAAAAACGTTGAAGCAGTTAGTGCAAGAATTCTTGCAGGTACAACTGTTGCTCTGGTTTCTGATGCAGGTACTCCCGGTATCAGTGATCCTGGCTTCCTTCTCGTAAGAACTTGTCTNGAAAANGGTATTCCTGTTGAGACCCTACCGGGACCCACAGCTCTCATTCCTGCCCTGGTTAATTCAGGCCTTCCCTGCGACAGATTCTGCTTCGAAGGCTTTCTGCCTCAGAAAAAAGGAAGGAATAAAAAGCTGGCTGGCCTGGTATCGGAATCAAGGACTATGGTGTTTTATGAATCGCCGTACAGGCTGGTAAAGGCTCTCGAGGAGATGATTGAGCATTTTGGCGCCGACAGGCTTGCCTCGGTATCGAGAGAATTATCTAAAATCTATGAAGAAACTTTAAGGGGTACTCTTTCGTCATTAGCAGAGCACTATCGTAACAATGAACCAAAAGGTGAGATAGTTATTGTAGTTGCCGGTATTAAGGATTAGAATACCTATATTTATATCTCTGCAAAATTGTCTGTAATGAAACGTGCTACCCTCCTGTTTTTATTTCTGATCATTGCGGTTTTCAGCTCTTTCGGACAAGTCCTTAAGGGAAGGATCGCAAACGATGCCGGACATCCGGTACCCTATGCCACAATCTATATCCGCGAACTCCGACAGGGAACATCTGCCAATGCGCTCGGGGATTATGAGCTTAAGCTTCCTGCCGGAAAATACAATGTAACCTACCAGTGCATGGGGTTCACACCGCAGTATTTTACTGTGACTATCTCAGGTGCCGAAGCAAGAAAAGATGTAACCCTGCAGATGCAGTATTACATGATCCCTGAAGTAAGGATCAGTGCCACAGGGGAAGATCCTGCTTACAGGATAATGAGAAAAGCAATAGGTATGGCGCCATATTACCTCAACTGTATAAGCCATTACAAAGCCGATATTTATCTCAAAGGCAGCATGGTAATCCAGAAGATTCCTGCACTGATCAAAACAATGATTAAAAAGGCAGAGAAGGAAGAGGGAAATGAGAATCTCAAAATCAGGGAAGGCGATGTATATGTAATGGAATCTCTCAATGAGGTGGAATTCAATGCTCCTGACAAATATGTCAAGAAGGTTGTTTCCTTCAACAGCACTTTCCCTGATACAGGCGATGACAAAGCTTCACCGATGGATCTTATCGACCAGAGCCTTTACAATCCCACGCCAATGAATATGGCTATTTCACCACTCTCCCAGCAAGCTTTCTCATACTATAAATTCAGATACCTGGGGTCGACCCTTCAGGGCGATATCTCAATAAGTAAGATCCTTGTTACCCCGAAGGTGAAGAGTCAGCAACTTTTCGAGGGGACGATGTACATAATAGAGGATCTCTGGTGCATTCAGAGCGTTGATTTCACACTCGAGAATATCGTCGGGAAAATAGGCATCAGCCAGATTTATATNCCTGTAAAGGATGATATCTGGCTCCCTGTTACTCATAAGATTACCATTGAAATGTCGATATTGGGTTTCAAGGCCCTTGTCGGATACGGAAGCTCAATAAGATATAATGAAGTTGAGGCAAACGACAAGCTCCATAAGCCCGGGACAGTTACTGCCGATTTGTTTGCCGCAAGCAGGGCAAAGCTGGAAGAAGTAAAACCGGCAACGAAGACCCAGCAGAAGATAGATGAGCTGATGAAAAAGGATGAGCTGAAGAATGCCGACATGATCAAACTTGCAAAGCTTATGGAAAAGCAGTCACTGGAATCACAACCCGACAGTGTGAAAAATAACCTTGAAATAAAAAACAATACTGTCACCAATATAGAAAAGGATGCAGCAAAGAAAGACAGTGCGTATTGGGCAGAGGTAAGGCCCATTCCTCTCACCGCCGCTGAGCTGAAAAGCATTGTAAAGCGTGACAGTGTTAGAAAGGAAAACTCACTTAAAGTCGCCGGGAATGATACTCTTCCAAAACAGGCAAATACCGGAAAGAAGAAAAGCGGGTTCATAAAAACGGCGGGGTATATCATGAACGGACATACCTGGTCTGACACGACGGGTTTACGGGTAAATTTCGGAGGACTTATAAATCTGAAATCGATAAGTTTCAATACTGTTGACGGATTTACCTATGGTACCGATCTACGCATAAACAAGAACTGGAAAAAACATCGTACCCTCGTAATAGCGCCTGATGTCAGATGGGCTTTCAGCCGCGAAAAACTAAACTGGAGGATCAGTACCAGTTATGGTTTCAACCCTTTGAAGCAAAGATTTATTTATGTCAGGGCCGGCAGAACAAGTACAGATATTTCAGACGGAGGATCAATAAATCCACTGCTCAATTCAATATCCTCTCTCTTTTTAAGGTACAATTACCTTAAACTGTATGAGTCAAGCTACCTGGCTTTGGGATACCGGTCAGAAATTGTCAACGGCTTATCCCTGACTATCACAGGAGAATATGAAAAAAGGGAGACCCTGGACAATACAACGGGCTATTCATTCACGAAACCGGCCAGAGCCTATACCTCAAATATGCCGGTAAATGAATACCTTGCAGCAGGAAGCAACCTGATCAATCTTCCCATCGATCAGAATCATTTTCAAATTGTAACAAATGTTACATTTACGCCAAGGCAAAAATATAGCATATTTAAGAATTCAAAGGTCAGCAGAGGCTCCGAATGGCCTACTTTCAGCCTTACATGGAAGCATGGGGTAAATGAATATCCTTCCCTTTCACCAAAATACAGGCAGTTCGATTTTATCAGGTTCAATGCCTACCGTTATCATGATGTTGGCCTTACCAGTCGTTTGTGGTGGAGTGTCGGGACAGGAGGATTTATAAACAATAAATATGTGAACTGGTACGACTTTGAACATTTCAATACACAGCCTCTGCCTGTCCTTATTGACAATTATAGCGATGCATTCAGGCTGCCGGCTTATTACTCCCTTGCTTCCCCCGAGGTTTTTGGAGAGGTCCACATGAAGTATACCACACCATACCTTCTCCTTAAATATATCCCGGGCTTCAGCAAAACGCTGGCCCAGGAGAACCTGAGCATATCGTATCTCGGACGAAGGTATCATAAGAACTATACAGAAATAGGCTACAGTATAACACAGCTGTTCCTGCTGGGTGAGTTAGGCGTATATGCCGGCTTTGAGGACATAAAGTTCAGGAGTGCGGGTGTTCAGCTTGTGTTTAGGATAGGTAACTGATATTCTGTATCTTATCTCATCTCAATTGAGTCCCTTCGGGGCTCAGAGTCTTATTTTGTCGCCCTTAACCCCCGGTCACAACCGGGGGTGGCAGATCCAGAAATACTTCTTTCAGCTCTGAAGGAGCTGGATATAAATATGAATAAAAAAAGTACCCTTTTCAGGGTACTCGTTTTATGCAAACGGAGGTTCGTCGTGTATATCAGTTTCATTGTCGAATCCGCCTCCCAGCCGCTTGAAGTTATCCTGGTTCATTTTCGACCCGAAGGTCATGCTCTGAACAGATCCCGAATCGGAAGCTCCCGGAATATCATATTCTTCGATATCGACAAACTGGGCCCTCTCCTCGCGGAATTTAAGCATCACATCATCAACCGGTCCGTTACGGTTTTTCGCAAGTATGATTTCGGCAATCCCTTTTGTGGAGGTTCCATCTTCAAAGCTTGTTATGCCGAATTTCTCCTGCCGGTGAATGAAGACAACCATATCGGCATCCTGCTCAATAGCTCCTGATTCGCGAAGGTCGGAAAGCATCGGTCGCTTTGACCCGCCTCTCATCTCCACCGACCTGTTAAGCTGTGAAAGAGCAATTATAGGAACATTCAGTTCCTTGGCAATACTCTTCAGCGAGCGGGAAATTGTACTTACCTCCTGTTCACGGCTTCCTGCATTTTCGGGACCTGACATAAGCTGAAGGTAATCGACAATTACAATATCAAGCTTATGCTGCGCCATCAGTCTGCGGCATTTAGCCCTTAGCTCAAAGATTGAAATGGCTGGTGTGTCATCAATAAATATAGGAGCCTGCATCAGCTTCTTTATCCTTGCATCAAGCTGTTTCCATTCATCTTCAGAAAGCCTTCCGTTCCTGATCTTGTCGCCGGGAAGTTCTGTTTCAGATATTATTAGCCTGTTCACAAGCTGAATCGAAGACATTTCGCAGGAGAATATTGCAACACGCTTGTTGTGTTCTATTGCCATGTTCCTAGCCATCGAAAGAGCAAAGGCTGTCTTTCCCATTGAAGGACGGGCAGCAATGATTATAAGCTCTGCCTTTTGCCATCCCGATGTAAGCCTGTCGAGCTTCGTAAATCCCGAAGGTGTTCCAACAAGCGCATCTTCACGCTTGCCCGCCTTTTCGATCTCACTGATAGCTTCTTTTATGACAACCTGGATTGGTGCAACCTCCCTTTTTATGTTTCCTTCCGCAATCTGAAAAAGCTCATTCTCAGAATAATCAAGAAGCTCAGTCACATCATACGTGTCATCGAACGATCTGTTCTGTATCTCTGTAGATACACGTATCAGCTCGCGCTGAATATATTTCTGCGCAACAATCCTTGAGTGATAGTCGACGTTTGCAGCACTTACAACCTTTGATGTAAGCTGGGTAAGGTAAACCGGACCGCCAACGCTGTCGAGCTCATCATGAGCCCTGAGTTCCTCAGTGACAGTATACAGGTCAACAGGGTACTCTCTGTTGTTCAGGTCGAAAACGGCTTTGAATATTTTCTGGTGTGCATCCTTGTAAAAACTCTCGGGTTTCAGAATATCGAGAACTGTGATTACAGCCTCTTTTTCGAGCATCAGGGCACCCAGCACTGCCTCTTCCATATCGAGTGCCTGGGGAGGGACCTTTCCAAAATCGGGCAAAGCCGTCACCGCCGGTCTCCCCTGTCTAACCTGTTTAGCCATTTATTATAATCTATTGATATATTGTACTTTAAAAGATATTCTTCGTTTCTTTTCAGATAATTTCAAAGGTAGGAATTAGAGTCTACCTTATGTACAAGTGTCCTGTATTTTATTACAAACATAAAATGTTAAAAACTTGTTGAAAAGGTAAAAATCAGATTAGTGATATAAAAACCGAATACTGGTGGTATTTTTACAGCAAATAAGCGAAATGGTAACATTTCCAAGGGCAAAGATCAATTTTGGCCTGAGAATTACGGGCAGGCGTCGTGACGGATTTCACGACATCGAATCTATTTTCTACCCTGTCAATCTTTCCGACGCCNTNGAATTTGTTACCCGTGGACCNGAAGCTGACGACGATCTGCTGNAGATTACCGGGCTTCATATNCCGGGCAGGACTGAAGACAATCTGATCCTCAAGGCAGTANGGATGATGAGGGATATGTATTCCATCCCTTACCTTAAGCTTCATCTCCACAAAGTGATACCCACAGGNGCCGGACTGGGCGGAGGATCGTCCGATGCATCAGCTATGCTGAGGTACTTAAGCAGGTACTTCAATATCTGNCTTACTGAGGAAGAACTTATCACTCTTTCTGCAAAGCTTGGAAGCGACTGTCCCTTCTTTATNAGATCAGTTCCATCCTATGTAACGGGCAGGGGTGAAAAAATGAGTGAAGTGAGTCCGTTCCTTGACGGTTATTATATTGTCCTNTTGAACCCGGGAATAAGCATAAGCACGAGGGATGCATATCTTAACTGCCACCCTGCCAGACCAGGAAAAAGACTTCCAGTTTTAATAGAGTCACCTGGAACCTGGAAAAAGAGCATCAAAAACGATTTTGAGGAGTATGCCTTCAGGATATATCCTGAGATAGGTGAACTGAAAACCAATCTCTATCATACAGGTGCCGTATATGCATCCATGACAGGGAGCGGGTCGTCGGTATTCGGTATTTTCCGCGAGAAGCCTGTACTTGTTCCTGAGCTCAGGAAAAGTCTTATATATGAAGGATCACTTTAGCTTATTCAAGCTCAAGCAGCACCATTCCCTTTGAGACCTTATCTCCCTTTTTTGCCTTAATGCTCTTTACTTTGCCGTTAACTGCGCATTTCAGCAGATTCTGCATCTTCATTGCGTCAAGCACCATGAGCGGGTCGCCGGGATTTACTTCCTGACCGGGGCTGACAAGAATATCAAGGACAGTTCCCGGAATGAAGCTGAGTATGAGCTTCGGGTCGGCGGGACTGTAGGTCTTCCTGTTTGCGAACTTCTTACTGATCCTTGTCTTGTAAAGGCTGGTATCTATATTGAGTTCACCTAAATTCTCTTTGTTTTCCATCTGAAGCTTTTATAAAGTTTACCTGTTAAAATGGAGGAAGACCGTGTTTTTTGTCAGGCATCTGAATTACCTTGTTTTCAGATACTGTGATTGAATGCATCAGGAACTTTCTGGTTTCTGAAGGTTCGATTACTGCATCAACATAGCCGCGTCCTGCTGCAACATAAGGATTGGCAAACTTCTCCTTATACTCTTCAACTTTCTTCCTGCGCATATCATCCGGATCATCTGACGACATTATTTCCTTCCTGAAAATAATATTCGCAGCGCCTTCAGCACCCATAACAGCAATCTCAGCGCCAGGCCATGCAAACACAAAGTCGGCTCTCAGGTGACGTGATGACATTGCAATATATCCTCCACCATAAGCTTTCCTGAGAATGACTGTAATTTTCGGAACAGTAGCTTCGCTGTATGCATAGAGAATCTTTGCTCCATGACGGATAACGCCGGCATGCTCCTGATCAACGCCAGGGAGATATCCCGGGAGGTCAACAAATGTTATGATCGGAATATTGAAGGCATCGCAGTACCTTATAAACCTTGCTGCCTTGTCAGATGAATCAACGTCAAGTACGCCGGCCATCTCAAGTGGCTGGTTTGCAACAAAGCCAATAGTTTTCCCGCCCATTCTTCCGAAGCCGATCACAATATTCCTGGCATACATCTCCATAATTTCGAAGAAATCGGAATTATCTACCACAGATCGTATCACGTCCTTGACATCGTATGGAAGAGTCGGGTCGTCCGGGACTATTTTATTGATATTGAATTCCTTTTTAGGCTCGCCCGGTTCGAATGGTCTGGCCTTCTGACCATTGTTCCAGGGGATGAAAGTTATCAGCTTCTTGATCTGGTCGAAGCACTCTTCCTCGCTCATGGCAAAGAAATGAGCATTCCCTGTCACCTCGCTGTGGACCCTGGCGCCGCCGAGTTCCTCCATCGAAATCTCCTCGCCGAGAACTGTCTTGATAACTTCAGGGCCGGTTATAAACATTTTGGATATGTTGTCGACTACAAAAACAAAGTCGGTAAGGGCTGGTGAATAAACTGCACCTCCTGCACAAGGGCCGAGGATAACGGATATCTGAGGAATTACACCGCTTGAAATTGTGTTGCGGAAGAATATTTCGCCATAGCCNGCCAGGGAATTGACACCCTCCTGAATCCTGGCACCTCCTGAATCATTGATACCTATCAGCGGCATTCTCATTTTGAGAGCATGGTCCATGATCTTGGTTATCTTCCTAGAATGCATGAGTCCGAGTGATCCGCCGGCAACAGTGAAATCCTGAGCGAAAATAGCCACAGGCGCTCCGTAGATGGTACCTGTACCAATAATCACACCGTCTGTCGGGAGTGATTTCTTCGCCATGTCGAAGTCACGTGCATCATGTTCGACAAACAGGTCGTATTCATTGAATGAATCGGGATCCAGAAGAGTCATTACCCTTTCACGGGCAGTTCTTTTACCCATTGCCTTCTGTTTTTCAATAGCCTGTTCTCCACCTCCGAGAAGCATTTTTTCGCGCTTCTCATGTAATTCCATTATTTTCTTATTGATTGCCATTATTATATGGTTTATTGTGATTTTATACTACAAAATCAGGGTTCAAGTTTAAGCAAATTGAATGAATTAATAACCTATTTAGGAGCTATTTTATACAACCAGCCGCCTATAAGCAGGTAAAGAAGATTGGGTATCCACATTGCCAGCATCGGGTTCAGGTTTCCCTTCAGCGAAAATTGCGAGGCGAACTGCTGAAAAAGGATATATGAGAAGCTCAGGGCAAGTCCCACTCCGATATTGAACCCTATTCCTCCCCTGACCTTCCGCGAAGAGAGCGTTACTCCGATAAGGGTAAGGATGAAGACAGCAAAGGGGTTGGCTATCCTTTTATGCTTTTCCACCAGGAATGTCTTCAGTTCATCAGACCCCTGCATTTTCAGGAGCCTGATATAACTGTTCAGTTCCCGGTACTTCATTGTATTAACGAAACTGGGGTCCCTGGCAAAATCGTCAGGGTTGAGAACAAGGGCAGTATCGATTCTCGCACCATTTGAAAACACCTCTTTATCAGGGCCTACCTCGCGAATCATATAGTTAAGCGCCCCCCATTTGTTTTTGGTTGAATCCCATACCACTGTAGGAGAGGATAGCTTGGAAATCAGCTTTCCTGAGTCATTGAATTTTTCAATGGTGAAATTTTTTCCCCTCATATAAAGAGGACTATATGTTTCAACATACACATAAACATTCTTCTTCTCCATCCTGTGTATATTTTCAACGCTAACCCTCCTGCTCTTTGACCGGTAATACTTGTCTTCAAAATCCATCCTTACAAGATTTGAATGCGGTATTATAAAGTTTGCCAGGTAAAAAATGAAGAGAGCAATTATAAAGGCTGAAATCATATATGGCCACATCATTCTCCTGTAGCTCATCCCGCTGTTAAGGATAGCGATTATCTCAGTATTGACAGCCATCCTTGATGTGAAGAAGATTACTGAAATGAATACGAAGAGAGGAGCAAAAAGGGTTGCAAAATATGGGATGAAGTTAAGGTAATAATCGAAGACAACTGCCTTCCATGGAGCTGCATGCTCCATGAAGTTGTCGATTTTCTCGGCAAAGTCAAAGACTACCGCAATAGTCATGATAAGGACAAGGCAGAAGATGAAGGTTCCGAGGAACTTCCTGATTATATACTTGTCGATAATCCTGACTCTCAGATGGTCTAAAGTCTCTCTGAAAATTTTTTTACCATTGCTGTTTTCCATTGTCTGAATTCTCCCTGGTTTATCTTTTCCCTTGCATCCTTAACCAGGTTAAGGTAAAACGCAAGATTATGTATGCTTGATATCTGTGATCCAAGAATTTCGCCTGAGATGACAAGGTGCCTGAGGTATGCCTTTGAATAGGTATTGCTCACGCTGCAGGGGATTCCGGTGTCGATCGGCGAGAAATCATTCATCCACTGCCTGTTCTTAATATTAATTATGCCTTCCGAAGTAAAGAGCATGCCATTTCTTCCGTTGCGGGTGGGCATCACACAATCGAACATATCTATACCCCTGTCGATTGCCTCAAGCAGGTTTGCAGGTGTTCCGACTCCCATCAGGTAGCGGGGCTTGTCGGCAGGCAGTATTTTATTTACAACCTCGATAGACCGGTACATTTCTTCAGCCGGTTCACCAACTGACAGGCCTCCGATTGCATTCCCTTCCATGCCTGCTTCAGCCACTTTTTCTGCCGAGATTCTCCTCAGGTCATCAAATGTGGATCCCTGTACTATCGGGAACAGAAATTGCTCATTTCCCCAATGGGGCCCCGTCGTCCTGAACCTTTCTATTGCCCTGTCGAGCCACTGGTGTGTAAGTTCGACCGATTTCCTTGCATAATTATAATCACATGGAAACGGCGCGCATTCGTCGAGCACCATCATTATGTCGGAACCAATTATACGCTGTATGTCGACTACATTTTCAGGTGTAAAAGTATGCTTTGAACCATCGATATGCGATTTGAAATGAGCGCCTTCTGGCGTCAGTTTCCTGTTCCCTGCCAGTGAAAAGACCTGGTAGCCTCCGCTGTCGGTAAGGATAGGCTTATCCCACGACATAAACCTGTGCAGGCCGCCAGCCTCCTTCAGTACTTCAGTACCCGGTCGCAGATAAAGATGATATGTGTTTCCGAGAATGATCTTCGCGCCGATCTCATTTACAAGATCTCGCTGGAGAATACCCTTAACCGTGCCTCCTGTACCAACAGGCATGAAGATGGGGGTTGGTATCTCTCCATGAGGAGTAGTCAGAACTCCTGTCCTGGCGCTTGTTTCGCTGTCTCTGGTTATTATCCTGAACATGTAAAAGGCCTTGTAAAGCTGCACAAATGTAATTTATCCGGCTGGTCTCAGAAAATAATGAGTAATTTTTTTCACTATTTGGGTTAAGTATCTTTCCGAATCCGATTATCTTATTTAATATTGCCAGGCATACTATTTTTGGGCCTGAAATGTTTACCGATAATATATTTTTGTCAGTTGTTTTCATCTTATTAGCAGTTGCTGCTGCACTGCAGATTTTTTATTACCTGTGGTTTTACCTGGGTGTCCACACAGCCAAAAAAACCAGCACAGCAGTTAATCATCCCCCGGTTTCTGTGATCATCTGTGCCAGAAACGAAGCATCAAACCTCGAAAGCTTCCTTCCCTCCGTACTCGAACAGGATTATCCCGATTACGAGGTGATTGTGGTAAATGACTGCTCGGAAGACAATTCATATATTATTCTTGGTGAGTTTATGGCGAAATATCCGCAGCTGAAGGTTTCAAATGTCAACAAGGATCCGAAGTTCACCCATAACAAGAAGTTTGCGCAGTTTATCGGAATCAAAGCTGCGAAAAACGACATACTGGTATTTACAGACGCAGACTGCAAGCCGGAATCATCAAAATGGATCGAATCGATGGCTTCTGCCTTTGGCGAAAAAACTTCATTCGTCCTTGGCTATGGCGGTTACTTTAAAAGCAAGGGTTGGCTCAACAGATACCTGAGATTCGACACTGCATTTATTGCAATGCAATATCTCGGTATGGCAATAAAAGGCGTCCCTTATATGGGTGTCGGGAGAAACCTGGCATACCGGCGATCTCTTTTTTTTGAAAAGAAGGGATTCGGCGCACATAATCACATAATATCGGGCGATGATGACCTCTTCGTCAATTCCAACTCCGACTCTGAAAACTGTAATGTCGAGTACTCCCCCGAATCACACACCAGATCGGTTCCATGCACTACATTCAGACAATGGGTAATACAGAAAAAGAGGCATTTTACAACTGCACCTTATTACAGACCATGGCACAAATTCCTTCTGTTTCTTGAACCCGCTTCCAGATTATTATTCTACATATCACTGATAGTTTTACTTTCCAATCTTTTCATGTGGCAATATGCCCTTGGGATCTTTGGACTCAGACTGATTATTCAGGTGACAGTTACTTCCCTTGTCATGAAGAAACTTAATGAACCCGGACTGGCAGGATATTCAGTTTTTTTTGATATCTTTTACCCACTGATCAACGGAGTAATTTTCCTGAGCAGCATGCTCAGGCAACCTGGGAAATACCAATGGAAATAAATCAGGGGCTTTCGGAAAAAGCGAAAAATGACCTGGTACTGGTTGAAGAGGCAAAGAAGGGAAATGAAAAAGCATTTGCCGGGCTTTTGAACAGGTACTGGGATTCGATATTCTATATGCTCCTGAAGATGGTCAATAATCCAATAGATGCCGAGGATCTGACCATTGAGGCATTCGGAAAAGCCTTCAGAAGCATCGAGTCATATGAACCCCGATTCGCTTTCAGTACATGGCTTTTCATGATAGCCACAAACAACTGTATCGATTTCATACGTAAAAAACAGTCCTCTCCGATTCCNCTCGATCAGNTTCAGGAAGGCATGGANAACATTACCGTAAACATACAGTCGGACCTTCCCGATCCTGAGGAAGTGCTGATTAACGACCAGAAAATTGCCACTCTCAGAAATATAGTCAATCAGCTGAAGTCGCCTTACCGTGAAATAATCGAAATGCGGTTCTATAAGGAATATTCCTACGATGAGATTTCTGCCGAGATGAATATTCCGATCGGAACTGTCAAGGCACAACTTTACAGGGCTAAAAGCCTGCTATACAACATCTTCATTAAAACAGGGAACAGGTGACAAGTGATATCATTGCCGTGTATTTCCCTGATCTTTCAGAACTACAGAAAGAGCAGTATTCAATGCTTCAGCTTTTGTACGGGTACTGGAACAGCATGATTAATGTTATTTCGAGAAAGGACATGGATAATTTCGTAATTCATCATGTGCTGCATTCGCTCTCAATAGCAAAGCTGTTTCCCTTTAATCAGGGAACTACTGTTCTTGATGTTGGCACCGGAGGCGGATTTCCTGGAATACCACTTGCAATAATGTTTCCTGCAACAAACTTTTATCTTCTCGACTCAACGGGAAAAAAGATTAAGGTAGTTACGGAAGTCGCTGAGAAATTGAAACTCAGTAATGTGACTCCTTTATGGAAAAGGGTTGAGGATGAAAAGGACAGCTATGATTTCATTGTAAGCAGGGCTGTGACTAGGTTCCCTGATTTCGTAAAGCTTGTTTTGGGGAATGTTAAAACCGGCAAAACAGCCGTCCCTGAAGGTGGAATAATTTATCTCAAGGGAGGCGACCTTGATGAAGAGCTTGGAAGATACAAGGATCACTGCAGCATCACCGCTATCAGTAGTTTTTTCGGTGATCCATATTTTGAAACCAAAAAAATTATCTTCCTGCCACATAGATTTTTATAAAAATTTCTTCCCCCTGTTTTGATTTTACAAAAAAAGAGTATCTTTGCGATCTCAATTACGAGAAGTACAATATATTAAAACAACATACCAATGAAAAGGACATATCAGCCATCGAGAAGGAAAAGAACAAACAAGCATGGATTCAGGGAAAGAATGTCCACTCCCAATGGCAGGAGAGTTCTTGCTTCACGCAGGGCAAAAGGAAGGAAGAAGCTTACCGCTTCATCTGAACTTAAACTTAAATAATAAACCCCACCGGTTATAGTATCTGAGGTGCCTCAACAAGGCGCCTTTTTTATTAATTTTACGGCCATGAATATATTGCTGTCAAATATCGAAAACGACGATATTAAAAAAATCTTCACAAAAGTTATTGAGGNCACAAGGATTACACCTGAAGAGGGTNTTACACTATTCAGCAAATGCGATCTTCCTCTGCTTGGAGTAATGGCCTCGGTTGTAAGGAGAAGGAACAATGGCAACACTGCCTGGTTTAACCGGAACTTTCACATCGAACCCACCAATAAATGCGTATATAACTGCAAATTCTGTTCATACCATAAGCCAGAATGGGATCCTGAGAGCTGGGAATACAGCCATGAGCAGATGCTTGAAATTGTAAAGAGCTTCGACGAAAAGAATGTTACCGAAGTACATATTGTGGGTGGTGTTCATCCTTCATACGACCTGCACTATTACGGCAGGCTTATCAGGCTTATCAAGCAGCACAGGCCCTCCCTCCATGTGAAGGCTTTCTCTGCTATCGAACTCGATTATATGATCAGCAAGGCCGGGCTCTCAATTGAAGAAGGCTTAAAAACACTCAGGGAATACGGTCTTGATTCCATTCCNGGCGGCGGAGCCGAAATCTTCGACGAGAAAATCAGGCAAAACATCTGTGACGACAAGGCATCTTCCGGGCTTTGGCTTGAAATACATGAGACAGCGCACAGGCTTGGAATACCTTCAAATGCTACAATGCTNTATGGCCATATCGAGAATTACTCCCACCGGATCGATCATATGGAGAGGCTCAGGCAGCTGCAGGACAGGACTAATGGCTTCAACTCATTCATTCCCCTCAAATACAGGAAGGCCAACAACAGCATGTCATCCATCGGTGAGGTCAGTATAATTGAAGATCTTAGAAACTATGCCGTTTCGAGAATATATCTCGACAACATAAGGCATATCAAGGCTTACTGGCCGATGACCGGAAAGGAAATAGCTCAGATGAGCCTTTCGTTCGGGACAGATGACCTTGACGGTACCATTGACGATACGACAAGAATTTACTCGATGGCCGGTGCTGAAGACAAAAATCCTTCGATGTCGGCCGATGAAATATCGAGACTCATCCTTGAAGCAGGTTTTGAGCCCGCTGAGAGAGACTCGCTATACCGCAGGGTATGAATAATAATTTTATGGGTACATTTGCGTTAATAATAATGAATCANTTACCGGTATGAGCCTAAAAGANTTCATCTTCAGTAAGGTATTCGCTAAAAACCTTGGACTTGCCATAACTTTTATCGTTGGACTCATCCTCGTCCTTTTGATCTGGCTCAACTTTTACACACGGCATGGACAATCCAGGTCAGTGCCTGATTTCTATGGTCTCAACATGCAGCAGACTGCAAAGCTGGCAAGGAAGAGCAGGGTGAAATATACCATCCTTGATTCAGTTTATACCACCGCTGTTCCGAAAGGGTGCGTAGTCGAGCAGCATCCAAAAGCCGGCTTCAAGGTTAAGAAATGGAGAAACATAGCGCTTATCATAAATGCATTCCGTCCTGAAATGGTTGCAATGCCTGACCTGGTAGACCTCCCGATGCGACAAGCCAAACTCCTTATTGAAAGTTCGGGACTTAAACTCGGCAAGCTGATTTACAAACCGGACCTTTCGATTGATGTTGTGCTGGATCAACTTTATAATGGAACCCGGATCAATAAAAATGATTCAATTCAGAAAGGTTCCATTGTTGACATAGTTCTTGGTAAGGGCTTAAGCAACCAGAGAACCCCTGTTCCGGACCTCGTCGGCATGAGTCTCACTCCTGCCACAAACAGGATACTCGAGTCATCGCTTAACCTTGGAACCTACATTTATGACAACTCGATACTCACTGCTGAAGACACTCTTAATGCATTTGTTTTCAAACAGAACCCGGAGAGCAAAGATGATGCCTCCCTGCAGATAGGCTCTGCCGTATACCTCTGGCTTACTGTCGATTCCGCAAAACTGCCTGTCGATTCCACAAATGTTTTTATCATTGACACAATACCTCCTGCCGACACTCTGACCAGGCAGCCAAAATAACCGATGCCATAAAAAAGTCACTCCTATATATAATTGCTTCNCTGGCTGTAATTAATACANCATACAGCCAGGAGGTGACCATTGGGCTTCAGGCTCGTCATGCGGCTGGTGAAATGAAAGCTTATTCAGCCAAATCAGGAACTGATACTCTCCCTCTTCCATTTTTCGACGACTTCACNGGAAACCAGGCAATACCGGACCAGACCAGGTGGAGCGATGATAATGTCATTATAAATGACACATATTCCGACACACAGATAACAACAGGAATAGCAACATTCGATGCTCTTGACAACGAGGGTAACCTGTATGAAACATCGTCGTTTATCAGATTTGAAGCAGATAAGCTCACCTCACTCCCGATCAATCTGTCACTGCTCCCTTCCGATTCTGTGTTTCTGAGCTTTTATTACCAACCCGGAGGTCTTGCCGATATTCCGGAATATAACGATTCACTTGCGCTCCAGTTCTATTCACCGGGAGATGGAAAATGGAATTCGATCTGGAGAGCTCATGGCGGTAAATACCAGGATTTCAAGGTGGTAATTCTCAAAATAGCAGATACAAAATACCTGAAGAAAGGCTTCAGATTCCGCTTTGTCAATTATGCCACATTAAGCGCTGATGCAACCGATCCGTCGCTACTTGGCAACTGCGACCAGTGGAATCTCGATTACATATTGCTCAATAAAAACAGGAACAGAGCCGATACAGTATTCCATGATGTTGCCTTCAGGCTTCCTCTAAGGTCTCTTCTGAATACATATGAAGCAATGCCTTACAATCAGTTCAGGCAGATTTATCTTCAGGAAATGGGGTCAGCCATTCCTTTGCATTACAGAAACAATGATGCGATTACAAGGAACATCACGCGTAATTTCGAAATTTGGGATATTTATGATAATTCCCTTGCAAAATCCTTTTCCGCAGGAGCGGTAAATATAGCTTCACAAACAAGCCAGGATTTCGACGCAGACCTGTTTTATACTTTCTCATCTCCCATAACAGATTCAGCTCTTTTCAGAATTAAGGCATGGCTTATAACAGATGTCTTCGATCCGCACGTAAATGACACACTTACCTATTACCAGAAATTCGGTAATTATTTTGCCTTCGATGACGGATCTGCAGAAGCCGGCTATGGTGTAAGCGGACTGGGATCGAGAAATGCGAGGGTTGCCGTCAGGTTCAAATCTTACATGAAAGATACCCTCCGGGCTGTAAGCATCTGCTTTAACGACAGCTATCTGAATTCAAATCTGAGGGCCTTTGATATTGTTGTCTGGGCCGACGATAACGGCGTCCCCGGAGCTGTTCTCGGAACCCGTGAGAACGTAATTGTTTCAAGGGGCAGTTCAGTTAATGGCTTTTACACTTATGCTCTTATTGATCCGATACCCGTTGACGGATATTTCTTTGTTGGGTGGAAGCAAAGGTCCGAAACATTCCTTAATGCAGGATTTGACATAAATACCAGGCCGGGGGCTAGACAGCTTTACTGGATAAACGGTAACTGGAATGCCTCAGTTGCACAGGGAACTATCATGATAAGGCCCATCGTGGGGTCACCGCTCAAGACAGGAATCAACGATGTGGTTTATAACAGGAAGGAAGCAATCAGGTTCTGGCCTAACCCTGCCTCCGACCATATTACCATTGATCCCGGCAGCCTTCCCGATGGAGGGTCCGCCGATCTTTCGGTTACCGATCTTCAGGGAAGGATCCTTATCAGGGAAATATGTACCGGAGAAGCCAATATATCGTCGCTGCATAATGGAATTTACGTAATTATCCTGAGTAAAAATGGAATTCCCTACAAATACGGCAGGCTGGTAAAATCGAATTAAAAATAAAATGGCAGAAGAGGATCTGGTTGAACAACAGGAGCTTTTTGAGCATTACCGCTTCAGGGTCGATCCCGGGCAGGCAATGACCAGAATCGACAAGTTCCTCTTCATGAAGCTTGAAAACACTTCCAGAACCAGGATACAAAATGCCGCCAATGCCGGAAACATACTGGTTAACGACAAAACTGTAAAGCCGAATTACAGGATCAAGCCACATGATATTATTCAGATTGTACTTCCAAATCCTCCAAGGGAAATCGAGCTCATTCCTGAGGACATACCGATAAATATTGTTTATGAGGATGAAGATGTGATTGTTGTCAATAAGGATGCAGGTATGGTTGTCCATCCCGCCTATGGCAATTACAGGGGTACTCTTGTAAATGCACTGATGTGGCACTTCAGGGATCTGCCACTGTTTTCCAGTGGTGAACTGAGGCCGGGGCTTGTTCACAGGATTGACAAGAATACTTCCGGTATACTTGTAGTGGCCAAAAATGAAATGGCATTGAACAAGCTTTCGAAGCAGTTTTACGACAGAACAACTGACAGGAAATATATCGCACTCGTATGGGGTGTTCCCTCACCCGTTGAAGGAACAATCAGGGGAAATGTCGGAAGAAGTATCCGCGACAGGAAGGTCATGCAGGTATTTGCAGATGAAAGCCTGGGAAAGCATGCTGTTACCCACTATAAGGTAATCGAGGATCTGGGATATGTTTCCATTGTGGAATGCAAACTGGAGACAGGCAGAACGCACCAGATAAGGGTGCATTTCAGCCATATAAAGCATCCTCTTTTCAACGACAATGAGTATGGTGGAGACCAGATACTCAAGGGAACCACTTTTGCGAAATACCAGCAGTTCGTAAAAAACTGCTTTGCAATGATTCCCGGTCAGGCCTTACATGCAAAATCGCTTGCCTTTGACCATCCGGTCACCGGCAAACGACTCTCTTTCGATTCTGAGTTACCTGCTCCGATGATTCAGCTTTTAGAGAAATGGAGAAATTATACTTCAGCAAGGGGCTGATTTCCCATGCCTGACACCAAACGCCTTATGCCCTAAGCCTAGCCGAAGGCGTCTACCAGCTTCCTCCTGCTCCTCCGCCGCCGCTCATTCCGCCGCCAAAACCTCCAAAGCCGCCACCACCGCCGCCAAAACCGCCGCCGCCTGAGAATCCTCCCCAGCTGCCGCCATGACGGTTCCCTGAGTTCATCATTGCCATCAGCATCCAGAATGGCAATCCCTTTGATGAGATGTGCCGGTTATTGGAACCACCTTTTCCTGCACTGCTGATAATTATAAATATTACAAAAAAGATAATGACAATTGCAAAAATCCCGCCCGACTTATCACCGGTACCTTTTGATCCTTTTCCCAGATATTTGTCAGCAGGGTATTCACCCCTGGCCATTCTCATAAGGATATCAACGGCCTTGTCGAGCCCTGCATAGTAATTCCCTTCCCTGAAGGAAGGAATTATTTCCCTGTCAACGACTTCAGCCGCTGCCATATCAGGAACAGCTCCTTCAATCCCATAACCGGTTTCAATGAATACCTCACCCCTTTCGTTTGCTGTTTTTGGTTTGACAAGGATAAGGATACCATTGTTTTTATCCTTTTGCCCTATGCCCCACTTGTCAAAAAGTCTCTGGGCATAATCGCTTTTTGAATATCCGTTGAGCGAATTNACCGTAACAATTGCTATCTGGGTAGTTGTTGAATCATTAAAGGCAACAAGCTTATTTTCCAGGGCAGTTACTTCTTCCGGTTTCAGCATGACTGCAAAATCGTTTACCAGCCTGGGCGGGTTTTGTTTTTCAGGAAAATCCTGGGCCCCGAGATAACCTGGCAGGAGGAACGTTGCTAAAAGTCCCGCCAGTAATAATTTCAATGTCTTTCTCATATTGCTGCTATTTGCCAGGATTACCGAATGAAACATCATCTGAAAGCTCATTTACATCATTGGCTTTATGAGGAAAGTGTTCCTTCAGCTTTTCGCCAGCCAGAAGAATGCCTTTCACAAGCCCTTCCGTAAAGCGTTTTTCCCTGAATTCAGCCTCCATTGCATCCTTAACATTGTCCCAGAAACCTTCCGGGACCCGTGCATTAATCCCGCTGTCGCCAATAACTGCAAACTTGCGGTTCCTGATTGCGAGGTAAAAAAGAACGCCGTTCCTTTCCTCTGTCTTCTGCATACCTATCTTGCCGAAGATCCAGGCAGCTCTGTCGAGAACATCTCCGGAGACCCGCTTCTCGATATGTACGCGAATCTCGCCTGAGGTCTCGCCTTCTGCAGTCCTCACTGCATTGCTGATCTGCGCCAGCTGCTCTGCAGTGAAGAAGGATGATGCTTTCCGGAAATTGAATAAGCCCATAGTTAGAATGTAACCTGTGGAGCTTTGTCGGAACCCTGCTGTGCTTCAAAATATGGCCTCTCTGTGAAACCAAACATGCCGGCAATAAAGTTTTGCGGGAACCTTTTTATATAGGTATTGAAACCCTGTGCAACATCATTGAATTTACGCCTCTCCACAGATATCCTGTTCTCTGTTCCTTCGAGTTCCACCTGGAGATCCCTGAAGTTCTGTGTTGCCTTCAATTCGGGATATTTTTCAACCACAACCATAAGCCTTGATAATGCAGAACTTAATTCACCCTGGGCAGCCTGAAACTGCTTCATGTTCTCGGCAGTCATTTTGGTAGGATCAAGCGTCACCTTTGTGGCATTGGCCCTTGCTTCAATAACCTGGGTAAGAGTCTGCTGCTCGAAATTGGCAGCGCCTTTCACCGTATTTACAAAGTTAGGGATCAGGTCAGCTCTCCGCTGATACTGGGTTTCAACATTTCCCCACTGGCTTTTTACGCCCTCCTGCATGGTAACCATATTATTGTAAATCCTTGAGCCCCACATAAAAATGCCGAATACGATAAGCCCGAGAAACGCAACTATAATAATCGAAATTAAACAACCCTTTTTCATATTTTAATATTTTAAAATTCAATCAAAGGTAATAATATCTTAATAATGCGGCAAATGACTAAATTTGGGACATAATCAGAAACAGTATGAAAACAATAGCGGTAGTTGCCGGCGGCAATTCATCAGAATATGAAATATCGGTACAAAGCGCAGAGGGCGTATGTAAGGCTCTTGCTTCAGGTTATCAAACTTACCTTGTTATGATAAGAGGCGCCAACTGGTACTGGGAAGATGCAAAAGGCAGAGTCTTCAGCATTGATAAAAATGACTTTACCCTTCCTCTTGATGATAAAAAAGTCAGGTTCGACGGAGTTTTCATAGCCATCCACGGAACGCCGGGTGAAAACGGCCTCCTTCAGGGCTATTTCGATATGATCGGCATGCCATATTCAAGCTGCGATGCTTTTTGTTCAGCGCTGACCTTCAACAAGCAGGCCACCAAGCTGTTTCTACGTGATTATGAAATAGATATGGCTAATGCCATTCTCGTCAGAAAGGGAAATTCTCCCGACATTGACGCCATTGCACAGCAGATCGGAATACCATGCTTTGTAAAACCTAACGACAGCGGATCAAGTTTCGGTGTTTCAAAGGTGAATAAAAAAGAGGAGCTCCCGGAGGCCTTCCGTAAAGCTTTTGAGGAAAGCGACGAGGTACTGGTCGAAGCTTTCATGAAAGGGAGGGAAGTTGCCTGCGGTGTTCTCAAGACCGGGAACAAAACAATAGTGCTTCCGGTTACTGAAATAATCAGCAAGAATGAATTCTTCGACTATGATGCCAAATATACAGGCATGTCTGATGAGGTNACTCCTGCAGACATGGCCTCCGATATCACCGACGAAATCCAGAGACTCAGTTCGTATATTTACGATCTGCTAGGATGCAGGGGTATTGTTCGTGTCGACTTTATAGTAGTTGGAAGCAATCCTTTCTTCCTTGAAATAAATACCGTTCCTGGAATGACCGACGAGAGTCTTGTTCCTCAGCAGTCCAAAGCGGCAGGCATAAGCCTTACCGACCTGTATTCCATGGCTGTTGAAGATATGCTCAGATAAAAAAAACTCCGGGATAATCATTCCCCGGAGCCTTTCCATAAATCCTGATCCCTCTTATTTACCCTTTGCCATTTTAAGGGCAGTTGTTGTGGTATAATACTTCGTAATCATATTCGGCACTTCCCATTCAGGAAGCTGCCCGGCTTTCAGATATTCGAGAAACTTGCCTGTAACCTGTCCGAAATGTTCTTCATGTGTTACCCTGTACCTGGCAGGGAAAGTGATCTTCAGCGATCCCTTGCCGGCAGGCTCCACCGCCAGTGAATCATATGGCAGCGCTGTGAGCGCAGTCTTCAGCTTTCCGACAAACTCATCAGTCTTAATCCCTTTGATATTCTCAACGTATAATGTAGTAAGGAATTTTTCCTCCTGTCCCTGTCTGATAACAAGGTCACAGACCGAACCACACATTGCAGAATAATGTGTATCGCCTGTCCCGGCAGGAGGCATATAGTTCCAGATTGCGGAAACCTTTACCCAGGTGTTTTTAAGCTTATAAACAATCTCACCATTTGCAAAAACATTCAATTTGCCATCCTTAACATCCTTCTGAAGGTAATCGGGATAATCTTTCATACTGGTAACCCCGCTGAATTCCTCCCTGGTAAGAACAGTAGGCCATCTCCTTGCTGCCACCACATTTACGTCGCTGGTGTCAAGAACCTGGCCNGGATAGCACTCCCACTGCACAAGGTCAACGAGATGNGTGGTGACATCNACAATCCCTTCACCCTGCTGCTCAACATCAAAGAACCATGCCGGACGTTGAAGAGGGGCTCCTGAAACGAGTTTTGAAAAATGATGTACGCTGACAATGGAAACAGCCGGCTTTTCAGCAGTTCCTTCCTCAAGCTTCCCGAAAACCTCCTCATTCTGTGAGAGAAGCTTCTGAAGTATTGTTGTCACCTCATATCTTTCGGTCATGATGTCATAAAGAAGCAAACCCTTGTCGTGAGCATTTGAGAATGCCTTCACAAGCACCGGAAAATCCTTGTACGAAATAATCATCGGCTTGTCGGCCAGAACATTGAACCCCGATTCTATTGACCTTGCGATATACTCAGCCTTCAGCTGATTGTTGCCAGACAAAACAACAACATTGCCCGGTCGTTCATTAAGCATTTTGTCGAAGAAGTCGGGACCGGTATAAACGATTTCCTTCCACGATGTCGGATCATCCCTCCTGGTGTTATAGGAGTCAATTCTTACAAGGTGAAGTTTTACATCGTTTCCTTCGGGAGCGTAGACATGTACTTCAGGAGAAACCTGTGGGTACATTATTTTCTGAACCAGGGCTGCATGAAAATGTCCCGGGTCAAGAGTCATAATCTTAACAGCATAATTTTGTTCCATAGCCGTCTGGGTTTTATCACTTGCCTGTTTCTTTGATCCGCCTGTACCACATGAGGTCAGGAATAACACAGTCATTATCAATAAGAGAAACTTCTTCATAAGTTAATCAATAAAATTTACTTAACTATTTTAATTACAGGGGGATATGCAAAATCATTCCAAACCCTGTCAGCAACATCCTTGTCGATCTTTCCGTCGTAAACCAGCATTCTGTATTTCAGTTCATAGGTTTTATAAGGAAGAAGATCCCAGGCTTTGAGGCGAATAGGACAAAACTCGAAATAGACGTCACCGGTGCCATTCTGGTTTTCGGGCCAAACCCGCATTGGTTCCGGATGCTCGCGGTTGGAAGGGTGAGAAAAGAAGGTAATTCCTGAGTTGCCCTTGTCTTTGAATGCTCCGTTGAGGTCAGTCCATCTTGCCCGTGTACCATCTGCATCCTTGCGGGTCTTCCCTTCGGAGGTCAACACGGTGCTGTTGTCCCTGTTCCATTCGGCATTAGCCCTGATTCCGAGACCTCCCCCGTACCGGTATGCTTCAAGCTGAATCGGGTCATTCCCTGCAACAGTCAGATAGGTTGTAAGGTCAACAAGATATGCATTTATACCGTCAACAGGTTCGCTGTTCCAGGCGCGCACGTCCCAAACTTCATTAATTGCGAGCTCCTCAGGTTTTGCGCCCTGGAAATCAATATGGTCCTGCCTGACCTGAAAACCTCCAAAGACCGGACCGCTGAAGAGTGAGTTAATGCCTGAAAACCTTACAGTTCCTTGTTTCTCATAAAGATTCCAGAAATCAGTCACATGATTTCCGATCTTCACCTTGGTCCATGGGTTCCATATTCCCACATGATGATAATGATCGCGGGCATTAATCCTTGTAAGAACATTGCCTGAAGGAGAAAGCATCGGGTGTATGAAACCACTTCTCTTGTAAGCGGTATCGACACCCTTGGGCGGATACATAATAGATTTCCTGTAATGAAGTATTTCCGACGAACCTTTTTTCAGGATAATATCGTCAGTATTCTGCTCTATAGAGATGGCATCGGCAGCTTTCTGAGGATAATTTTTATACAGAAAATATTCTCTCTTCTTTCCGGCTTCAGTCGTGCCGTCGAGAATAAACCATAGTCTCGGAACATAAGCCTGTTCAACCTGGAAGGTTTTTTCAACCAGCCTGCCCCCCGCTTTCTCAAAAAGCTGAAATGAAACAGTATCGCTCTTGAAAATATTTCCGAGCTCAATGCTTGCCGGTGTGTTGATACGCCTGTACTGGCCTGCCTCAGCAAAGAAATGAAGCAGAAGTGTCTTTTGAGCAAATGAATTGAGGCCTATAAAGGCCATTATGGTCAGGGTAAGGATAATTCTTTTCATGCCGGGTTATTTTGAATATTTTTTAACAGCACTCAGGAATGCAAAGATATTTTCACTGTTTACATCAGGAGGCATGCCTCCTCCTGCTGACCATATTATCCTGTCGTACCTGTCAATTTCTCCGAAAGCTTTTTTTACTGCCGCATCAACATCCTGTGGAGTGCCAGATCCCAATACATCCCTTGCAGGTATATTACCGAGGAGGATCACCTCAGGCCCAGCAAGTTCACGGATCTGCCCCATGGAGTGATTGAATGAGAAATTGAAAAGGTTGACTCCGATTTCCGGAAGATATTTTGCAGTAATAAGCCCGTCAGCATCGTTATGAAGGAATTTAACTTTTGGGCTTATGGCTCCATATATTTTTTTGAAATAGGGAAGAACAAACTCCCTGAATTCATCTTCACCAACAAATCCCATCAGATCATCGAGAATCAGGACACCATCGATTGAAGGGAAGCATTCTTTCTGCCATGATATCCAGTCGCAGATAAAGTCAGTGATTTTTGAGAGGAGTCTGTGCGATCCCTCAGGATCCATCGCAAGCGCCATCATGAATTCTGTTGTTCCCATCAGGAATGTTGCAATATTGAGAGGGCCTCTCGCAATTGCGAACCTTATCTGGTGGTCAGCATCATTAATTGCTTTTTCAGTATGCTTAAGCCTGTTGATCATGAAGGGTAGCAGACCATCGGTCTTCACATTTGGCTGTGGAAGAGAATCTACTTCCTCAAGACTCTTCAGAACCCTGTCGGCATGAGGCAGGCTTGATTCAAGGAAAACCATCCTTGCCCCAAAGGCGCTTGGCTCAGTACACATACCGTATTCTGACCAGAAGGATGGAAGAAACCATGCTTCAGGAAAAGTATTTATGGCTTTAAGGTTTGCCTTGAGCCAGAGGTCATCGGATGAGTAATAATCTACAGTCGAAATGCCATACCATCCGGGTATCCAGGGGCTGTCAATAATGAATCCTGCCGGCTGATATCCCGGGTTCTTGCCATCGACGAGTTTTAAGAGGTCATTCCATGAAGAGTTTCGCATAGGAACAGATTGATTATATGGTTAGAGTAATCTGATATATGCCAATAAAATTAATGAGAAAAACATATCCCTCCCGCTAATTGTAGTTAATTATGTTTAAAATAATAAATGAAGAGACTGATTTCAAGCTCTACTGTCCAGGATTCCTGTAAGAATCGATCGGGTCACAGGTACAGATAAGGTTTCTGTCTCCGAATCCATCATCAATTCTTCCGACAGAAGGCCAGAACTTGTTCTCCGAAATCCATTTAACCGGGAAAGCTGCTTTTGTCCTGCTGTATTTATGATTCCATTCGTCAGCGGTAATTACTGCTGCAGTATGCGGGGCATTGTGAAGAACGTTATCTTCCCTATCGGCTTTTCCATCAGTAACTTCGGCAATTTCCGCCCTTATTGATTTCATTGCGGAAATGAATTTATCAAGTTCCTGAAGCGATTCAGATTCAGTCGGCTCGACCATCAGGGTGCCGTGGACAGGGAAAGAGAGAGTCGGGGCATGGAAGCCGTAATCCATAAGACGCTTTGCAATGTCGGCTTCAGTAATACCTGCTTCACCCTTGAAATTCCTGCAGTCGAGGATCATCTCATGTGCAACAAATCCGTTAGTCCCGGTATAAAGTGTTTTAAACCATCCTTTAAGTGCAGCTGCGATATAGTTCGCATTCATGATTGCGTATTTTGTCGCATCGGTAAGTCCCTCCGCACCCATCATCATTACATAAGCATGTGAGATTGTAAGAACGTGCCCGCTTCCGAAAGGAGCTGCCGAAACTGCTGTGGCGCCATGACTTCCGCCTGTATGTACAATCGGATGGGATGGCATGAATGGCGCCAGTTCGTCGGTTGAAAGGATCGGCCCCATTCCAGGGCCGCCTCCTCCATGAGGTATGGCAAATGTCTTGTGGAGATTAAGATGGCACACATCGGCCCCGATGTGTCCGGGGTTTGTAAGTCCCACCTGGGCATTCATATTTGCGCCGTCCATATAAACAAGACCGCCGTTATTGTGAATTATACCCGTCATTTCGGTAACTGCTGCTTCAAAAACCCCGTGAGTCGACGGGTATGTTATCATGAATCCTGCAAGTTTATCCTTGTTTTCTTCTGCCTTTTTCTTCAGGTCGCCCACATTTATATTTCCAAGTTCATCGCACTCTACAACAAGCACCTGCATGCCTGCCATAACTGCGCTTGCCGGATTAGTACCGTGAGCCGATGAAGGTATCAGTACAACATTCCTGTGGCTGTTGCCCCTGGCCTTATGATATTCCCTGATAACCATTAGTCCGGCATATTCGCCTGCCGCGCCTGAATTAGGCTGGAATGAAACTGCAGAGAAGCCTGTGATCTCCTTGAGGGCCTCTCCAAGCTCATCCATCAGATGATAATATCCAAGAGCCTGATCCTTTGGAACAAAGGGATGAATGTTCCCGAATTCGGGCCAGTTCATAGCAAACATTGAAGTTGCCGGATTAAGCTTCATGGTGCATGAACCCAGGGAAATCATGCAATGGGTAAGCGAAAAATCTTTGCGTTCAAGCATTTTAATATAGCGCATCATCTCAGTCTCGCTATGGTAGCGCGTAAAAGCCCCCTTTTCAAGGAAGGCTGACTTTCTGATGAATTTATCATCGATGCATTTGCAGTCACAATATCCGGCTACACCTTTTGCCTTTTTTCCTGTTTCAGCAGCAAAAATCTCAACAATGGCATTTATCTCGCTAAGAGTTGTAACCTCATCAGTGCTGATGCTGACGATTTTATTCCCGGGATAAAAGAAATTGATCCCTTTTGATTCGGACAGTGACTTTATTGAGTTAACATCGCTTTCTGTAGCAAGCTCAATACGGATCGTATCATAAAAAAGCTTGTTTACCTGGTTGAAGCCTGCTTCCTTAAGTGCACAGCTCAATGTACATGCCGATTCATGAATATGCTTTGAAATTGCCCTGAGCCCTTCGGGGCCATGATATTGTGCGTACATTCCGCTCATGGTTGCAAGGAGTGCCTGTGCCGTACAGATGTTCGAGGTAGCCCTTTCTCTCTTTATATGCTGTTCCCTGGTCTGAAGAGCCATTCTGAGCGCCTGGTTACCCTGGGCATCAACAGATATACCTATTATCCTTCCGGGCATGCTTCTCTTCAGCTCATCGCGGGTTGCAAAGTAGCCTGCATGAGGACCTCCAAAGCTCATCGGCAGTCCGAACCTCTGATTTGAACCTACTGCAATGTCAGCGCCCCATTCACCAGGAGGTGTCAGAAGTGCCAGGCTCATCAGGTCGGCTGCGACTCCAACAAGAGCCCCTGCTGCGTGCACCTTTTCAGTAAAGGAGGCATAGTCTCGGATATTACCTGAAGCTGCCGGATACTGGACAAATGCCCCAAAAAATGTATCATTAAACTGAGCTTCATCATATTTGCCAAAAACCAGGTCAATTCCGAGAGGATTAGCCCTGGTAATCATAACATCCCTGGTCTGAAGGAAGATATCCTCATCTACGAAGAATTTATTTGCACCTGCCTTCACGGCAGCTCTTGACCTGGCGTTGAACATCATAATCATTGCCTCAGCTGCCGCAGTGGCTTCATCGAGGAGGGATGCATTTGCAATCTGCAGTCCGGTAAGCTCGATTATCATAGTCTGGAAATTCAGCAGAGCTTCAAGCCTCCCCTGTGAAATCTCGGCCTGATATGGTGTATAAGAGGTATACCAGGAAGGGTTTTCGAGTACATTCCTTATTACCACTGAGAGCGGCGCAACGCCATAATATCCCTGGCCAATGAATGATCTGTACTGCTTGTTTTTAGATCCTATTTTCCTGATGTGTGCCAGGTATTCATATTCGCTCATTGCCGGTGGAAGTGAAAGTGGCTTTTCAAGCCTTATATTTGCAGGAACTGTTTTATCGATAAGCTGATCAAGCGTTTCCGCTCCAATTACCTTGAGCATCTGGGGAATTTCGCTTTTGCGGGGTCCGTTATGACGGTTTACAAATTTATCTGAAGACATATATTTAGTTTTTCTGATTAACAATTAAATGGCAAGTGAGTTTTTGATCCCGGCATCAAAATTAACCATTTGAATTTGAGAAGTAAGGATTTGTTTTCAACTCTCTCTCAATGGTAGTTGACTCACCGTGTCCCGGGTATACAATTGTAGCGGGTGGCAGGGTAAAAAGCCTGGTTTTTATACTGTGAATAAGTGTTTCAAAGTCGCCGCCCTGGAGATCAGTCCTGCCGATGCTTCCCGAGAAAAGTGCATCGCCTGTAAAGACAACTCCTTCTTCCCCGGAATAAAAAGCAAGGCTCCCGGCAGTATGGCCCGGAACGAACAAAGCCGTAAGTTCTATCTTACCCATTTTAATAATATCACCCCCGATTATCAGACCCTGAGGTTCCGGAGGCGGGTCCATCTTAAGTCCCCAGAGCATGGCATGAGAAACAGCGTCGTCCCTGTTTTCCTTTTCGAGGCTATGGCAGACCGCACCAATTCCATATTTTTCAAGAAACCGCCGGTTGCCAAAAATATGATCGAGATGGCAATGAGTATTTAACAGCATTTCAGGCTTCAGCTTATTCTTTTCAAGAAAACTTACGAGTGTCTGAAACTCCCCGGCAGAAAAGCAGCCGCAGTCAATTACGATGCATGATCCCGACTCATCGGCAAGAATGTATGTATTTACTTCTATTGGCGAAAAAACAAGTCTGTAAATCTTCATCTCATAACTTATTATTTACCGTGCCCTTAAGCATTGGAACGAATGAAAAGAGGCCGTAGGTTGTATAATCGAACGTCTCTTCTCCAGTCCTTACGATAAGGGTCATGGTCTGGGAATTGTTGTCTCCGACAGGTGCCACAAGTCTTCCTCCGGTTTTCAGCTGTTTCATAAGTTCCATTGGGACCTCTGCAATGGCGGCGGTGATCACAATTCCATCGAAGGGGCCATACTGAGGTTTCCCGGCATGACCGTCGCCATAGAAGAAATCGGCAGAATAGCCAAGGGATGTNAGTGTTGCCTGAGCCTTTACATACAGGTCCCTGAATCTCTCTATGGTATAGACCTTTGCCCCTATTTCTGNAAGTATTGCNGCCTGGTATCCTGAGCCTGTACCTACTTCAAGAATTTTATCCCTTTTCTTAATTTTCAGGAGCGAGGTCTGAACGGCTACAGTATATGGCTGTGATATTGTTTGTCCCGATGAAATCGGGAATGCCTTATCGACATAGGCATGAATAAGGAAAGCAGGGTCCATGAAAAGATGTCTGGGAACAGTATCGATGGCCCTCAGCACCTCCTCGTCAGTTATTCCCTTTACCCTGAGTTCCTGAACCAGTTTCTTCCTCTTTCCCTTAGCTTCAAAATCATCAGTCATAGTCAAATGGGCGGCTAATATTTACCGGGTAAAAATAAAAAAATAGTTCTTGCCGGATAGGGTTAAAAGTCATTCATTTCAAATATTTGTTATCTTCATCGGTGGAATGGCAGTGTATATCGACAAGGAGATGACTGAGGCACAAAGACAGAGTGTTAATAATGATGGTAACCGGGGCATGGAAGATAGCATGCCATATTCAATCATTAAGTTTGTTACAGATTATCTGTTTTCAATTTGCTTTCTCCTGGTTTTATTTCCGCTCCTTCTCATTCTTGCCATCATAATCCGGGTTAGCGGCAAGGGTCCTGTCATTTATTCACAGGACAGGATAGGTAAAGATGGCCGGCCATTTTCAATTTATAAATTCAGGACGATGGTTTTTGATGCCGAGAAGGGTATTCCTGCGCTATCGGCTTCCAATGATGAGAGGGTTACAATCATCGGGAAATTCCTGAGAAAATACCGCCTTGATGAGATCCCGAACTTCATAAATGTTATTAAGGGAGAAATGTCGGTAGTGGGGCCAAGGCCGGAGAGAGTATTCTTCATCAATCAGATCGTGAAGAGTGCGCCTCAGTATATCGAGCTGCACAGGGTGAAGCCGGGTATCACCTCCCTGGGACAGGTAAGGTACGGGTATGCCTCAAATGTTAATGAAATGATCGAAAGGCTTGATTTTGACCTCTACTATATGAAGAACAGGTCATTGTGGCTCGATCTGAAGATCCTGATCCTAACCATCGGAACCGTATTCAGGGGAAAAGGGGTCTAGGATTCGAAAATCCGACAGATTGTTTAACAAACCTGATCCGGAAAGTGCAGGTATCCCTGGAATTTCAACAATTTAATTTTAAAAATTTCAAAGTCAGACAGACTTTTCACCCCGATAGCATTATCCGGTATCAGCATGTAATCAGATCCTCCCGGCTTCAATATCCTGCACTATATATTCAATTGCGGCATCCTCGCCGAAGGGGTCATAACCTTCTTTGAGGTTTGTGCCGAAGAACCTTGCTATTCCCTGCCAGAACGCAGCATTTATTCCACCTTTATACTCTTTGATGAGCTCATAAGATGTATTTTGTGTCTCCCTGTCGATAAGCTTTATCAGGAGGCGTCCCTGTGTTATGGTAAGCTGGCTTATCTCTCCTTCATATTGGGCGAAGACCTGCTTTTCCACATCCTTGATATAACGTCTNCTGTCCTTATCGCTGTTCAGCCCTGCAAGCTCTCCGTTAATCTGCATGAGCCTCGACCTTACTATTCTCGCATAGGGATATACCACCTTCAGGTTGAATACCAGCCTGTCGTATCTTTTATAATATGACTGAACCTTTTTTGCGCTGTTTTTAACAGGTGCAATTACAGTTACTTCCTTTATCTCGACCTCAGGAAGCGTTTCGCCGTTCCTGTCAACTTTCTGAATGAGGTAAGCCCTCCCCGATGAAGTATCGACCTTCTGGGCCAGGGAATCTGCCTGGCCGGAGGCGGCAAGTGAGAATGCCATCAACAGACTTATGAGATAAAAGCTCTTCAACGGAAGTTTTTTACAAAAGTATCAAATCTGCTAACCTGTTACAAACGCATAAAGCAACGAAAATTGTGCCATAAAAAATATAGGATATTATCCATTGTCCAAAGTGTAATAAGAAGTAGTTTTGACAAAACTTCTGAAATGTCGGTAAAAGCTGAAGAATTACTGGATCAGGGCAGGTTCAGACTGGTTTTGTCAGTGCCTTTCAATGAGCTTATTGATTTTGTCCTCGGCTATCTGAAGAGAAAAACCGGCCTTATGGTTTTTTTCTGGGCTGCAAACTTATTTTTCCTGTTAGCTGCTCTTTCCTTCAGAATTCAACTGGCAGGCCATTTTCCGATAAAAAGCATTCTCTTGCATTCAGTCCTTGGCTTTTTGGTTTTCCCGATTTTAATTATTCCGGTTCATGAGCTGATTCATGTAATCACCTTCTTATTCACAGGCGCGAAAAGAATAAGGGTCGGAATGGATCTGAGCCAGTATATTTTTTATGTCACCGCGCACAGGCATGTTGTTACCCCCGGCAAATTCAGGCTGGTTGCGCTCACACCTTTTATTGTTATTTCATTAACAATGCTTGCATTGATCCTTACAATGCCGGGATTATGGAAATGGAGCCTCTCTTCTTTTCTTTTCGTACACACCACTATGTGTGCCGGTGATTTTGCCCTCTTGAATTTCTTCAGCATCAACCGGTCAAAAAAGATCCTGACCTACGATGATGCTGAAGAAAAGGTTACCTATTTCTACGAAGAATTATAATTTCTCCTTCGATAGTTTCAGAACATCATCATCATGTACCACAGGTCTGATCCTGAAAGAATATTCATATTTCCCTTCGAGCAGCCTGTACTGCTTATGAATCGGAGCTCCCCATGAATTGTCACCACCGACTCCCATCTGGCCAAGGTCGACATTCAGGTTCACAAGAGCACGCGGTTTAACGCTGTTTATGTGGGTATTGGCGCTTTTCGCATCCTTCCTGTATTGTGATAGTTTGCCAGGAGATTCGAAATCGTCATGCAGGTTATTCAGTGCAGAAAAGCAGATAAGCGGGTCGCCTGTAACGAGAATGCCGTTTCCGTTTTCATCAGTGAGGCTCAGCCATCTCGTATCGGTTTTATAACCGTTTTCGGATGGCCTTACGTAGGGCACATACTGATCTGCAACGGTGCTCGAATAGAGCCCTACATCGGCGGCAGTCTTCCTGTCGCAATAATTTTCCTGAGGCCCCCTTCCGAACCATTTGAGATTCATGAATTCTGCAGGCAGCTGCATCTGCATTCCCATCCTCGGTATTTCGGGTATCTTCCCGGAGATTTTTTCGAATGAATTTGTAATTACGATGTCTCCTGTTCCGTAAACTTTATATACCGATGAATAGCCGGCAATCTTTTCTCCTTCCAGCCCTTTGATATCATATCGGAATACAACCATTACCTCGCCCGGAGAAACCTGTTTTATGTCGGCTTTGGTTACGGTGCATCTCTCCCCGGCTTTTTTCCATACTCCCAGATGCCTGTCCATGTCATATCCATAGTCGTTGTCTGTTGGCGCCCTCCAGAAGTCGGGTTCCGGACCTTTCAGGAAAAGCTCCTTACCCTTAAAAACATAAGAGCTAAGGCGGCCTGTTTCAAGGCTGAATATCACTTTCATGTCATTGCCGGCTACCTCCAGATTATTTCCGGAAGTTTTTTCCTGCAATACAGACAGTTTACCGGATGCTATTGTGACCGGCGCTCCCTCAGGCGGAAGCCGGAACTGCGCTGTTGCATATATATGGTCTTCGGGAACCAGGTTCCACTCCTGCGCCCTCGATGCCCTGATGTTCAGGAAATACTCTGTTCCCGGCGCGGGCTTAATGTTTTGCAGCGGCAGCTTGACAAGTGTCTCCATCCCCGGCTTAAGGTCGGGAAGAGACAGCTTCCCGGACTGGATTGCCGATCCGTCGGCGGCTACCTCCCAGTCGAAGCTGAAGCCTGAAAGGTTTGTGAAATCATATTTGTTTTTGATTTTAACAAGACCTGTTTTAAGGTCAACCGGCTCAAATCCGATGTACTGATATACTTTCTTTACTTCACTCAGTCCCGGCTTCGGAGTCCTGTCCGGCCAGGTTAGGCCGTTTATGCAGAAGTTGCCATCGCTTGGAACGCCCTCCTCACCAAAATCGCCGCCATAGGCCCAGTATTTTATTCCATTTTCATCGGTGCGGAGCAAGCCCTGGTCAACCCAGTCCCAGATGAGCCCACCCTGAAGCTTCGGATATTTTTCTATCACATCCCAGTAATCCTGGAAATTGCCGGTCGAGTTACCCATTGCATGCGCATATTCGCACATTATCAGGGGCCTGTCGCTCTTCGGATCCTTTGCATATCTTTCGAGGTATTCAATACCTGCATACATCGGGCAAAGAATATCGGTATGCCGTTCTGTAGTATTGGTGCTTTTCTCGGCTCTCTCGTACTGAACCGGCCTGGTATTGTCGCGGCTTTTTGTCCAATTATAATTGGCAAGGAAATTATGGCCGTCGCCTGCCTCATTGCCCAGCGACCAGATGATTACCGCGGGATGGTTCTTGTCTCTTTCCACCATACGCTGCATCCTGTCGAGATGAGCAGCTGCCCACTCAGGCTTATCAGCAAGGGTAACATCCTTGTCATAACCTATACCGTGAGACTCTATGTCAGCCTCATCTATAAGATACAGACCATATTTATCACAAAGCTCATACCATCTTTCCTGCTGGGGATAGTGGGATGTCCTGACCGCATTTATATTGAAGCTCTTCATCGTCCTGATATCTTTCAGGATCATTGCCTCATCAATAACGTGACCGTTTATCTGATCATGCTCATGCATGTCGGTTCCTTTTATCCTGATCGCTTTACCGTTAACCAGCAAAAGAGAATTTTTTATTTCGACTTTTCTGAACCCTATTAAAGAGCTCACACTCTCAAGGGTTTCTCCTCCGTTAGTCTTAAGGCTTATTATAAGTGTGTACAAGTCAGGAGTCTCGGCGCTCCAGTGCTTTATTTTTGGCAAATCTCCTGAAAAGTCCAGCTCTCCTTTATCTCCGTTCAGGCTCAGGGGTTTCGATTGAGAATAAAGGACTGTTGTTCCGTCAAGGACTTTTGCTTCAACGGTTACATCATTGTTTTTACCCTGCCGCCTGTCAAGTGAAACATTCAGGTTCAGCACTCCGTCATTATAGGCTGAGTCGAGTCCCGCCCTGGCAAAGAAATCGCGGATATAGGTTCCCGGCCTTGCATGGAGAAAGACTGAACGCTGGATACCGCTCAACCTGAAGAAGTCCTGGTCTTCGAGATAGCTGCCGTCGCACCATCTGTAAACTTCCACAGCTAGTATGTTGGTACCTTTCTTCAGGTATTTTGTAATATCGAATTCTGCAGGTGTCTTTGAATCCTGGCTATAGCCGACAAGTTTCTCATTGATCCATACATAAAAGGCAGAAGCTACTGCGCCAAAATGAAGAAATACTTCCTTGTCCTTCCATCCTGGAGGTAAGGTAAACGTTCTCTTGTACGATCCGACGGGATTATATTCATGAGGAATGTATGGAGGGTTTTCCTTGTATGGATAGGAGATATTCACATAAATAGGAACATCGTATCCTTTCATTTCCCAGTTCGACGGAACATCAATCTCATCCCAGTCCCGGGTATCATAATTGTCTTTAAAGAACCAGTAAGGCCTTTTATCCGGTGATTTCTCAAGGTGGAACTTCCACTTTCCATCAAGCGAAAGATAGTTTGGCGAGGCAGCTTTATCATTTCTGACAGCATCAGCTTCACTTGTAAAGCTGATCATTGTAGCATGAGGGTCTTCCCTGTTCTGATTAAACATTTCGGGATTTTCCCAGTCGCGTGGGTCTTTTTCCGTAAATGGGATGTTTTCATATTTACTGTAACGGCGGCAGGAAGTAAGGATCGCTGCAAGCATCAGGACAAACAAAATCGCTTTTTTCATAACGGATTTATATGGATTGTAAAATTAACAATAATCAGAATAAACCTGAGATTTTTCCGTCTCCATCGATGTCAATTTTCTCGGCAGACGGATTGACAGGGAGGCCGGGCATTCTCATAATGGATCCGGCTATCGGTACAATGAATCCTGCACCTGATGATAGTTCAACTTCCCTGATCTTGATGGTGAAACCTTCGGGACGGCCTTTTCTGCCCTGGTCGTCGGAAAGAGATTTCTGTGTTTTTGCTATACAAACAGCGAGATCGCCAAGACCCAGTTTTACGATTTTCTCAAGTTGATTTTTTGCTTTCACGGCATATTCAACATGATCTGCACCATACATTTTTTTGCAGATGGTCTCGATTTTTTCCTCGAATGACCATGAAAGCTCATAAAGAGGCTTGAAGCAATCCGGACAATCTTCAACGGCTTCCAGAACTTTAGCGGCCAGATCGAGGCCACCCTCTCCTCCCCTGGCCCATGATTCATTTAATGCAACCCTAACGTTCCTTGACTTGCAATGCCGGATAAGCAGATTCAGTTCCTCTTCTGTATCGGAATCGAATCTGTTTATTGCGACTATCGGGTTGAAGCCAAAATGCTCCATATTCTCAATATGCTTGTCGAGGTTTGAAAAGCCCTTTCCAAGACAATCAAGGTCCTCAGACTGCAGTGAAGAAAGCCTGGCTCCGCCATGATATTTGAGCGCCCTCACGGTAGCCACTATCACTACGGCGCTTGTTGTCAGATTTCCCGTTCTCGATTTAATGTCGAAGAATTTTTCAGCTCCGAGCTCACTTGCAAATCCGGCCTCAGTAACAACAATATCGCTGAGTGACAGACCTGTCTTTGTTGCTATAATTGAATTGGTACCCTGGGCGATGTTTGCGAAAGGGCCTCCATGAATTATTGCCGGTGTTGCTTCGAGAGTCTGAACAAGGTTCGGCTTAATGGCATCTTTCAGAAGCGCGGCCATAGCTCCCTGGGCTTTCAGGTCGCGGGCAAAAACAGGTATGTCGGCGTAGGTATAGCCAATGAAAATATTACCCAGTTTCTTCTTCAGGTCGGTAAGGTCGCGTGAAAGACAAAGGGTTGCCATTACCTCTGAAGCAGCGGTAATTTCAAATCCCGACTGTCGGGGGACACCCTCTGATGTACCTCCAAGTCCAATAACAATGTCACGCAGCGACCTCTCATTCATGTCCATAACCCTCTTCCACTCAATGGTTCTTGGGTCAATTCCAAGATTCCCTTCCCTGAGCTGTATATTATTGTCGATGAGCGCGGCAAGAAGGTTGTGAGCTTTCTCGACAGCTGAAATATCTCCGGTAAAATGAAGGTTTATATCTTCCATGGGGATGACCTGGGAATATCCGCCACCTGCCGCTCCTCCCTTTATTCCAAAAACCGGNCCCAGGGAAGGTTCGCGGAGAACGACGGTTGCTTTCCTGCCAAGCTTATTGAGTGCCTGNGCAAGACCTATCGAAGTAGTTGTTTTGCCCTCGCCCGCNGGTGTCGGGGTAATGGCAGTNACAAGTACAAGTTTTGCCTTTTTTATCTTTTCCTCATCGATAAAATGAAGCGGAATTTTTGCCTTGTATTTTCCATAAAGCTCGAGTTCATCAAATGCGATTCCTAGCTTTTCTGCTATTTCGGTAATAGGCCTGATATTCGCTTCCTGTGCTATCTCAATGTCCTGTTTCATGAGAGTGTGGTTTGATTTTCCGGTATATTAGTTAATCGTAATCCCGCCTTCTCTTTTAAAATATTCCGCTTCCTGACCAAAACAAATACTTGCTTTCGTCATAAAAGTCGTAAAACAACCGGAGAACGGTTACATTTTGCTAAAATAATCAAAAGAATGATTGTCTTTGCAATCGGATGCAATAATTGAAAAACCAGGTTTATTCCCAGGTAAACTGAATAATATCAGCATCATCAGGAAGGTTCATCCGTATCCTCCATTCAACAGGGTAATAGTTATTAAGCCTGCTCCCCAGGTTATTCACGAAACCGAGATTTACAGACTTGTATTTCACCAGCTGCCAGCCTTTTTCAGAGGATTTTGAAGAGAAGGAGTCTCTTCTGAGATATGCGAGAGCCGTGTTCAGGTCAGTCTCAATTTGTCTGAAAGCTTCGTTTCTTACAAGGCCTGAAACAGCAAGCTCATGGGAAGGAATATATTTGTTTTGTTTTACAGTCATGATATGGGTTCCTCCCCTGATTATCCTTAACCTCCCTGAAAGCAATCCATAATCGGTCAGGTTACCAGGGAATGAGATAATATTGTCGCCAGCTTTTATCAGTGATTCCATTTCTGCTCCTGACCATAGCATTGTGCATCTGGCTTCTTCTTTTGAAGCTGTCAGAATTTTACTTTTTTCATTCCTGCCTGTCCCGGGTACCGAAGAGAGCTTTCGCATGACAGAAAAAAACAACCCGTCACCTTCGGTTTTTCCGGGATGAAATCCATAGCCTGTTACACCCTGGTATTCTATCAGGGTTATTGCAGGAAAGACGGAGACGTCAATCTTCACCGATTCGGCAGCATGCTTTGAGAGAAGCCACCTTACATTTTCCTCATTCTCTGCCGGGTTGAAAGTACAGGTGCTGTATATGAGAATCCCATTCTCCTTCAGCGCAGGCCAGACATCCATAAGGATTCTCTTTTGCCTTTCACTGCACATTGCAGCATTTTCGGGGGACCATTCGTTTACTGCAACCGCATCCCTGAACATTCCCTCTCCTGAGCATGGCGCATCCACAAGTATCATATCGAAGAAGCCCGGCAATCCGGCAAATGACGATGGATCGCTCTGAGTGACAATTGCATTCGGAATTCCCCATTTAGTAAGGTTTTCCGCAAGTACAGATGCTCTCTGCCTGATTACCTCATTTGAAACCAGGAGGCCCTTCTCTCCTATGAGAGTTGACAGATGTGTTGACTTCCCTCCGGGAGCGGCGCAAAGGTCAAGAACCTTTATTGAATCATTATCACTGGTAGTCTGCCGGAATATTTCTTCGAGAAACATGCCTGATGCTTCCTGGGGATAATAACATCCGGCATGAAAAAGAGGGTCGAGGGTATATGCCGGTCTGGCAGGCAGGTAAAATCCATCATTGCACCATTCCACTCTTCTTCCGGCTGATGGCACAGTGCCGATCTTAGAGCGGTTTATGCGGACAGACACAGGTGATGGTTCAGAAAGGGCCCTGGTAATCCTCTCCATATCAATATAATCCTGTGTTCCAAGCCTTTCCAGGAAAGCAGCTGGAAACAACCTGTTTACTTTATTTTCAGTTGATTGTGACATTTCCGTTGCCTATGAGTATAAACGGGGACCAGTAATCGGGCTGGGGATATGTTTTAATAAGCTCCCTTTGTGCCATTGAAAGGGCTTCCTGGAGATTGTGTCCCGGTATGTTTTTATAGAATGAAGCCATAAGAATTGAAGTCGGATAGTCCGAAACGGCCCAAAGGCTGACAATAACCGATGATGAGCCTGCAAAGAGGAAGGCACGGCTCAGTCCAACTATCTCATCGCCCCGGCTGATGTTCCCGAGTCCGGTTTCGCACGCGCTCAGGGTTACAAGGCTGGCATTAAGATTGAGACCAAAAACTTCATAAACATTAAGTCTTCCATCGTCCTCGTCGGTTGGAGAAAAAAGGAGGTAAGAATAAAGAGGCTGGTCAAAATTATAATTCCCGTGTGTTGCGAAATGAATAAAATTACAATTTCCGGCATTCCTTTTCACAAATGTCTCTGTTCCCTGTTTTCCAAAAGCCGAAATATTATCAGGAAACAGAGGGAGTATCTTATTCAGTTCTTCATCGGTGCCGGGGAGTCCGCTGCGGTTATCNATCTGAAGGTCCGACAAAGCCATTCCCAAGAATTTTTTTCCGGGCTCTGCAACACGACTCCTGCAAATCATATATACACTTGCTGAAGGCTCATATATTATATTATGGTTCTCGACCATGTAGTTCCCCTTTCCGTCGACAAGAGCCTGAAAAGGAAGAAAATGAAGAGATCCGTTAGGGATTACAATAAGGTTTTTGTAAGGGGAGAAATACTCTTCAACCGGTGCACAAAGCAAAGAGTACAGTTTGTTAAGTGAGGCTTTTGTCTCACCTGGAGGCGACAGGGTTTCGATGTTTCTTCTTGCTTCTCCGATTAGTGATTCAAGTTCAGATTCGCTGACTTTTACCTGTCTGCTGGTAATTGATGTATTTGTAATACACCAGCTAATAACCTCGTCGCCGCTGAGCCAGAAGGCGAGGACAGCGCTCTGGTTATCGAGAGAAGTCTTAAGTTTATCCGGATCGACAGGTTGCGCGCTAACCATCTCAGCATATGTGGGGCTGTGCAGCTTTATTTCCTGCATAATGTCCTCATATTCATTCTGGGCAGTTACAAGTGCATCGCGAAGCTGGCGCATCCCGGTATTCCTTGATTCTTTTCCGGCTTCCGATCCTGCATCATTCCTCTGTATCAGTTTATAAAGTTTCTGGATTTCTGTCCTTTTTGCCTGTTCCATGGATATCAGGTCGCCGGGAACCGATCCGCTGAAATTAATTTTCCTGTTGGAGAGAATATCATAAAACGCCCTGGCCCTTGCCTGCTCGGAAATACTGAACGCCTCATCCTCCTTATTTTCCTTCATCAGCAGCCTGATCAGACTGTCATATACCTCCCTTTTATTTTCGAAATAGATGCTTTTAAATTCATCGATTGTGAGGTTGCCTCTTATCCTTTCTATTACGGCGATGGAATTTCTGTATGATTCTGCGGCTTTGCCCGGATCTCCCAGTTTTTCATAAATTCTTCCGAGACTGAACCATGCCTGCCATGCAGTCTCAGGAAAATCAGACGATTTCACAGCAGACTCGAGCAGAGTCCTGGCTGTCTGGAAATCACCACGGTCGACCAGAATCTTTCCTTTCTGAACAAGTACATTCGAGGTTCCTTCTGTGTTCCCAGAGTTCCTGAATCTTTCCTCAGCTACATTCAGGTAAACGAGGGCGCTGTCGGTAAGACCTCTTCTCATCAGCATTTCTGCAATACGCAGTGAAGAAACAGCTTCACCTGCAAAAGAGCCCTGTTGCATAAAGTATTCATTGGCGCCGGCAAGATTTCCGAATCTCAGGTTCAGTGAGGCATCGATGCTGCTGGTTTTCATTGCGAGAGTATCCCTGACCATTCTTGCTTCACGGTAATATTTTTCAGCCCTGGCATAGTCGCCAAGGCTGCTGTAAATATCGCCCATTCCAATTGTGGTCCATACAACCTGACCCATTATTCCGAACTGTCTGGCTTCATTTATTGCCTTCTCCTGGAATCTCAATGCATTTTCAAATTCCCCGGTTCCGGTGGCTATTCCCGCCAGAAGCTGGTTGTGTCTGGCAGTCCCAAGTCCCAGTTCTGTTGCACTTTCGGCAGAGGATCTGACAAGTTTTCCGGCCTGAACAAAATCGCCCTGGTCAGCTGATACTCCGGCCAGAGCAAGTTGCGATTCCATAATTCCCTGTTTATTTTCCGACTGACCGAAAAGTCCCAGAGCTTTTTTGCCGAAACCACCTGCGAGGTCAGATTTTCCGATGACCTCATACAGCTGCGCAAGGGCAAGGTAGTTCTCAGCTATCGAGTTCCTGTTCTCATTCTTCAGACTCTGTTCCATACCCTCGCTCAAGCTGACTGCTTTCTCAAGCGACAGTATCCCACGGTTATAGAGCCCCATGTATATCAAAATCTTTCCCTGCTGCCTGTAATCTGTAACCGTTCCTGTCAGGTTTCTGTTTAACGAATCAAGAGCCATGGCACTTCCAATTTCCGAAAGAGCTACCTGATAATTACCTGTCATCTCATGACAGTTCGACAACTTACGGTAAACATCAGATTCCATTGCCTGGTTTCTGTAGATTCCCAGCTTACGGCTTGCCTCGAGGGTCTGGTTATAATGTTTTACAGCTTCACTGTAATTATGCTGGTTGAAAAAGACATCACCTTTATTCTGTTCGGTGGTTACAATAATTGAAGGGGTCACGCAACCCTGAATCAGGAGGGTCATAAGATAAAATGCCAGAGGCAAAGTTATCAGCCATTTTTTATATTCAGAGTATTTTTCTGCCCCGTATTTCATAGACTAAAAAATATACTGGAACAGCATAAGGTAAAGAGGATCTGCCGGTGTGCTGTGACCCTTAAGCGGGGTCCTTACAGATTCGCCGATCCTGAACCTGTGTACCTGAAAAATAAGTCCGGGTTCCCAGGAAACAACCCACGAAGCAGGCATCAGGTCTGAAGGCGTATCATTTATCTGTCCCTGACCTTCATGATAAAATTTTATTTCATTCCCGAAAACTATCCATTCATTAACATGAAGATTGCAACCCAGGCCTGATTCGAATGAGTTTCCAAGGCGGAATTTCACAGAGGCCCGGGTAATGGGGTTGAAGATCCTTTTTCCGTCAAAATTGTGATTAAAGGAAGTATAGGCAGAAAATGAATACGGGTACAGCACTTTACGGGCTGATAAATCCATACCAAGCGCATATGTGCCATCTCCCACCGGAAGGTCGTACTGGTTTTCGCTTTTTATGTTTCTTGGATTTTTTTCTCCTGTGGGTAATGTAACCTGAAGTGCGCTCACAAGTGAAAACTTCGATTCTTTTTCCTTAATAACCTGATACCGGAGTTCAAGGTGTGAATCGCCGATACCTGCTCCCTTCTGCTCTGTTGTTATTATTTCGGCAGTATTGGTTTTCACAGATATCTGGCTTGTCTGTGACTCCTGGAGCTTGTTCATGTATTCTGTAAAGGCACTGACTTCAAGCCTGTCTGAAATTCCGTACTGAAGTGTAAACCCAAAAGCAGCACTCGATCCCCACGAACTGGTATTATAATATTCCCTGGTTCCGGATGAATTGAAAAACCTGTCGGCAACCCTGAAATCGAGTAGAGAGCCTGCCCTCAGATAACCCTTCCTCAGTGTTACCGGTTCAGTTACAACGGTTTGCTGTTTGAGGTCAGAAGGCACGACCAGTTTTTCTGTCTGGCAGATTGCAGGCAGAGCTATCATAAAAAGGGCCGGTATAATTATCAGCCGTCTCATCATTTCCTGAAGGGGAATAAATTGAAACTCACAGAAGTCAGCAGGTAAAATGGTGCATCCATGTTTTTTCCGCCAATCGGGAAACCTGCCACCTGATAGATGATAACAGCAGGTGAAATCTGAAGTTCTGCCCCGGGTTCGAGGTTAAAAATGCTTTTCCCTGGATTTGCATACCGGGTACCCCAGTACTCAGTCCAGCCTCCTTTCGACTTCTGCCTGTTTCCGTTTATAAAGACATTAAACCAGCCTGTAGCCTGGTNATG
>JGI20214J51088_10000137_pt1 | contig 51476 bp, 77 predicted proteins | sample WetSurMetagenome_FD_51088 | JGI IMG/M metagenome (IMG submission 51088) | reverse complement strand
GCGACCATCATCGTCAGTGCTAGAACAATACATGAGAATATTCTCATAACTATATAATAGAAAAGGGAGTTTAAAAAGGTTACTGGGTATCGTAGATGTGAACATATGGTTCAGCATCGTACTCTGCTTCATCCAGTTCCCTGAGGACTTCCATCACCCGGTCCATCGAACCTTTCCATCCGACAATGACTTCCTCATCGTTGAGAAGAATCGCCTTGATGACGAAGTTATCTTCAATTGACTGTACCTTAAACTTTACGATTGCATGGAAGGGAATTGCTGTGAACTCCCCTACATTAGAACCAACTGACTGATCTGTTATGATCATTTCAACAACTCCTGATGTTCTTGTATGTAACAATACATCTGCCAGACTGTTACTGTAAGACCATATTTAGTCATAATAGTATATAAATAGACTGCTTGCTCGTAGGGGTCCTTGATTTGGACAAGGGATGATAAGTGAAGAACAAACAGTTTATGAACTTCTATTGAAAGACTTGGATGGACTTCCTGTGGGATGAGTTTCCGATCAAAGATGTCGCGGATGCTAGCAGAGATGTTAATGTCTTTCTTTAGGTACTTCTTCCAGTAATCATACTGGTCACGATAGATAGAGAACACCCTATTCATAGTAGGGCGGCTAGACCGTACACCTTTTTCACTCAGGGGTTTTCTTCCCATAGGTGTGGTACACCCCCACCAACATAACGATCAGCCACAGGATCACAAGGGACAGTAGCCAAACGAAATTATTAAAAACAGGGAAGTGCGCTTCAAGCCAGTTCACAATGTAGTTGAAGAACTGGAAAATCCAAAAGGTGGTGTAGAGTACTACTACTGCCACAGCACCAACATACCATTCATTCGTCATACTCTCTTTATAGTATTATTTCTAGGTTGTATATAAAACCCCTCCTTGCACAAATCGGCAATAGTCCTGTTAATCTTATCCCTATCGAAACCTCTGTTTACCAGTTCCATCAGGACATCAGACTCCTTAGCCAATCCAAACTCGGAATCGTTGGCTAACTTATCTACCAGAGAGATGAGTTCCTTCCTCACGTCCCTGGACTTCTTGGAAGTACCAGTCATTTTATCAGTGTCGAATGTTCCCGACGCTGCATCGAAAGCCACTCCTTTAAGGCAGTTGTACATGATGGATACAACACGATTCGCATCGACATCAGTGATGGTCTCAGAGAGCCTAGATCGCGCACTAGCCTCTGCCAGTCTTTTAAGAGCCTCAAGTTGTCTGGCGGTAATAGGCATAGGCTTGTCTCTTCCACCCATCCCCCGCATTTTAGTGTAATACTCAACAAGGATTTTTGCTGAATTACTATCGAATACAGGCTTAACATTTCTTCGACTAAAGGCAATGTATTTCCTGAGTATGTTAAGATCATAACCACTTTTGTCATCATCCCTCCCACTCATGATAAAGTTTGCTATGTCATTGTCCTTATCAGTATTGGGTGAATCTAACATAATGAAGATCAGGTCAAATCTCGACAGAAGTACAGGCGATAACTCAACCTGAGATGCCAGGTCCTCAAACAGATCGAACCTACCAAGTTTCGGATTGGCGGCGGCGAGTATAGAACAACGTGTATATAGAGTCGTATTAATACCCGCCTTATTGATGGACACCTCCTGCTGTTCCATCGCTGTGTGCATTGCGTCACGGTCTTCATCTCTCATCTTGTCAATCTCATCGACTATGAGCATACCTTTATCGGCTAACACCGCGGCACCAGCCTCTAGGGTGTATGCTCCGGTTGCATCTTTAACTACCGTAGCAGTAAGACCGGCAGTCGAACTCATCTTACCTGAGGACATAACCGCCCTAGGTGATAGGTTCCTGACTGATGAGAGTATCTGACTCTTGGCAATACCCGGGTCCCCGACCAAGAGGATATGAATATCCCCACGAGTCTTAGTCCCATCCTTGAGTGGCTTACTATACCCACCGAATAACTGAAGGGCGATTGCTTGCTTCACATCTGTATGACCCAGGACGCTAGGTGCTATCTCCTGTGCTACCCTCTCAAAGATTTCTGGATCGGTAGCCATAGTCTTTATGCGTGCTTCCTCCTCATCAGTGATGATTATGTCATCATACTCCTTCGCTTTGTACTCGATGGAGTTAGTAATGATAACCGTCTCAGTGAGAACCGACTTCCCCTTGCGTTGGAAGGCACGAAGTACACCATTCAAAACAATGCGATTTCCGGGGAGTACCCTGCCGCATAGGTCATCGTACAATTCGCATACGATACTAGCGGGCATCTGTCCTCCTTTCAAGCCTTCTGGTGTTTCCTGCAACGTGGCAAACTGAGCATCTCTCATGATACTCTTCTCAGCATTGAGTGTATATTTGCCATTACCACAGTGGCACTCGGAAGCTAAGGGATCGCCCACGAACCTATCTACAATCTCCTTCTCAACTCTTCTCCCGCAGGTACAATCAAACGAAGCAATGTAAAACCTAGGGATAATAGCGGTAATGTTCTTCACAATACCATAGACTGACACATAATTGTTAAGTTTACGGGAGTTGAGTTTGCCGATTGGAGTCTGAGCAGGGAAGTTAATAAACCTTACCGCTATCTTAGTGCAGTCTTCTGGTTTAATCCTCCCGGTTGCTACAAGACCATTCCTTGCGTACTCGACAACACTCCCTGGGTTATCAATCAGCATATCGAATAAGTCAGGTGGCAGGTCATTAGTATCAATCTCTAAAAAGGGGTAAAAGTTCAAATCAAGTTTAATGTTTTGTAGTTGGCTCTGGTATCCACTAAGTATGATTTCTTTGAAGATACCCGAGTAATTAGTTATTATGGGTTCATCCACACATTTCTCCCTTAGTTCCTTCTTCAACGTCATCATCCCTTACATAAGCATTAGAGCATTGAGATACTCTCTTATACTTATTAAGGATTATGCACGCTGATACCGATCTTTTTATGTTAATGTTGCTCATCCCATTAGCCTTGCCACATTCAACCAGATGGTCGATGATATGATCGCGGTGTACATAGTGGGGAAACCCCAACGCGGCGATGCGCTCGCTTACCGGGGTAAGCAGGGAACCGGCAGATATGTTGAGCCGATTGTTCTTGGGTTTCTCACTCATATAACGAGTCTGCTTCTTGAAAGCATAGTACAACGCTCTACACGAGCCATTACAAAAAGTAAGGGATTTAATTCTATCCCGTCTGCGTAGTAACCTACCACAGAAAGAACACTGCATTTCCTTAACCAGAGTATCACAACCCTAGATCAAAGTCATCAATGGCTTTGCGTGCCTCCGCTTCGCCATACTTGGTGTCGATAGTCCCAAGAAGCATAGCAATAAGATTGTGCTGGTAATCACCCTTCGCGGCTTTTACCTGCCTAATCCTATCACGTAACTCTTCGAGGTTCATCTCATCAATTTGGACTAACATCAGTCCTCACCTACCCCAACAATACGCCCCGTCTCAAACTTTTCCAGGGACTTATTCATGAGTTTGGTAGTCATATCGAGTACTACCATCATGATAGCGTCTGGTGTCAGGGACTCATATATGCCTGATAGTGTGATGATCTCGACAGCACGATCCATCTGGTTCTGCCATAGGATAACCTTATCCTTACCAGTAAGTTCATATACGCCGGGAGGTAGGGAAGAGGGATTAGACTCCCCCTTTGATGGAAGAGGTATATCGCTAAACCTCTTCACCCCTGGGTGCTTACCCGGATCATCGCTAAATCCAACTTGGTTGTATTTATTGATGTCAATGTAAGCATCCTTACCTACCCAACGACCGATGAACTCGGCACTCTTTTTGGTACACTTGATCCATGTTCCCTCCACGTTAACAGAGGTACCATCGAACTCAAGTATCCTTCCAATGAACTCAGTCATCTTTGTTCTTCTCCAACTTCTCCGATTGTTCTATTCTCCACGACATGTAATCTTGTACTGCTTTAACATTAGGTACGGTGGGATCATCCCCCCGAAGTTCACGGAGCGCGTCTTCCAACACGACATCCTCATCGTTCAACATATCGAGAAAATGCTCGACGCGATGAACGTTCTCCATATTCACCATATAGGTTTTCCTGTAATTAGCATGTAAATAGTCCATAGTACAGCAAGAAGGAAAAGGATGTCGAGTGGAGATGGTTTGATGTCTGTATACAACTCCGCTATGATGTTCTTATTTGAAACATCATCATCGCTCATCGTGTTGGACATAATGCGTCCTGGGTCCTTATCACCTTCATGTTTAATCTATGTAGCAATTCAGAAAGCCACGAAGCGTCCTCTAGGTCATCGGCGTCATGCGCCATGACACGGCACTTCTGTAACATATCATGATTCTCGGATAGCCAAGACTGTATTCCCTTACTTCCTCCTTTACCCCACTCATGTCTTATACTCGACTCCATCTCCTCAAGTGCCTCAAAGCGATTTTGCATTTGGGACAATGTGAGTTCAATGAAGCTTCCACCAAGGACATTATAGCGGTTAAGCTGTTCGTTATCCAATTGTTCATACTCATCATCAATGATGTTGAGTAGGGGTGTGACATCAACAGTGAAACTGCTCGCCACTTGTAAAACCTCCATTGTACGCTTTCTCGAAGTCACCGATCATTGTCAGTATCTTAACTGGCTTTCTAAGTTCCTTCGCAGACTTAGTCGACCTTTTGCCCTTGTTCCAACCCGAATTGTTTTGGTAACAAGCATTGGCAGGGCGAGCAAAAGTCTTTTCGGTGATTACACTCTTGAGATTATCAGGTAGTGTAATGTAGGTATTAAGCAGACACACCTTTGTATCCACTATAAGTAGTTGCTCATTCTCACCTCCTAACCTGAACGACACGGTCGCCGTTGTGAACGCTCCCTGACTGAACAAGATGGAGCAATCGTAGTTGACTGATAGAGTTGTCCTATCAGAACCACTAAATGACTCCGACTTGAAGGGATGGGAGTGTATTATGGTATTATACCCCAACGCCCGGTACTGCTCGAGTTCTATCCGATCAGTGAAATTAACCTCGGCAGAAGTTACCTCCTGCTTTGGTATTACGAAATCACTCTCGACTTCAAACCCATCTTTTCCCAACTCTCCTTTACAGAGGATGCTCCACTCGAGTCCGGGGAAGTTGCTTTGGACGAGTTTGCATGTATGTAGCATCTCCTCCGCGATTACAACTTCAATGGGATCGAATATCACTGCATCGGACTGGAACAAAGTCCCTGCCTTCTCTACCTTGACAGGGAGAATCTTGTCCATAGCCTCCTCAGTTTTCGACTTAGCTCCACGAGTAATTTAAAGCACCCTCTTCATTCAGGTCGAACTTTCCAGAACTCATTGCACTATCTCTGTGCAGTTTGAATCCTGATGTGAACCTGAACATACTATAGTTCTTATAACCTTGGCAACCGACACTTAGTTGGTTCCCATCTCCTGATAGAACAATGAAAACCTTTCCAGGTAATAAAGTCTGCTTCGGATGGTCTTTTATACCTTGTATCAGGTCTTCGGCATTTTGAACACTCCTACTGAGTGAGGACATGTTATCATCGAGAGTTATGTATGTGTCATCCCCTTGTAACAAACCCTTTGGTAACTCATGTAGGATTAACCTACCAGAGTTGAGCATCATTTCGACTACAAGGTGGTACTTCTCGTCCCATGTTCTAGCCATGAACCTGATACTCTTATCATCACCAGCAGGGACAACAACTGTTATGCCCACTATCTTCCTCTCAGGTTCATCATAGATGTCCTGGGCAGCCTTGTTAAAGGCAAGACCATACTCTAGGACCTCCCTAGTATCGTCTATATCTGCACCATCCTCAGAATTAAATTCTGTCATGGTCGATTACCTCATTGAATAGTTTGTCCACATTGAACGACACGATCTTCTCATCCTTTACCTCCAATGATGGAGATGTAGTATAGAGAGCCATGAGGACACCTATGAGGGCAGGAGGGACACAATATGATGGAGTTTCGGTGTATGTCATTGAACCGACTGACCAGATTTTACTCAGGTCGGGATTCAGGTGCATGGTAACCCTCTTTCCATCGTACCCTCCGGTGATTTTACACTTAGGTACCCAATCAGGTAGACAATCTACGATGTCGCGGCAATCAAATACCACGTCACTCGTAGAAATCTTCTTTCTACCTTCTTCGTCAACGTCTTCGATACGATACGCATAGCAGTCAATTATGACATCCCTGCGTAATGCACTTATGATTGCACCAATCGCATCTACCTTTGTGGCTGATACGTCATAGTACCGGAACAATACTCGGTTGCGGTTTGATTCTTCGACAATATCAGGATCAACAAGGATAATACGGCGGGCACCCACCAGTGCCATGAATATAGCAGCGTAGCTACCAACTCCTCCTACACCTATTACTGTGACTGTGTGGGGAACTCTGAGATCACTAACGAGGTTCTGACGTCTGTAAAGTTCAAAGAACGATTCATCGCCCTCTTCACCCAGGTCTTGCTCGTCGTATTCGTCATCGTCCATTGACTACCAATCCCCCTCACCTTCATCGACTTCTGCCTCTGCGACTGCACCATCGCTATCCCCACTGAACTCAGTCCCGACTCGGAACATAGAGGTTGCTCTACCTCTCTTCTTGTCCATAGGGAGAACTCCAGTTTCATCAAACTTCTTCCTCCAACCGTTGACCAGTTTGTGGATATGGTCAGACGCGTTCCCTCCATACATACTATGGAAGTTGACAATTGTCAGGTTATGGAGCAATTGTATGATGTTAGTGATAGGCTGTCCCAATAGGTCGCCTATACAGAGGGAACCTACCCGATCGTAGGAATCTCCGTCCTTGTGCGGGTAATAACCAAAGGCATATGAACCATTGATCATGCTACCCACAGGGATGTATATCTGCGATACGCTCATCCGATCAGTCGTGGTCTTAGGAAGAGGAACACTGATGCTTACCGCTTCGTCTATTACCCTATCGGTAATCGCTGATTGACGAAGTGATACTGCTACCGGATGAATTATTCCATCATAGTAGAAGTATTCCCCTACACTCATACCGCCAGTGGGGGATGAGATACTCTTTAGTTCCCACCCCGCGTCGGTTATAGCCCTTACATCTCTGAACATGGAAACAAAGGCAGATTCTTTGACCTCTTTTATGCTCCTGTTCAGACGATCGACCATCTCCTTCTCGATTTGAGCGAACTTGACTGATGCTTGTTGGGACACCGCGGCGACTTTCTTAGCCGCAGTGATGGTACTGCCATTAGAAGTGAGCTTTACTCTTGGTAAGTCAATCTCGGCAATGCTACCATCAGCATCAATAACGCTGATTTTCCCTCCGGTACTCCCCTCAAGGAACTTTACAATACCCGTTGGTGACTTCTCATCATACACAACAAGTGAAGAAGAGATAAACGCGGGCATAGATGTTCCATCGAGGTACCTACGGTACATCAGTGTAGCCTTCATGGACATATAATCAAGGAACCCAGGAAGGACATTTCTCACCACAAGGTCATTCTGGACTCTTGCGGGATCAGGTACAAGGTACATGAAGTACCCATTACCCCTACCAGCATAATCAGAGAGTAACTTCTCAACTAGTGGCATAGGGACTTGATGGATTGACCTTATACTATCATTATTCTTTAGAAGGTTAAGGTAACCAACGAAGTCACTTACCAATGGTTTAAGATAGTTCTCTCCAAGACCAGTCCTACTTGTGACTGTACTTGCCTCACTATCACGCTCAAGGGTGACATAGTAGACAATCTGGTCCCTGCCGGGGTAACGCCTCTCCATACTGTAATGAACGGTCATTTACCCTCCTCAACAATAAAAAGTTATTGAAGGGAGTTCACTGCTTTGGTGCAGAGTATTCCCTGATTTCCAGGGTGCCGCTTACAGGGAAGTCGTCTTCGTTGAGTTCACTGCCATTGCAGTAGGCGTGGAAGTTGTTTACCCCATTTGCACGTGCAAACTTTTTCATGTCTGCGATGGTGATTGGGTGGTCGTAGGTCTCACTGACTCCGCGTGCTGTAATCTTGTTACAGACTTCGGTAGCTGTTGCATTAAATTCCGACATTCTTAGTCCATCCTTACCATTTACGGTTAGTAATCCGTCCTAGTGGACACGATATGCACCCACTAGGTCTCCGGTCACTAATAGTAGTTAGTTGAAGGTTTGGAGCTGTGATACAGCGATGATACTCCCCCTCTCGTTCCTAACTACCCCATTCTTCGTGGTATCTGGCGCATAGACATCCATACGACCACGGAGATGTTCTGCTACCATTGTGCTTACAAGGTAGATATGTTCATCATCCTCCTCAGGAAGTTCAGACTCAAAGCCATCCATATCAATCAGGACCAGGTTATCGGTCGTGATCTCGACTATAGGTACCTCTAGTACCCTAGAACCAAGGGACAAGTTGAGCTTACCTATCGGCTCAGTTACTATCTCGAGTCTTGCTACCTTACCGGAACTTGGTATCCGGTACCTCACACCGCCATCAGCGATGTAAAAATCATGATGAAGTAGATTAACAGGGATAAGTGCTTTCAATAATGATCCCTCCAATCACCCTCAATATGACCATTCTTCGGCGGGACTTTAACACCGAGCCTCTCCGTTGTGTAGTCCTTCACTACATACACATCCATACGGAGGAGTCTGGCGACAGTCTTCGCAATTTTCTCTATTTCACTAGGGGTTCTATCCCCAAAGTGAATGTCCACGCGGTATTTCATCTCTTCACCAACAACCCCTTAGGCGACTCAGGCTCGAAGTCTGGTTCTGCAACAAGATACACCCTGGCGTTAGTTCGATTGGCGATGCGTTGAGCCATACCGAGTGCTGTTTCACCTGACATATCCCCAAGGTGTATATTTAACCTGCAAGGGATTTTAGTTTCAGTTGCCATTTCACCACTCCTCTCGGTAGTACTGCTGATACATTCGTATGAAACGATGATTGGTGTCCCTATCGAGTTCAATATCTCTGACCACAAATCCATCGTCTAGCACCACCTTTGTGTCAAGTAGCTTCTGGTTTGGACAAGATCGTGACGAGTTCATCTTTTGTCAACTCAATTATGGTTTGCGCTCGCTTTGACGATACTTGGTAGCGGGAGAGAAGATACAACTCTCTCTGCTTTTGGTTCTTGAGCATGAGAAAGGTACTATCCTTCTTCACCTCTACTGCCATAGCCGCGTCGTCTGTGAGTTCGTCCATCTCCTGTCTGACTAGACTTTCTTCATAGTCATACCAGATGTGGAACCTTTCAATCCACTCATCATCATCGGTGACTATTACCTTTGGTGACTGGGCTATCTTTGTTATACTCAGCCCTTTTAGTGCCAGGAAAGTCAACATACTTTCGTTGTCTTTTGGCAAGGTAAATGAAATCATGTTCATGCTTTCTCACCTAGAATTTCTTTTCTGCACTGCTTGGCGATTGGACAGGTATTACACTGGTTCTCAGTGCATACCTTATCGGAAGAGTCCTCTACTGCAACGATAACAAAGGGAATATGCTCAACTTCGCTCTTTATACCATCACCCATGAAGGCTGTAATCTCCTCCTCAGTGATGCTACCTGCGTAGTTCCTGCATATGTCCTGCATTACGTTCAAGGCACATCTATTCTCGAACTTACCCCGGTTCGGTCCGTAGTTGTTAAAGCAACAGGTGTTACAATCTGATGCAGTACTACAGTCCCACCTCCGAAGTAACTTCGCTACCTGCCAAGACAGTCTGTCGTTTGGTAACTCAACCTTTTTCTCAAGGGACATATTTTTTACACATCCCGCGTGATCTTAAATGAACCGCACCTGGGACAATGAACCATCTTCTCAGTGAATTGTGCGCTCCACCTATTTTCACACTTCCAACAGTTGTAGACAGCGTTTCCGGGTGTTAGCTTTTGCTTCTTACCCATTCGCTGTCACTCCTCTTTCTTGATTGTGGCTATGTAGCCACAGTTGGGACACTTATAGACTGAACCACCGATGTGCTTCATGTCATCAAAGGCGTATCCATCGTCACATGAGGGACAATAGACTTCGCCATAGGTAAAGGGAGTATTACCCCTTACCTCTTTGGCAATAGCACATGCAAGGGTTTTGTCTTCCTTTTCATCCGACTTGAACTCAGTCATGTGTTCACTTATCCATGAGTGCAAGATACCCACAGTTCGGGCATTTATACACGCCCTCCCCGATGTCAATCATACATGACATTGTCTGGACTTCTTCGCACCCAGGACAGTCCACACCTACCCGAAAGTGGGGGTGGCTCTTTACCTCTTTTACGAGGAGACAACCGACCATTTTGTCGTTGTCATTTGCGTTGAATACGGTCATATGTTGTTTCAACCTCTCTAAGACATTCATTCAATCACTTCCTTGATGGGTATCTCTCCCATCACAAGTGCGGGTGCGGACTCGAACCGCCCTTCCACCAATAGCCGCACAAAAATAATTATACCTCCTCAACGTGCATAGTGTAGGTCAGTTGATCCAATGTATTGCGTATTAATGCAATCCTACACTCTCTTTCTTCATCAGTGAAGCATCTCAACGCTATGCTGATGTCAATTCTCATGCTGAGTATCATATCCTCCACTATTCTGAGTGTATCTTTTGATAACTTTGCCTTTTTAGCAGGGACATAGATACAACTTTCCTTATGACACTTTGCACATTCAGGTTTAACTGGCGACAATGATACCACAATCCTGCTCTGCATGACCCAGGTAGTGTTTCCACCTCGAGTTGTTGCCTTTCTCTACCAATAACTGGTACTGCTCCATATTACCTTCCTCATTGAACTCAGTGACGGTAAGCACTAGCCTACCCTCCTTCCAGTCCAACTGAACGTTACCATCCCCTTTGAAGGCGACCATAACATAATGATTGCGTGCTTCTTTAATTTTCATTCAGCACCCACTCTAACGAGAATATCTGCATTTGTATTTCCATCATAGCAGTGTAGTCAGCCGTTTCTTTGAGTTTTACTGCGCTGGTAACCGCTAGGACGATCTTGAGTTTCTCCAACTCATCTCGTATCTGTTTCTCAGTTCGCATTACCATTATACCCTCCTAGGTACATGCTCGTAGCACTTATAACAATAATCGGAGTCCAGGTTATTCTTAATGCAATGAGGGAACCTATCGTTACACCAATCATCGCAGGTATGACTCTCCTTATCGCATGTGTTACAACAGCACGGTGGTCTTTCCATTAGAACCTCCTAAATATAGGGAGTATAGTCCCCTTGTGTGGACAGGGACTAATCCCATTAACAACTCGAAGTGAGGGTTCATGCAAACATAGGGATATGTCCTTTGCAGGGACATACCATGGACGGCAGGGAATACACTAGGGATCAAGGTGACAACTCGAGCTGCACTAGCGATACTCTCCTGCCTTTGTCCTGGGACCAAAAAGTTATTGTTATTATGAGAGGACTGCAATCATACCACTCCCGACTATGAGGTACATGGAGAGTATGAAAATGTAGAGTGTGAACCCACACCTTTCACTTTGTGACATAGTCCCAACATACCCCGCACAGTTCATGTTCCAGGTCCTTCTCGGACTCGAGAGGCATACCACAATCAGTGCAGATAGGTGACTCCGCATTTAGACGCTCTGCGATGTCATCCATCCTACCCCAGTCGATGTCACTCATAAGCCAGACTCCCTTCCTTGATGGCTGTGCATCGGTGGCAGTGGTACCCCTTCTTGACATCAGAAAGAGTTAGAGTATTGGGTGCGCCACAATCCGGGCACGCATACCTTCTCTGGTACTCAAATCTTGGTGTCATAGTTTGATCTCACCCTTGATGACTCGGTACTCAAATGAGTTCGAGTAGAGAGGTAATACCGGGAGTCTAGGGAGGCACTCATCGAGTACCTTATGTGTCATGTAGACAAGGAGCATATTAGCGTCCAGGGACTTTACCTCTCCCTTCTTGGTCACATAGTAGTGCCTGTACCATGAGGCTTGGGCATTACTCCATACGATGATGTACCCATTCTGGGTAGCACGCTCTTGGCGTACCCCATATTGGGTGAGGGAGTTAATTTTTCTCCCTACTGATTCTTCAGTGTCCTTTAGTTGAGTCATGTTCTCTACTCACACTATACCTATGGCTAGAACCCAGGAGGGATAACCTTGGCTATCGTACCCGTCCGGCTCTACCTTCTTACCTGCTACACTCTTGCAGATACCAGTATCCATCCACTTCTCCATTGTACGTAGGGAGGGACACTTGACTACGTGCCTCCACTTTACATTATAGGTCAGTGGACCACGAGTGATTGTACACAGGGAAGCAATTGTTCTGCCATTGACTACGCAGGGAGTGACATCTAGCACCTCCCCCGCGTATAACCTATCCCCGTTTTTCATAGGGATGTCCTGATACAACTTCTTTCTCATAGTGCTACCTCTTGGTAGGGATACATCAAGCACCCTACCCAAAGGGAGTGCAGGGATACGAACCCGCAGGGCAGGGTAGCAGGGATAACTCCCCTCTCCCCCCCTCACTCCACTACTTGCACTGGCACTAATTTCCAGGTCCTCCATTTCCAGTCCATACCGAACTGAGGCACTCGCGCCGGTACCCATGCCATCATAGCACCCCGTACCCGATGTAGGCTGTATTTCAATCTGTACGCCTCTCATCCGCACTCTGTACCCCTCCTCCGGCGATAAAGACAAAAAAAAATACTTCAAGAGGCTACTATAATCTCTGCCTCTGCCGGTACTCCTTCCCCTGCCTTCATGATTGCCTCTAGCCATACCGGGGGGTACCTCTGCCAGTTGCTGATGTACCCTTCATGCTCTACCCCTCCGATAGTACAGAAGCTTTTGAGTACCTCCTTCCCTTCCTTATTGAGTACCTTCTCCTGCCGGAAGGCGTACTCCTTGAGAGCTCCCTCAATCTCCTCCCTGCTGTACTTATTGCCTCCCTGCACTGAGGTACCGCTCTGATGAGCTCCCTTATGATTAGAGCTCTTGATAATCCGGTACCCCTTGCAATAGACTGAGAGCTCATTGAGTACCTCCTCAGTACCTACCCATGCCTTCTCTCCCTTCTCAGTTGATACCGGAGGATAGGACTCTGCACTGATACCCATAGCCTTCCTCCTCTGCTCATCATTGAGGAGTCCCCATAATGCCGGAGTGCATGAGCTGAACTCAGCTACTAAGTTTTCTGGCATCTCTGCGGGAGGCTTGGCTTGGAGCTTGAGAGTGCGCTCTTCATTGAGGCGTACATACTCTGCTTTGCTCCCTATCATATCATTGAGGCAATTGCTGATCCTCTTTGAGAAGAGTGCTATCATCTCATCCTTTGTGAGAGGCTTATCTGCTACTGGCGGTACTGCCGGAGAGGAGGCATCGAGTACCGGTACTTCCGGCTGCTCTGCCTGTACTACTGGCTGCTCTTCCTGCTCTACTGGTACAGCACTTTCTTCCTGTACCTTCCCCTTTGAGTTCTTCATTTTTGACTTCCTACCCTATCTTGGGCATATAATCATTAGATTGAGAATATATATAGGCATACCCCTCCCTCTCCTATCATTTAGATCAATATCATCTATTTAATAATATAATATCCTGGCTCTGCGATTCAGGCGTATTTTGGCAAACGGACCGCGTAGCGGTCACATCTGGAAGATGTGCGGGACCGCACGTCAAGACCCGTGTATAAATTTTTTAGTTTTTGGAACGTGGATAACTTCAGAATGGGCTTGGTTATGGAAATTGACCGGAGTTTTTTTGTCCGAATACATTTTGTACGCTATAACGTACATTTTGTATTCGTTTTTTTTGTAATTTTTTTTTAAAAAAGTTAGAAGATACCTTCCGGGTGGAAGTTCCCGCCGGGGTATCCACAGCCGATGGGGCGTTGGGGTTGGAGGTGTGCGAATCCCATGTACCAGACGCATATGATACATTCTTCGTCTATTCGGACGAGTTTTCGTTTGAGGTGGCAGTGGATGGATTGTAGGTTACATAGGTCAGAGTTCATTGTTCCTCCTATTACGGAAGTAGGTGGAGTAGAGGTAGTTGTAGAATGATTCTGAGACTTCGCGTGATTCTGTATCGGGTGAGCCGGGGAAGTCGCCCTCCATGACTAGTTTCAGGTAGTATTTCATTTTATGACTCTCCCGAAGAAGTATTCCAGGACTGCGAAGAGTAGGAAGCATAGTCCTACTGTAATGATGATAGGGATGTCAGTCGGCATTGTGTATCACCCAGACCTCGAAGACCTCTTTAGAGTATATTTCGGCGTTAAATCCTGATGCACGTAGGAAGTCCCTGTACTCTTCGGCGCGTTTGTAAGTTGGGTAGGTTCCTGCGTGTTGGTCATTCTTCATAGAATGGGACTCCTAGAATCTGCCTGATGTGTTGGTATTGTTCTTCCGTTATGTTAACGAATTTCTGTTCGTGGAGGAGTTTGGGTTCCCCTGAGGTCCCTGGGTTCCAGGGTGGGGTACCGTACATCCTTGCAGTTATTTCGTAAGTGATAGTAGTTATCATCTGATCACCTCGTAGTAGTCGCATATGTTCAATATAGATGTTATGAAGTCTCCTTCATCGAATGTGCAGAAGTAGTCGTCGAAAGCCATATCGTGATGACTCCACTTGCACGTCGCGCATGATACAAGGTTAATCTTCCTGTATCCTTTAGGGAGTCCTACCATTGTATCCTCCTGTTGAAGTTGTTATCCCGTAGGTGTACAGGTTACTCGATCTATAGTTCTTACAGCAGTCCTTATATAAACAGGTGTCACACTTCGGCTCGAAGCATGGCGGTTTGTATCCCCAAGAGTTATTCCACATCTTCAGTCACCTTAGTAAAATTCGAGCGCGTCCCATGTAAGGGACAGTCACCGTTAATCCAGAAGGTATCATCTCCCCATAGTGTACCTTTACCGTGAGCGTTATCTAGAACCGGGCAGGTACAACCTTTAGCAACTGCTTCGCCGCTACCGGGGTTAGGTATATCCTTCTTCTTCATAGTTCGTTGCACCTCTCGCATATGGTAACCGAGTAGTTAGGGTACTTGGCTATCAAGTCGCAGGTCGTATAATGTACTGTAGTCTTTCCTACTACTTTAGTCCTCTCAGCGCAGTTCTCCTTATCTACTATGATCTTAGCACCCGGGTACTTCTCCTGTATTGGAGTCTCGTGGTTCCAGGTGCCGAGTATCGCAATTGAGATAATAGTTATAGCAGTTATAATAATTACGATACATATCAGTGCATTAACTTCAGATTCGTCCATTTTCAATCTCCGCAATGACTTTTACAATAGGGTAGACCTGTTGGGGTACTACACAGTTCCCTAGTGCTATAATTCGGTCCACCCTTCGGGGAACCCTAGCATCCACTCCGCAAAACCGGGCTGCAACCTCCATCCAGTCGGACTCCCATCCGGTGTGTAGTAGGTAAGGAAATTCGGTAGTGCATCCCCCGGTGCGTGTATCCCTCTCTGACTCATGCCCTTGTAGTCCCTTGCCTTCGGGGTGGGCATCATTATCCCGTAGGCTATCTGGTCGCGCAGGTTCGCAAGACTCTTCCGACCTACCCGGAAGTCCCTCTCCTTGAGTATCTTCTCTTCTGACCGCGGGTTCATGTGATCCATTGTGTTTGGAGTTGCCAATAAGGAAAACTCTTTTCCTTCCATGTGTGGCTCTAACGCCGACAGCTCCATATACGAGAACTTCCACGTCGTAGTTCTCCGCTTCCAAATCAGTAACCGCCTGTTCGAGTCCCATATTGATGAACCCACCAACGTTTTCACCAAGGTACCAACGCGGCTTGACTTCGTGTATGACTCTAAGCATTTCGTGCCAGAGGTAGCGGTCATCTTCTTTGCCTCTTCGCTTCCCGGCACAACTGAACGGTTGACAGGGGAATCCCCCACTGAGCAGGGTAACCCTTTCGATACCGCGTTCCCTGATAGATTCATTTGTGACATGTCTAATATCCCTCCATTTAGGTACACTTGGGAAATGTTTACAAAGTACCTGATATGGGTATTCCGCTAACTCGCACTGACCGACCGTTCGGAACCCCGCCTTCTCTGCGGCAAGGTCAATACCGCCTATACCACTAAAGGTCGAAAAATGGGTCAGGTCTGATTTCAATATCCAACACCTCGCAACTTTTAACTTTCACATCTTTCTTACAATGAGGGCATACAAAGTGTGTAGAGGAGGTTACCTTTATCTCCCTGCATGTTGGACACTTCACTGCCCGGTACGGTTGTTGTTCAGCAACCATTGTTTTCTAGCCTCCTTTGCTCTGGCGTAGGCGGCTCTTTGGAGTTCTCTCCTAACGCTCTTCCAATGCTCTGCATTTTGTACTCGTTGTAACTTAACCTCTTCGGGGGTGCAGTCGTAGCAGGTATCTCCACGACAATACCTTCCGCATGTTGTACAAGTCGAGTAACCTTTATGGAGCTTATAGTGGCAGGATCGACATAGGATAAGACATCCGCAAGCCGAGAAGTCAAGGTATGTGGCTCTATCACGGTAAACTGTATCTTCGGGATGGTGGACGATGAGAGAGTCCACAGCTCCACAAACCATACAACTCTGTCCAGCTGTATATCTCTTACAGGCATCTTTCCACTCCTTACTCTTCCATAGTTTCCTTAACTCCATCCGGTGTTGCTCAATCGACTCAGGCGTCGTGGGCATTAAACATCGTTCCTCCCCGTCTAGGTGGTGGGTACCAACCCTCAGGGTTAATATCATGAACCTCGAAACTTACATCTCTCACAGTTCCAATACCTACACCACTCATAGTCAGGGTACCAAAGTCCCTAGCCTCAAAGAGTTTCATCTTGGTGTAACCCGCTTCGTTCTGGAAGTCCCTGACACACTGCGGGTCTAGTTCAATCTTCTTCGGAAATCTCATCGTTATCCCCTCGATCATCGTTGATCGTAGTTCCTCCATTATCGCTTCCATAGCCTCCGAGACTGCTGTCTGCGGGATATAAGCATTGGTCATTTAGGCATCCCTCGACATACTTTATTATCACTCCATCAGTAAACATTATGTGGCAGACACCATCTTGATAGTGGTACTTGCACACCATCGGGAAGTCATGAAAAGGCTTAAACACCGCAATCACTCAAAGTCTTTTGCTGTATGTAAGGCTTTAACCTCTCCATGATTATCTCACAGTTCTTCTCGTAGAGTTCAGAACCTACCCACTTACACTTGGCTAACTCTGCCACCTCAGCAGTCGTCCCGCTTCCCATGAATATATCCATAACTGTCCCGCCCACAGGACAACCGGCTTGAATACATCGCAAGGGCAAGTCGGGAGGAAACACGGCGGTGTGTTCGAGATGGCAAGGTTTGTAAGAAATTGTCCACACACAACGCATGGTTCGTGTCGGGACTTCTCCACGTTCATAAATCTCCTTGATCTTGTTATACCACTTGTTCTGATTAACATGGCTCAGACCGCCATAGTTCTGAGATTTGCTCGGTCCACACTCGCTCTCTGCCATTTTGATAGACGCTTCGGATACAGGCTCTTGTAATAAGTTAAAGTGATATTCTTCATTCCTAGTGAAGAAGTATAGTTTCTCGTAATCAGCAGTGAACCTATCTTTAGCACTCGATGGGATACAGACTGGCTTTGCCCAAATTATTTCGTTGCGAAGTATCCATCCCCGGTTTACCATCTCTATCGCAAACTTGGCTGGTACCTGAGCGAGAGATTTTCGATTTCCACCTTTCCTTCCAGAATAGTATGTATCGCCAAGATTGACCCAGTTAGTTCCGCTAGGCTTGATGACTCTGGCAACCTCATCGTACATGTCACAAAGACGCGAGATATACTCGTCTGGCGTCTCTTCTCTTCCGAGTTCATTTCCTTCTCCATATTCACGTAATCCCCAGTAGGGAGGAGATGTTACAAAACAGTCTACGGAGGAATCCTCCATAGATTGTAATACCTCAAGAGAATCACCGTTATAAAGTTTTCTCCTAGAGTCCTGATAATGAACCTTCACGATCCACCTCAGAGTTTAGCCTGTTCTTCCTCAGCAAACTTTTCGATGTCCTTGAAGTACTTGACTATTGCGCGTGCTTTAGTCTTTCCAAACTTGAACTCTTCGTTGTTCTTCCCGAATGGGATAGAAATGGTTTTGTTCCCTTTGAACTCACCGTACTGTACACCATCAATAGAGTGTATCTGCTTACCATAGTTGTCCATTATTTCCTCCTAAAGAACCTTCTGATCTTACCGACCAGTCGGTTCATCCAAGAACCTCTCATCGCTACATTGGAGATATTACTCTCCTCAGGTCTTTTTGCGAGTTTCCTCCATCGACTTCTGACGGAATCCCGCGACCTGCCCAATTCGTCTCCGATCTCCTGATAAGTCTTACCTTCACCGAGCATGGCGAAGATACGATTATCTTCAAAGGGAGCGTAAGGCTTTTGCATAATATCCCAATATATTATTATACCTAATAGGATATAAATGGTACGAATCTTTAAATAAGCCAGACTATTACCTTTAGACATATGTCGGAACATAAATGGTCGGAGTTTATAGGCGTACTGCACGCTGTAAAGGAGTGTTCTATACTCTGCCCATACTATAAGACCTGTGCGATGGTACCATACGCTCCTGTTTGTATGGTAAAGGAGATGTGCGATGACGATCTCCGCAGGTACTTTAAACTTTTCATACTTGGGGAAGAGGGGTTACGTTCAGAGATCATGAACAGTTTGTTCGAGCTTGGTGGACTTGTAGACAAGACAGACCAAAAACAGTTATCAAACTACGTGGAACAACTGTTAAAGGTTAACCGCCAAGTCTACGGCGATAAGAAACCAGTAAGGGATGACCTGGAAGACTTCAAAATTGAGGTTACCTCAAGAGGGTTCGAGAAGAAAATACCCACAATAGTCTTGAATGAGGAGGAGGACCCAGAGAGTCTTTTATATTCTCCTAACCTAGATAAGATAACAGCAGGATCATGACTACCCTCAATGTAAATCTCCACCCTAACCAGATAGATGTCTTCAACGACCCTGCAAGGTTCAAGATTCTCATATGTGGTAGGCGGTGGGGTAAATCTACACTTGCGGCTTATATAGTTCTAATCGCCGCGTTAAGTAAAAAGAATGGAACTTACTTCCTTGTTAGTCCTACTTACTCTCAGACTAGCATTATCTGGCGTATGATTAAGAAGATCATCCCTATGAACCTTGTTGAAAAGATCATGGAGGGTGATAAGTACATCCAGTTTAAGAATGGAAGTCTCATTTTCGCTAAGTCTGGTGACTCCCCTGATGCACTTCGTGGGGAAGGTCTTGATGGAGTAGTCCTGGATGAAGCGGCAATGCTGAAAAGAGAGGTTTGGGAACAGGCAATTCGACCTGCACTTGCCGATAAAGAGGGTTGGGCGGTCTTCATTTCGACTCCAAAAGGTAGAAATTACCTCTTCAACCTCTATTTAAAGGGTAAAAATGACCAAACTGGACGCTACAAGTCATTTAAGTACACTTCTTATGATAACCCATTCGTTAAAAAGGAAGAATTAGACGAAATGATACTCGGTTTACCTGAGTTGGAGTACCGTCAGGAGATAATGGCTGACTTTATCGAAGGTTCCGGTACGGTTTTCAAGCATTATGGAGATGTCATAGCAGATTGTCTTGAAGAACCAATCCAGGGTGAGTATTATTACATCGGTGTAGACTTAGGTAGGCATGAAGACTTCACCGTAATCACCGTTGGTAAGCTTTCTGACTCGAGAATCGTCTACATGGAGCGATTTAACAAGACAGACTGGAACTTTATCAAGGAAAGGATCGAAGATGTCTATGAAAAGTACCTCAAAGGAGTGGTTTTCATCGACTCTACTGGGATGGGGGACCCCATTTATGAGGATTTAAGCACTAAAATCAACATTGTGAGCATAAAATTCACTCAACAGATGAAATACGCCCTCATTAACAACCTTGCTATAATGATAGAGCAACGCCGGATACTTTTGCCTAATGATCCGCAGTTAATAGAGGAATTTGAGGCTTATACCTATAAAATGATGCCTTCCGGCACTATACAGTATGGTGCGCCATCAGGGTTCCACGATGATATAGTCATTTCAGTTGCTCTCGCGGCTTACGGACTTAACGCCGGTGGATACAATTTAATCGGGCAGATTGAGGAACTGAGCGAAGATGAGGTCGTTTTAGAGGATTACGATGATATGCAGGACGTAAGCAATTATGATTACGAAGACGAACCTATAAATCGTTTAGAGCCAAAGATAACATATGGATATAGAGAAAGAACTGAACTCCGTACTGACGGACAAGAACCTAGCTGAAGAGGAGAATCATACTAGGGGTAAGGGGGTATTCTATGCAAGTGAGGCTATGCAATGCCCGCGCAAGATATACCTCAATATTACCAACCCGGTAGGACAATCATTCCCGCTAGGACTCTTTGCATCTGCTAAAGCGTGCGAAACCATCATATACAATCTCTTAAAGGAAACGCACCCTAACCTTGAGACTCAGACGCGCATAGATGTACCCTTTGAAGGCTATACCATTCATGGGTATTCCGATATTCTCCTGAGGGATGACGATGACTCTATCTCATGGATCGGTGAGATTAAGTCCACCGCCAATATAAAACCCAAGATTAAGGAGAACAAGCCGACTATCACCCACAGGGCGCAACTCCATTGCTACCTGAACTATCTGGACTGCGCGGTTGGTTCGGTTATCTACGTTGAACGGGGGGATATTCTCAAGGTAAAGCAGTTCGATGAGAAACCTGACCCTGAGTTCCTTGAAGAAATACTCATGAATTACAACAAGATCAGCGAAGCACTTGAAACCGGGGAAGCACCCGAACCAGTACCAGTGGAGAAGTGGGAGTGCAGGTACTGTATCAGGCATGAAAACTGCAAGTTAGAACGTGCTAATAAGGCTTGCGACCATTCCAAATAGAAATATATCCATAGAAAACCCATACATTTCTTATGCCCTTCAAGTGTTTTGTATGCCATATTATTCTTTTAGATGAAGACGTTGTAAAGCAAGATGGATTAGATATATGTCCCGTATGCGCGACTCAGTTAATCAAGATGTGTGATGAGGATCATCTCTGCCAATGTACCGAAGAACTAACTGGTGGAACCCAGAAATGCCCGGTTTGTGGGGAATTTACCTGTCCATGCGGTTCCCATGATGCTTTTGTTATTTCTAGGGTTACAGGGTACCTGGGTGAACTCTCCGGGTGGAATAACGGGAAACGTGCAGAGTTCGCAGACCGCACCAGATATGATGTCGCATAGGAATATATACCTCTTTTAACTACTAATTTATATGTCGCCAGAGTTTAGTGATGTTAAATCTTCTGTACGTCCTGACATGTTCGTATCAAAGGACTGTTTCGACGTTGAGAAACTTCTTATTGATACTAAGTTAAGTAACCTTGAGGAGAACATAGATCGCACTGATAAGAAAGTTGATAACCTTGAAGTCAAACTCGATAAGATGGTAGACAAGATAGATAACATCACTAAGTTCGTGGCATATGTCGCCGTCATAGTATCCGTCATTTTGATTGGGGTTCTGGTCGGAAGAGGGCTTGATTTCCTCACCATTTTTAAATAACCTATTTATATGAGCGCGACTATAAATCATATATGAGTAGACGAATAGTCCTTTCGGGGGATTACCACTTCGGCTCTACCGTTGCTCCTTTTGATGTTGAAATTGATGGTATTAATTACCAACCAACTAAGACTCAGAAATACATCAACAAGCGGTTCTGGCAGATGATTGACGATGTTGGCAGGGTAGACGCTGTCCTCTCCAACGGTGACATTATAGAAGGGTATAACCGTAAGGCTCAAGGTATGGGTTGCATCACCACTGACATAATGCAACAGGCGCACATAGCCGCCGAGATGTTGAGTTACTTCAATACCAAACAGCACTATGGAACTAATGGAAGTCCTTACCATACTAATCAGAACCCCTCCGGTGATGAGATTGTAATGCGGCTATTAGGTGGCGAATTTGGGGATTACCAGATCATACGAATCGGTGGGAAGAGGATACACGCCATCCATAAGATCGGAGGCAGTTCTTACCCGAATAGACGCGCCACAGCATTGAGTACAGAGGTAATGCTCGCTATGCTGAATGAACCTGAATGGGGTAAATTCGATGTCATAACCAGAGCGCACCGCCACTACTATGCTTCAGTTGAGTTCAAGGACAAGGTAGGCATCATCACGCCCTGTTGGAAGGGACTTGATGAGTTCGCATATAAACTTGGTGCAGGTTTTGTACCAGAACTGGGGTATGTCCTGCTTGAAATTGATGGGAATGATATTAATAAGTACGTTTACAAGTTCACACTAAAAGGCGAAGACCTTTATAAAGAACATGTAATCTGATATAAACTCCCCCAACTAAATTTATATACTAGTTCATTTTGTTGCACAAGGTTTAAATAACACCTGAATGAATAGAATTAGGTGCAATGGATGAACTTTTCTAAGTTAAGACCACAACCACTTGACATATATCAGGTACTAGATAAGTTACCATCCGAGCAAGTAGCACAAGTCATACTTAAAGCAAGTCTTTTACCACAGAACCTCATTGGTTATGAAGATATAGAGATTGCGAATCCTAGAGACCCCACTGATACGGAGTCCCTCAGACGTGCTATTAGCACTGTATCCAACCTCTACAACATCATAGGTATGCCCAGGACTGATTTCAACAAGGGAGATAATGACCTCCTAGCCTCTAATGCCTACTTCGCAGTAGTCGAGAAGTCGATGTGCGACTATATGTCCACCCTATCGTGGACTATAGTAGACAAGTCTAGTGGCAAAGAGATAGAGGATGAAGTCGAATGGCTATCCTACCCTAATCCTGAGGACTCCTTTGGTGATATTACCAAGGCTATGATACCTGATTTACTCAGGTATGATGCAGGTACTTGGGTGAAGTCCTTTAAGAAGAATGGCTATGTAGAGGAATTGAAGTCCTACTTAGGTACTGAGTTCTGGAAGGAGATTGATAGACTCCCGATGAACGCCAGTGCTGGACCGAACCAACCTATTGCGGGTATCTGGTCGCATGGGTACACTAAGCGTTACTGGCAGAGGTCTCGCCCAGGGGTGTACATTGCTTTCCAACCCGATGAGATATGCTACTTCTCGATGTATAAGAGGTCTGATACAGTCTACGGGAGAGACTTCCTTCAGTCCTTGAAGTGGCAAATCCAGTATCTTATTGACTCCACTAGGGCGGCAGGTAAGACCTTCGCCAATGGTGTAGTGCCAAGTCTGGTATGGAAGCACCCACAAGTGCATGATATTAAAGCCCTCTCGCAGAGGATTAACGATGTCAAGCAGAATAACATGGGTGCGAATAGGTTTGGTAGTGTACTTCACTTAGTCAGAGATGAAGAGGTAAGTACTCTTGCTCATACACTTCATGATATGGAGTGGTTGGAGGGACAGAAGTTCATCGCTCAGTTGGTATGGGCGATGTGGGGGTTCCAACCGCAGGAGTTCATGGGTGACGATGTCAACCGGGCTACGGCTTACATCAGCAGGAACATTACCAAGTCGAAACTGCTCTACCCCTTAATGAGACACATGGAAATCCAGATCAACCGGAACATCCTGCCTTACAGACAGGGTTGGAATAAGAACTGGAGATTCGAGTTCATTAAGGATGTAGACCTTGATGATAAACTCAAGGAAGCAGAGATAAGTCAGATTGTAGCGAACAGTGCCGCCGTCCTAAGGGGAATGGGACTGACGATCGAATCAGCGATGAAGATTGCCGGTGCAGGAGATGATTTAAACACAATTGAGGTAGATCAGAGCATGTTACAGCAGATCAAGATGGACGCCCAGGTTAAGACCACTGGAACCACAGCCAAGAAGGACACTCAGGCTGAGGCTGAAAAGTATAAGGGATCAAGCACCAACAAGATTCCCTTCGGTGACTCGGAGGAAAGACAGGCGGGTATCAAGAAGGGTAAGATAACTCTCACTGGTGATGAGGATACTGAAGTCAACTTCGTATTCGGAAAGGACGTAGGAGTTTACACCAATCGTAAACAGAGGTCTAAAGAGATAGGAAGGGAGATTGTCAAAGAGGTGCAATGGCTCTCTGGTCATAGCAGGGACACAATGGCATCACCGAACCAGTGGATGGACACCATTCAGAAGGCGGTAGAAAAGTATGACCTTGACATAGTGTTCAAGAAGTTGGAGGATGAGTAAAATGGAGACAGTAACATATCCAATGGTCATCAGAAAGACTGCAACGATCCTTACAGGTCAGGCTACTTCTGATGTGGTTGATATTCGCAACGCAAGGAATATAGCGTTTATCCTGCCCGCTACATGGACTACGGCAGGTATAACCTTCCAAGCTTGCGATTCAGCAGACGGCACGTTCGTAGATTTGAAGAACGATGCAGGTACCGAAGTGGCTATCACAGCCGCACAGAACACCGCGATAGTCCTTAATACGGCACTCATGGCAGTTACCGCAATGCCGTACATTAAGATACGAAGCGGGACTTCTAGTTCACCGACCAACCAAAGTGCAACTAGGCTTATTAAGGTTATCTACAAAACTTAGGAGGAACACACATGGCAGCTACTGTATATGTAAGTGAGACTAACACTGGAAGCACAACAGTTCATGACAACATCACGAACTCTAACATGGGTTCAACTGATACTTATGATCTTGTTGCGGCTGATTACCCCATCACTGCGGGTAACTACTCGTATGAGAAATGGCAGAGGATCAAACTGAGCGCACTTGGTGGATCGACCAAGATTAAGACACTCAAGATATGGAGGACTACCGCACTGTCAGGGTCCGATTCCCATAAGACCAATGCAAGGGAGTCTGGATATGCAGGTGCAGCTACATACGCTACGCCAGTAATGACCGCATCATCCATAGCAACCCAGACCATGCCGACCTCGACACCAACAGGTGCAAATCTTGGTATCGGCGGTAGCCTTACTGGTGAACTCAGTTCAGCAGGGACATACTCTGATTACTGTTGCCACCAGTTACTGGTAGACTCTGGAACAACCGCAGGTGCATCCTGTACTATGAACTACCAGTATGATGAAGTAGCATAGACTAATGGAGCGTCAATACAATGACAGACACTAATGCCGTACCCCGGCATAAATGGGTTTTTTCTAGGGATGGCGTACCGGAGGAAGTGGAACGCGAACTGTGGTGTTGGGAAGCAGTCTACACCGATGGGACTTTATTAAAACAATTCGATGATGATGGTTTCTTTCACCAGTTCGGGGAGATAGACCAGACTCGGTTGTCCTATTTCCGAATGGCGACAGGTCATTCACCACCTATTACTATGATGTTTCTTCCAGGTATGAAACTAATCCATTTCTACCGAAATGCTCGTTTGAATGTTGGGATGGAGAATGAAGTATCGTTAAGGCTATATTGCTTTGGCTACCAGTTGGGTGACCATAAGGTTATCATGGCAATCATGCCGGATTACTCAGTAATGTTAGTTGACGATATGGATAGGATTAAATTATGTTAGGAGGTCAATATGGCAATAACTAACTTGGATGGACTCATTGCATCAACCAAGGGTTCATGCACATGGATGAAGACTAGTACCAGAACCACAGTGGCGGTGACACCTTTCACCACCGCGGGTGTGACTGGTAACCCTACTGGAACACTAAATGCAGGAAATACTGCGAATGGCGTTGTTCCTACCGATGATGGTACAGAAGGACCGGCACTCCCGGCAGTAACCAATAGCCTATACATCAGCAGGATAATGTATGGGAGTTCAGTAGCATGTACTATGTTCCTCTACGATAGAGTTTTCGCATGTGGAGCATACGCATATAACACTGATACTACCCTGACTAGCATACCTTCATACTCGGCTAGGATTCCAAATGGGGATTATACCGGGACTGAACTCTGGTTCGAGGCTGTAACTGCATTTACAGGTACCCCGACAGTTCAGGTGAACTATCTCGATCAGGGAGGTAATTCGGGAGATACAGGTGCATTTGCAGTATCTACTTCTGGTGCGATCCTTGGTAGGATGGGAAGGTTTGCACTAGCAAGCGGGGATACAGGTATATCAGGGATAACTAGGATAAGAGGTTCTTCTGCAAGTGGAGGTACCTTCAACGTCAGTGTCATGAGACCTCTATGGATGGGGAGGGTTCCAGTAGCAGGTTATTGTGGTGTAGACGACTTCCTAAAGACAGGGTTACCTCAGATATATGCTACCTCATGCCTATGGGTAGTTCTGCTTACCGATTCAACCGCGGTAGGTCTGCCATATATTAACATACAATATGCAGACGGGTAGGTACTTATGGGTACCGGGTTAGTTAACGGTAGTTTCGAGACAGGCGATCTATCGGGTTGGACATGGCAGAATGGTGATGGTGGTGGAGGAGCAGGTAGCTACTCGGTAGGTACTTCTTATGCCCACTCAGGTAGCCCAGGCACTTATGGTTGTTTTCTTAACTCAACAGGTGCAGAATATGGTTATGTTGCTATCCAGCAGGACGTAACCGCTTCAAGCACTGGTGCGGCTCAGAACCTATGGCTTAACATCACCAATTGTCCAGATGGGCATGTCCGTATACAGTTCATGGACGATAATTCCTATTTCTGTTATGTTGACTATACTACTACCGGTGGTGGATGGGTTCAGGTTGACCTCCATAAAGACGCCTATCTTAAACTAACTGGTAATTGGAATATCAGTGTTCAATGTGTTGGAACTTCCACACAGTGTTATGTTGATAACCATGTAGTCGGCACTCAGACAATGGATAAAATCACCAAGGGGATGCAATATGTCATATGGGAAGATAAGAGATTAGTCAATTCAAGTTTCGAGACAGGGGATTTAACAGGTTGGACTAAGAATGATAATGGAGGTACCTATACAGTAGGCACTTCAACAGTCCATGATGGGACTTACAGCCTATATTGTTCTAATATATCCCCTGACTATTATAACGAAGGGGTATATCAAAATGTACAAGCACAGGTAGAAGGTGGTGCGTATGTATGGGTTTACCTGACTGCCGCTAATTATTGCTGTCGGCTTACTGTCACCGGGTCGGATACTTACCCCCACTACGTAGAAACTTCAACTACTGGTTCATGGGTCCAATTAGTTGCTGATCTTACTACTAATGGAGGCATACCTAGGACGGGAAGTTGGAAAGTAGAATGTATCATGATGACTTACGGGAGTGGTCCGACTTCCGGGTACATTGATGATTTCCTTGTTGGTAGAGAGCAGACAACCATCACAAAGGCGATGGAATATGTCATCTACCATAATTATCAGACTAAAACAAAAGGTCTGACTTATGCAGTCATAACTCACCCTTCGGCTATAACTAAGGGGATGGAATATGTAATCAATCTAAAAACCTACCTTCTAACAAAAGATATGACTTGGGTAGTCAGACATAATAAAGCAAAGTTATGGAGAAATTTCCCATCTGATAGGTTAACCGATTGGAACGACCATATGGTGGAATTGCCACTAATATATACAGGATATAACATCGCTCAGCATATCCAATATGAACAATTCTTCGATGGTGCAGGGACTTGGGGATTATACGCTAGGATGGCTTATACTGTACTCAAGCCTCATGTTAAGCAGAAAACATTAACATATGCAGTTCCAACTGGTACAACTACCCACAATCTAACAAAGGGAATGGCATATAGCATAAAGAGGACACCATCTGCACTTACTAAAACATTAGGGTACTCGGTAAAAACTACCAAGTCTGCTATTACAAAGACAATGGCTTATAACTACCACAAGGTCACATCAATGACCAAAGGGTTAGCATACCTTGTCAGGAAAACTCACGCCGCTATTACTGAAGGATTAGCCTACCAAGTAAAGACTACCCCCTCTGCTAAGACCAAGACTCTCATATATAACATAAAGAAGTCTTACCCACTCACAAAGGGAATGGTGTATGCAGTACGCTATACCCATTCTGCAATAACAAAGGGAGATGTTTACGCAGTCCAGTCTACCCATTCGGCTATCACAAAGGGACTCCAGTATATAGTAAGGTTCACCCACTCGGCAATAACAGACGCATTGGCATATAAAGTAAAGTCTACCCCTTCAGCACTTACCAAAGGTCTTACTTACAATGTCAATGCAACTTCAAGTCACCAGTTGACCAAAGGAATGGTCTACCTAGTTAGGAGTACTCACTCAGCCATAACTAAGGGACTTGCATACAACTGGGGTAAGACCACAGCACTCACAAAGACACTGGCATACGTAGTGAAATTCTCTTCAAATCCATCGAAAGCCCTTGTCTACCGGGTCATTAAAACTTACCCCCTCACGAAAGGATTAGCCTACTCGGTAAAGACCGTCCACGCCCCTACAAAGGGCTTGATTTATCGAGTAAATAAGACCTATCCGATTACTAAAGGGATGGCTTACAACTGGCATCTTGTAAGCACCAAGACTAAGACTCTTGCATACATAGTGAAGAGTACCCATAATATCACTAAGGGACTTGGCTACTGGGTAGAGTTCATACCCGGCGTACTGCCACTCACATTAACCTATAAGGTTCGGAAGGCTCATGCCGCCATAACGAAGGGACTCCAGTACACAGTACCAACCACCCATAGCACCACCAAGGGATTATCATATGTGGTGAAGAGTACCCATAGCAAGACAGAGGCTCTTACTTACCGGGTAAGATTCGTAACAGACCTGACTCTTGGGATGGGTTACTACCTTATCAAGACTGTAAGTGCAATCACCAAGGCATTAGGATATAAGGTTGATAGAGAACTATCAAGCACCAAAGGATTAGATTATCAGGTTGATTCTGAGGTCCTTATAACCAAAGGTCTTCTCTATGAGGCTCGACAGCCAGTAACCACTTATGTCCTAGAGTTAGGGTTAGTCTATCGGGTTGCTTATCCACAGGGATTCACATTAGGGCTTACTTATGATACAGTCCCGGCTATCTATGAGAATGTAGTCGGTGACTCGAGAATCACCAAGGTTATATCGGTTGATTCCCAAACAAGTTTAATTATAAGTAATAACTCAACTATTACCATAACAGTGGTAGGAACCGATAAGTTATTATAGGAGGTTATGATGGGAAAGATTTACGAGGGAGATGTGGGAATAAGATTCAGGTTGGATACCAAGCAGGATTTAACTGATGCTACCCTTCTTGCGATCAACTTCAAAGACCCAAATGAGGGGGAGTTTACAAGGACTGCAGTAGCAACTCTGGTATCACCGGCAACGCTACCTATGGTTGTAGAATATATAACCACCCTGTCAGACCCCGCGCTGGTACCGGGAGACTACTATATGCAAGCATCAGCAGAGTGGGGACCTCAGTCTGCACACCTTGGTGAGACTTACAAGATAACTGTCTACTCAAAGTTCGAGTAAACTAGATAACTTTATATAATTTCTACTTTTACCTTATATTGTTTAAATATGGCAGACATTAAGACTATGAAGTCTCAAATCTGGAAACTACTCAAGACGGGTAGGGTGATCTCTCTTGAAGAGTTCTACTTAACGATTCCGCACGCGGATAAGAAGCAGTTAGGACAGTTCCTTGACTCCCAGGTCAAGCAGGGATTCCTTCGGAGGACAGCCGTAGGATACCAACTTAAAATTGTTCTTAGCCCACCGATAGTCCCTAAGGAGCATATAGGGACTTACAAATACGAAAGGATCGCAGGAGCGACACCCATACCAAAAAACTATATGAACCCCGACATCCATTACCTTTGCAGGAAGGATCAGGGTGAACGGGGTACCTGTGTAGGTCAGTCCACTGCATACGGGCGTGAACTCGACTATATGAAGTTAACTGGTACCAAGCCTGAGATTCGTGTAACTAAGCGTAATATACCTACTTCGCTTGGACCGTGCTATCTTGTACATGATGAGGGCTATCAGGGGTTCACATTCTCGGCACAATGCGCGTATGTATGGAGCAGGGAACTTGGGCATGTTGACGCTCCTGAGGGAAGTTATGTTGACCTTGCAGTGCAAACTTTAAAGAGTAAGGGGTGTTGTTTTGAAGAAGATTGGTACACCCCAAAGACACATGCTTGTGCGCCCGATTGGGCTTTCCCCACACTAAAACCAGAAGACAAGGCGGCTACACATGTCATTGATGGGTACTCTACTACAACGGATTTCGATACAATCTGTCGTGCGATATATGAGAAAGGCTATGTCTACATGCCGATCAACATATACGAGAATTATAACCAGAATGGCGGTCAAGGAATATTCCCCGATCCAAGAGGAGAGTGCGTGGGTGGTCACGCACTTTGTTGGGTGGGGTATGATCTTGAAAAGCAGGAACTATATTGTGTACATTCCTGGATGGACGGATGGTCTCTCACTGGGGGTATTACCAAGAAGTACTGGATGTATAGTGGTGATGCGGCGTTCATCATCATTGACGCATCAGAGGCAAAGGAGGCGCAGAAGGTCTATAAGAAGATACACCTGCAATCGAATGTCAGATGTACCTTCACGATGGGTACTGATACCTACACTGGAACAGACTGGTACCTCATGCTTGAATTAGGGAAGTCCTATTTCGTCAATGCAAAGGTCACACCGGCTCAGTTCTACAAGGTAGATGAGATTGATGCTACATTTGTAGTATCTGAAAGCGATGGGAACTTAGTTACCTTCACCTTCGAGAGGATGAACTTTGGTGAGAAGATTCGCGCAATCATCGCGGAACTTTTAAAAAAACTAAAGAATCGGGGGTAGGATAACTATAAATACATTTAGGAGGTAGTGTTACATATGGAACAGATTTATTGGGACTTAATAGTCCTTATTGCAGGTATGGTCATCGGATACGTTGGAGTATCGCTCCGGTACCAACAGTTCAAGACGGCAGTAAAGAAGCTCGGTAAAGCGATTGATGATGTCAATGAAGCGGTGAAGGACGTCAATGCGGCACTCGAGGACGACAAGGTAACTGACGAAGAGATGAAAGAGATTTACCGTCACATGACCGATTTCGTTGCTGATGCCAAACTCCTCAAGGACGCGGTACTAGCAATTTTTATATAACTTCAACCTATTTTTAGTATATGAAGCAAGTTGGTAACAGGTGGGATAACGACGAAGGTTGGGAGTTCCACAACTTAGCCAAGAACTGCATTAGGGGTTATCTCACTGGCGAACTAAATGAGAAAGCCTTTGATAATTTAAAGGTGCAGGAATGGTGGTATGAAGGTCTTACCGAGGAAGATATTAAGAACGGCAAGACTGAACCAGCCAATGTAGACCTCCTAAAGACTATTATCAAGGAGTATATTGCGGCTGTTGAGGCAGGAAAAATCAAGGTTCCACTCAAATATAAAATGTATAAGGCACTCCTATACTTCGCGCTCTCCCTGTATGTCCAGGACAGTGCCTACTATGAGAGGTTCGGAGGCATCATTACCTTCCTGATATTCGAGTTGGAGAAGCACTCTACCGACCATAAGGGCAACAAGGAGATCATCGCGGCGGCTTACATGTGGTACCAGAGGTCTGAGACTAGGAAGTATGGGACACAGTGGATGAACGGTGCCTTCGAGAAGATGATCGCCGGGTATGGGAAGAACCGCTTTTACACCCAGAGCCTAGATGTCTTCTTAGACTCTATGAGGGTACACCGCAAGGAGTTCCTATACTCCGAGAGGTTCAACCCGGACAACTGGTTCCCCAAAGGGCGCGGTCAGATTTCATGGCTACTCGAAGGGAGGACTAGTTAATGGAAGAGAAGTTCTATACACCAGATGAGAAACTCCTTCAGCACATGGACCTCATAAGACCATTCGCTGATATGGAGATTGACTCCCCCCTCTTTAAGATGTGGGCTGAATCATGGGGTGATAAAGAGAAGTGGAAGGAGATGATGGAGGACTCCAACCTTGTACTCATGTTCCACGAAATACAACTCTTCGAGCAACTTGACAAGGATGATTCGGTCTTTAAACGTGCAATGATTAATATCCTTAAACTAAGGTTAATCTTATATGCAAGTGACGGGTACTTCAGAACCCGTATTGGCTATGACATGTGGTACATGGCTACTATGGCAGATGCTAACTCATATTACCCGTTGATGTGGGAGGATCACTTTGAACCAAGCAGATGGTACATGCCAGGGCAACCTCCAAGAGGAGACGAAATCCAACGACTCTCTACTCGAACTGGAACCTTCGCAATTCCAGAAGAGTACAACGTCAAGTGGAAACCAGACCGAGAAATCGGATGACTTTACTTTTGGTTTAGAACTCGACCCCACTACTGATCGAAAGATCAAGGGGGTTGCTCATTTTGAGAAGGCAGACCGCGAGAATGAGATTATCCTCATTGACGCGTTCGCCAATGCCGCAGAAGAGTTTATGAAGCACCCTATACTACACCTCAACCACACTGAGCGACCTGTGGGGTTCTTCACGAAAGCGCAGGTGGAGGGCAAATCATTTATAGTAGAGGCAAGTCTATTTGATACACCCGATACTGACGATGTTTGGGAAGCAGTCAAGAAAGGGATTTACAACAAGTTTTCCGTATTCGGAAGGCGCAAAGTTGCATCTCCTGAGTGCAGACTACCTCCAGGCATGAGGTCTAGTCCTTGTATTACGAAGGCTATTGCACTATGGTCTATCAGCCTTGTAGGTGGCAACGCGGTCAACACTGATACATATGTTGACATTGTTAAGGCGTTTAAGGTTGAAAATTCAGATAAGTTAATAAAGTGTAATAGACCAAATTTAAATACTATGGTAGACTCTCCTTTGTTAAACACTATTGAGAAGTGTAATGAGGGCGATCTCCATAAGTCAGAGGATACTCTGATTAAGGACGACCGTAACACATCATCCATTCTTGAGCGTATCAAGGGTATGGAGGAAATACTTAACCGACTTGTGGAGAGCGATGCAAAAGTCCACGCAGGTATGGGAGATAACATGGAGAAGGCAGACGAAGGCACTGAACAGGTTGCACACCCTGAACAGCCAATCCAGAAGGCAGAGGTTGTAACCCCGACAGAGCAGGAAAAGATTGAGGTCTTTACCAAGGCTCAGGTCGAGGAAATTATCTCTGACAAGGAAGAGGCGTTCAAAAAGGCTTTCATGACTACAGTGAATGACGAAATCAAAAAGGCATTTGATGAGAAGTTCGCAGAGGTCATGACTAGGATCGAGAAAGTCGAGAACGAAACCATCCAGAAGGGTGGTACCGTTGTCGTAGTGAACAGTGAACTTGACAAACCACTCGACAAACCACTTGACATCAACGAGAGGGTGTCGAATCTCAAGGCACTTGGAGGCAAGTAAACATGGCAAGAGACGTTGTAACTGGGATGGGCTTTGGAGGTCTTTCCGCAGAAACCGCCGCAGTCGCAGGAGAAGCGATGTGGCAGGGTGTACCTGACGGGATGGAAGTCAATATTGCCCGCAGTCAGTTAGCTGCACAGGAACGCTTCACTAAGAGTGGCGCACCTATGATCCCCTGGGCTGTACCGGGGATTGATGAGATTGTAAAGTCTTTCATACTTGGGGATAACCGTTATCTCGAAGGCGATGACTACAAGAACTATCAGAAGGGTATCGAAGAGAAGATCAACAAGAACATGACCGAGTATCTTGATGCAGTCATCAAGAAGGCAGATTCTACGAGTTCTCTCGCATCCAGTCTGATGCACGTGATCGCTGATGAACAGGTGACTTACCTGTACAAGCGTCCATATCCGTTCCAGGCAATTATCCCTGTTGAAGCTAACAAGGGTAAGACCGCTTCTTGGGATGTCATTGGACCGTATGACATCACCTCTGCGGCTTTCGGTGAGGAAGACCCCTCTCTGCAAGAAGCAAACATGAAGGCGTACAATCGTACTGACACGATCAAGTACATGTACACCACTGGACGTCTGACTCAGGCAGCTAAGTATGCCGGACTCAGCCAGATTCCTGCACGTGACATCAAAGCGATCAGGATCGACATGGCTCAGGACGCAATGCGCGCTCTCCGTGAGAGGGCAATGCTTGGGGTTACTCGTAACCTTCAGTCCACCACAAACCAGTTCGAGGCACCGGGCGCACTTGAGTACAAGGGCGTCTATCAGCTTATCACTGGTGCAAGTGGGTATGCCAACAAGACATACGTCACATCTAGTGCAAGCACCTATCAGGAAATCATGATAGAACTCGATGAGTCCTACCGTAAGATGGTTCTTATGGGTATGCAGCCTAACTTCGCACTCACTGACTACAACACCTTCGGTATCATCCGGCGTGGTGTCACCGAGTACCTCAGGTACATCGGAGAGCCAGTAAAGACCATCGTACCCGGTGTCAGCAAGATCGACCTTGTATTCCCCGGTCAGGATGGACTCGCACTTGTTCCGCACCCATTCATGCCAATGGCAACAGGAGCGAACGGTAACATTCTGCTCTTTGACTCACGTCTTCTCTCAAGGCGTGTACTCTGGCAGGACATGTATCAGGAACTCGCCAACATCAACACCAGTGAAAAGTTCGTGATCAGCGCATCCGAAACTCTCATTGATAAGTCTGATGTCGACGGAACTTCAAGTCTTCACGGAGGGGTGTTCGGGATTACCGTCCCGTAACCCTTTAGGAGGTAAATAGCATGGCAATAGTAGATGCAACCGAAACTGGCGCATTTGTCGGGTATCCAATCAAGATCACGACAGCTGCGAAGGCAACTCAGGGTGACACAATCCTGTTCACTGGGTGTGCCGGTGTAGTACCCGTAGCAATGATGACTGGCTCTAACGCAGACATGGGGATGGTATCTGACGCGTTCAAATACAATATCCTTCGTGCGGCAGCCGCATATGCAACGGTGACTACCACCACAATCGACTACGATACGGCAGTAGCAAGTTCCAAGATCACCGGAGGGTACTACCTCTATAACGCAACAAGCGGCGAGATCATGTATGTGGTATCTGATACCGCAGTTAAAGCCGCAACTTCTGGAACTCTCACTGTGATTCGTGGCGCACTGGGTACTACCCCTGCGGCAATTGCAGACAACGAGTACCTTCACGTAATGAACTCCGTGGTCCTCACCAGCGCAACGCAGGGTAAGGAACTGATGTTCTATATGGAACTTCCGAGGTTAGTCAAGGCAAATATCCTGGGTTAAGGAGTGATTAGAAATGTCTAATTACTACTTTGGATTCAGACCAACAGCCAATGGTAAGGTAGTAATGATGCCTAAGGCATCCCTTACTATCACCACTGGTGATCTTACGCTGACTTCAACATCAGCGAAGATTCAGTTTGGTTCTGTCGCGGGGATATACTACTCAGCAACCGCACCATCGTTTGCGGCATCTAAGGGTAGTCTTTGCCTTTGCGGTGATGGAAAACTCTATGCAAAGTTTGGGACAGCAGATGCAAACTGGGTAGCACAGGCAACATAAGTGATCTGATATGGCATACTTCACAGAGACTGAACTAAAGAATTTCACTGGCTTTAGTTACGAAGACTTCAAAGCCGGAGGTCAGATGATGAACTCTAAGCAGTGGGCGACTTTAGTCGACTCTGTTCAAGATGCCGTAGACAAGGCTATCAATAATTTCTGTAATGTACCAACCCTGCTAACACATCAAGCAACTGAATACTTCAGTGGGAGGAAAGCCACAGGTGATTGGAACGATTATACGCTAGCAGATAGGACATTCTATCTCTATGAGAACTGTCAAAGTGTTGCCACTGTCGCAGAAGATATAACTCCTACATCAATACCTACCTGGACTGTAAGGTACCCGAGGACAGACGTTGCTACCGGAGACTTCAGTGTCTATACCGAAGCAGGTCTGACTCAGATAATTTTTAATAATAACATTCCTTATTTTGGTACCAAGAACCTGAAGGTAGAGTATGTTGCAGGGTTTGATGACAACTCAGCCGAGGTACAGCATATAAGGATGATCGCACTCCGAATGGCAACTAACCTCCTGATGAAGAAGAAGAAGGTACAAGAGGCGACCACTATCCGCAGGGCGGGTACCGAAGACTACGCAAAGATGTTCGATGATGCTGACCACGATGATCTACTGACTAAGAAGTTGGAGATCGAATTGTCTAAGTACAAGCGTTGGTTGATACCATGCCTTTCAAACTAAGTCTTGAGACGCAGTGGAAGGGCGATCTTTTACCATTTACAGAACTCCGTAGATTTATTCATGATGAATGGGTAGATAACGTAAAGGAAGACCTTGGTTACTTCACACGACCATCAAGACCTGAAACTAAATCTGGACGACCTCTTCGTAAGCAATGGCACTCAAAGACAGCAGGTATCAAGAGCATCGACATTGTTCCTATCAGGGAATTGACTTCTGAGGTCTACAATGACAAGGAGGTTATCTACGATGGGAAGCGTTGGAACCTTATGTCTATCCTGCATAATGGGAGCGGTCCGTACTGTGCAAAGGGACTCCGAGGTCCTAACAATGATAACAAGCCTATCAGGATGAAGTTCTTTTCGAGAGGTCAGTGGTGGTACTTACCGTGTGTCCGAGGAGTTAACCCCCATAAAATCCATAGGTATAATGGACATGGAACCTATAGTTATAGGAAGGAGTTTACCCAACTGCTTTATAAATCTGATAGAGACTTAACAAGAGGGATTTATCGGTGGCTACCAAAGACGTAATCGACGCGATGGTCGATTCTATCATAGAGAAGTTGATGGATCACGCCTCAGACTTAGGCAACATCACCAACGTCTATGAACGAGATGAAGACCCGGCGATAGCACTTGAAGCAGGGCATATCCCGTGTGCTTATATTGTACCGCTTATAGGTGGCGATAGTAACATAGACATGACTATGGGAGGTCCTCAAGCCATTCATGACTTTGGAATAACCTTACTAGCGTACTATCGGATGCCTGATGTGAACACCAGTTTAAGGACTGTCAGAGGTTACGGTTACGATACCCTAGACCTGTTTAGGGATTACCAGAGCATTGATACTGGTCAACTCTATAATGCAAACGTGGAGTTTGGATACTTCACGGTGGTCGATGTAATCGTACACTGGTGGTCAATAGGGATGAGGTTTAAGCTAATTGCATAAAGGCTTAAATAACCTAATGTTAAATTATTTAAAGAGGGACTTATAATGGCAACTACATCGTGGTTTGCGAACTCCGCATTACTAACTGTCGCAACATCAAGTGGAGCAGCTCAGACTGTTGCGGTACTGAAAGGGTTTGAAATGACCCCGAAGTTTGAAATCGTTGAACTCTATGGAATGGAGAAGCTGACAAGGGCAGCAGTAGCAAGGCACTCACAGAAGGTCGATGTGTCCTGTAAGTACGCGGCATGGGACCCGGCGGCTGACCAGATTCTTACCGAGTTCCAGGCGGCAACAACCGGGAACGATAAGAACAAGTGTGGTCTGTTCACCATTGTAGCAACAGTCAAAGATGTGACCAACGCTCACACGCTGACAATGACTGCAATCGACGTGTACTTCGACAGTGTTCCTTTCGCCTTCACCGAAAATGAGTTCATCGTCCGTGATCTGAAAGGCACTGCCGCAGATTATACGATCGTTCAGTCGTAGGTTAAGATAGCATGACATTCAACGCCGATGAGATACTGAAGAACCTTGACGACCTTGAGAGAAAGGAAGTCATGGATAATGAGCAGGTAAGGAATATCCTTGCCAACGCTCATGCTCGGTACAAGACTATTGATGTACTTGGGGAGAAAGTAAAGATAAGGAGTCTGATAGACAGGAATATCCGGCATTACTTAGAGGAGAAGTCTAAAGTAACTGAGGGGTCTTTAGATGAAACCGAGATGTCAATGTATGAGGTTATTGCCAAGATGTGCATTGACCCCCCATTCAACCGAATCGAAACATGGGAATACCTTGATACAACTAGCGGAGTCGCGCCGGACGCAATGAAAGCCATCTTCGAGATTAACGAGGCTGAGGAGAAGAAGATCAAGAAATTTCAGTGACAGTGACGGAGGGAAGTTCTTAATGGACCTCTGCTGGTTATTCCACAGACCTCCATCAGAACTTGATTTATCACTTGAAGAAGAACTATTCCTGTCTGATGCTCTACCTAAAGCGTTTGAACGATGGAACTCACCAATCTTAGCATTGGCAAAAAGTTTAGGTGGTAAGTGACTTGGCAGCAGACATTAACCGGAGAGTAGTACTCCGACTTGTAACAAAGCTCGATGAGACTGAGCAACGTAAGGTAAACGACCTTGTAAACACCCTAGACATGCTAGGGACAAAGATTTCCAATATCAACGATGTACTAGGTAAGTTTCCAGAAAAGATGAAAGGTCTCACCGATGTAGCAGATGCTCTCAAAATAATCAAGGACGCATCCAACCAGACTATTTTAATCAAGTCCCAAATATCTCCCGAAGTTGCCGAACTCATGAAGATGTCGAAGGATGGACTTAAACTCAAGGTAGAACTCGAGGGTCCAGCCACCGATGTAGTAAATAAGATGATAAATCGAGCCGCACGTAAAGCCGATAAAGCCGCGAGAGCCGCAAGTGGGGAGGGAGAATCTATGCCTCCACCTCCGGGTTCACAGGTTGGCGGTGGAGAACGGACTTCGGTAGGGTTCAGTAAGAACAAAGAGAGGGAATATACAGAAGAAGAGAAGGAGCAACTCTACAAGTATAGGGATCAGATGCAGACTTGGGGTATCCAGAGTGCAGACTATATAAAATATCCCCTTGAAGAACTCCAGGGTATTATAAATAGGATGGCTGAACTCCTCTCCGGTGGGAGAGAACCTACCGAGGCTTTCAGGTTCATACGTGCCTCAGATAATAAAGTAGAGATGGAAAAGATAGAAAAGGGTTATGCAAGCGGTTCAGACTATATTACACATGACCAACTAGCCTACATCCATAAGGGTGAAGCGGTAATCCCTGCTAAAACAAATTCGGAACTTAGGGACTTATATGATAACGTCCAGAAGTACGATAAGGGTACTGATGCTAAAGAGTTAGAGAACCTTATCAAACTGCTCAAACTATACAGCAATCTCGATGAGGTTTATGGAAGGATTGACACCCATGTAAACATGGAGGACTTCGCACTCTCACTCACCAAGCCATTATCTAAACTTTCAAATATAACTTCCAGGGCTAACTTCGCTAACTACGCAGGTATCTCAGCAGAGGGTATGCCGACTGATCCTACCGGAGCAAGGGACTACCTATCCTACCGAGGGGGTCTTGCATTAGCGGGTATGCCGGGTGCTACCCAGTATATAAAGATGACTGAGCAACTCATCAAGGTCATAGAAGAAGCAATCAAGAGTATGAATGAGTGGAAAGATGAATCACAGGCACAATATAATGAACCATATACTGGAAGAGGTATAACACCCGGTGGCTTACCAACTCATGGCGGGGGTTATGGGATGCCAACTAAAGAGGAATGGGGTTCTATAATCAGCAATGATATAAGGTTCCCAACTCTATCACAATTCGGTGGAGATCAAGATTTAATGCTCAAAGGTATGCAAGAGTATAATAACGAACTCGAAAGACAACCTACCTTATTCGAGAGGATTAAGAAGGCATTTTCACCTGAGAACCTACAAGCCACTAGTGATAAGTGGACTAAAGGTCTACAAGATACTTCATTCTGGGTAGGTAAGAATATCTTTGGGCTTGACGCTCAGAAGAACACTCTAAAGAACGTGGTAGGGGAGATGAGGAAGTTCACCACTTCGTTACTGATTACCTTCCACGTTATCAGGATATTCGGAATGTGGTCGCAGACAGTTAACAAGTCTGTCGATATGCTCACGAAGTCATTTGGTCTGTTAATAGATGTAGTCCTGTTGCCATTACTACCATTCTTCGTGGCAGTATCAAGAGTCTTCCAGATACTCGCTATGGTTATAATGAGTCTTCCTGCACCTGCTAGATACTTCATAGCCCTAATGGGTCTACTTGCGATCTCTATCATATCGTTAGGTTCACTCTGGTTACCATCACTCATAATGAAATTCGCTAGGTGGATAGGAATGATCCCACAAGCAATAGAGGGGTTGTCAAAGTTTGCAGGTGCAATAGAGAGAGTTGCTAATGCGGGGTTACTCGGGTCGAGTTATGTCGAAATGGTAGAGCGAACTCCAAGATTCATGCCACCTAAAATCTACTCGAATCCCATGCCCTACCACAATCCACCAGTCAACTATCATAATGAGTTCAATGAAAAGGCAGGGGATACTAGTGAACTCCTTGCATTTGCGATGGGTGGACCTCTCAAGCTAGGTCAAACTGCATTAGTAGGTGAGAACGGACCTGAGTTATTAATACCCACATCTGGTGGATTCCATGTAGTTCCAAACCTGAGGAAACTTGCAGGAGGCACAGGACTTTCAGATACTCTTAGTGGAGGGTTTGCAGACTTCATAACTGGCGGGGTATCAGCAGTAGCCGGTGGTATCGGTGGGATGATGCAGGATAAGAGTGTCCAGAATGTAGTCGGCTCTATCGCTGTACTTGGTTCTACCATGGGAGCATTGATAGCACCATTCGCAGGTATCACCGCGGGTGTCGCTGTACTCACCGGAGGGATTCTAGGTCTGATGAAGATCACAAGGGACTCAGGAGAGAACTCGGTTAATGCGACAGTTGCAGTAGGGAGATCGCAGAGGTCTATCCTTGCTTTACAATTAATATCGGGACTTAAGTTACTCCTCCTGTTCTCTGCGGTTGCTCTAGCGGTAGATTACATGGTAAAGAACTGGCCCAGGGCACCAGTAGTCGATACTTCAAAGTTAGGGTTCCTAGATACCATATGGGATAAGATAAAAGGTGTATGGGATAAGATAGCAGAGCAACTCAGCAAGGTATGGGATAAGATAAAAGAGAAGTGGGATAAACTTGCCGATGTCATGGAAGGACTGAAAGGTATCTTCTCTAGGGATAAAATACTCGAGATGCTAGGGTTCAGTGAAGAAGACCGTATGCGACAGGCTGAGTGGAGAATGGGTAAGGATAACCTTAAAGCCACTGGAGAAGAGGGTGCAAAGGGCGAGATAGTAGAGGGTAAGAAAGGTATCTTCGGACGTATAGCGGATGAATTTTTAAAGACTATGAAGGAGAACGCCGGGAGTTACGCACTCGGTGGAGGACTCATAGCGGCTAAGGATTTGGTAGAAGGAGATCGTGACCCGGTAAAGATCGCTACCGATGTAGTGGGCGGTGTTGCTTTCATGGCTGTATATGATACAGTCGCTAGGAAGGCAAGCGAAATGGTCACTACGAAACTCGGTCCACTTGCAGGGGAAGCGGCAGGAGGACTCTTCGGAGTTGGTGGCGGTGCAATGGGTACTGCCTTCTTCGAGAGTTTCGGGCAGTCTATTGAGAAGGCTCTGACTGGTGGTAACACAGGCATCGGTCAGACATTAGGGTTCGGGGTAGGCGCGGCTCAGAACGCTCCAGGTGCGGCAGTCCTCCTAGCCTTCGAGTCTATAATGGATGAGATGAAGTTAGGACAGATGGCGGCAGGGGGTAAGAAGATAGGCGCACAGTTCTTGCAGAATGACAAGGAAAATGTAGGGACTCAACTCATCAATCAGGTAACCTTAATAGGAGCAGATGTAAGGAGAGCCTTCATGGGCGACCTAGCCGGAGGACCTGACAGTATGCTTGTGCAGGGATTCACTGCTATATTCTCTGCTATAAGACCTATAATCCTTGATGCAGTGACAGGGATATTCACTAACATAACATCAGTCATAAATGGAATGGTAGACTTGGTCAAGAACCCCGTTGGCTCTGCAATGGCAGGAGCAAGCAAGTTAGTAGGGTTCGCAGAGGGTGGAGTAGTTGGAACAACTGGGATAGCACTTGTCCATGCGGGTGAGACAATCACACCGGCAGGACAGGGAAGTGGGGTAAACATCTACAACCCGACATTCATTATAAAGGGCAAGGATGAGAAGGAACTCTTCGAGTCCTTCATGAGAGAGATGAAACTAAGAGGGAATAGGAGGAGCATATGACCAATGCAGAAGGGCAACTCAAACTAAGTTGGTACACGACAGGGACTACAATGCAGACTGCTACCCTATCATTCGTTGGAGGGAACAGCCAGTTGCAGGGGGTAACTGACTTCAGTCGCTCTCTGACTAAGACACCAGTTGAGGTACCTATCCCCCAACAGGACTCAGTATCTTTTGATATTGGTCTTACCGAGTCCGATTCAATCAATGTTCATGCTATCCTCTATGATGGTTGGGGAGGTACTATTGATACCTTAGTTAAGGCTTTCAAGTACAGGACAACTGGTGATGGAACCGCAGGGGTTGATACTTCCAATTCAGTTAAGCCTTATAAGTTAGAATTTGGTGAATACTTCTCCGAGTGGGTAACATTTAAAAACCTTAGTGCGAATATGACTATGGGACATGGGTACGAGATAAATGTTACTATGATGTTCGGAGTAGTTAAGGAGCAGACATAATGGCAATCGACGCGGCTAATCTAAAGTGGTATCAATGTACAACCTGGACTGAAGGTAGTTCTCATGGAGGTGCGATTGATACCGGAGCGCAGATCACTGATAACACGATGAATAACATTTTCGATAACGTCACAAATGCAGAACGTATCGCCGGTATGACGGACTATCGAAAGATATTCTTTCGCAATGAGAACTCAGATTCCTATACCTACCCTAAGGGATGGATTAGTTCTCAGACTCCTGCGACTAATAGTGCGGTATGGATAGTCTGCACTGGTTCTAAATCACTTCAAGGTTCAGATGTTGCACTATCTGGAACTGCAACATTCGCAGCATCTACTTCAATTACCAACCTATCCGACCTGACGACTGAAGTACGTCCGGGTGACTGGGTGTTCAATTCAACAAACGATACCTATACATCAGCACAGCAGATTGCTTCCATGACTACTAATTCAATAACACTTTCTAGTTCCTATACCGGAACTACTGGTAGCGGGAAGGGAATAAGCGTGGCTAGGGCGACTGCGTTTACTTTCTATCAACCTTCTACAAAGGCACATACAAATGCCTGTAAGCCAGGCGCGGCTCTTGCACAGAACGCTTCATTTGGAATATGGGTAAAGAGGGTTATTGATGCCGCCGGTAATGGGTACAACTCCGATACGTTCACCCTAAGTGTGGAAGATGATACCTCCTAGACTTGCACTATGGTCGAAAACTTTGAGAACGCTGGTTTCGAGTCGGGCGACCTTACCTCTTGGAGTTATAGCGGTGGCGATGTCTACGCTACAACCGATACCCCATACTCAGGATCATATAGGTGTAACCTAGGGACTAACCGTTGGAACTCAGTAGTCTACGTATCACAATCAGTAGACCTAACTGGAGTAACCAACATACAATGCTATTTTAGAGTTTACTCTGGTACCGCCAATCTAAAGATGTATGTTGGATCAACCCAGATATTCAGCCAGAACATCTCGAGTACTTCTTATGCCGAGTACACCTCTAGTGCTATTTCCTATTCCGGCTACCAGACGGTTAAGTTTGAGGTTAATGAAACTGGTGGTGGATATGTAACAGGTTTCCTTGATAGTTGTACCACCGCAGTTATAATGACCTATGTCAGTAAAACAATCACTGGTAATTATCTTATAAACCAATTAAAAGACCTTATAGGAGTTTATACAATAGCAGGGTTCATAGAGAAAACTATAACAAACCCTTATAGGATAATCGCAGGTAAAAGTATAACCGCCCTATATGATATTGCCCATCACCTAAAAGAGTTAACAAGTTCATATGAGATAATCGCTCCTAGAGTTGTAAATGGAGATTTTGAACTTGGCGACCTCTCCCATTGGTGGACTGGATACTATGGAGGTTATTCTATTACTACCTCTCCGGTACATGAGGGAACTTATAGTTGCGCTCTAACACTTGAAAACAACCATACCATACAGATGTTAAATGATACTGCATTACCACATGATAAGGATAGGTTCTTACAGATTTATCTTTATAGTAGTTCTTCAAATCCTAGTTTAAATTCACAGTTCTCAGTATCTTTACTGACTACTTCAAACCCATATACTGCAAGTTATTATACAGTTTTTAATGATAATAATGGATTTTCATGGGATGGTTGGAGACTTTTCTATGCACCAGTCCTTGCATCAGTAGCGGCGACTTACCCCTATTTATACATTTATATGTACACTAATAATTATGGAGGGACTTACTATTACTTCAACATAGACGATATTGAACTAATAGACGGTATAAGAAAGACTATTATAAGTCCTTATCGAATAAACGCATCCATCGACTTAACTTCAAGTTATGATATTCGCGCCAATTTCAAAGAATTAACTGCAAAATATAATATAGATACCTACCCCACCTTGACTGGTAGTTACTTCATACCGTGTGGGGTATCAATGACCGCAAATTGGATGATGAATATAAATAGTGCAATAACAGGAGTGTATGATATAGGACATCCATATAACTCTGAGTTCGTGGTGGTGATAGACTAATGACGGAAGTATTCACAGCAGGAGAGTTTACTAACTTAAAAGGTTCTATAAGGTTGAACCAGATCAACTCATTCGACCTGCAACTTATAAACCTTTCCGATGCACAGTTGCTAACTGTAGGTTATAATAAGCCGGTAGAGATTATTATCAATGGTAGACAACTACTTATAGGGACTGTAACAAGGTTCGAGAAGCGGGAGAACATTCCTATATGGGATGTCCATGTTGAGGGCAATGCTTCTATCCTCAGGGACTTATCAATAAGCAACGAGCAGACCTACAACGGGGTAACAGTTCTCGAAGTGATAGAGGATATTGTACCTGCCGATTGGGTTATAGCAACCGATTATACAACCACTGATAAACTCACCGATTATAAACTTACTCCTGTTAGAGCCTTATCCGCTATATCAGACCTCTGCCAGATCGGAGGGTTGGATTGGTATGTGGATAAAGACAATAGTGGGAACAATCGACTTAACCTTATCAACAACCTTCAGCCATCAACTGTAACCAATACTTACCATGTCAATGAGGACTGCGTCAATGTAGACCGGAAGAAGAATACCGATGTACTTGTGACTTCAGTGGTATGCTCAGGGGTACAGCCGGAATTGTCAAGAACTTTCAGTGTCACATCAGCAGTCACACCGACCGCCGGATGGGGGTGGTGGGGTGTCAACGAGACGCGGCTCACCACTAACTGCACTGAGGGAGATACCTCAATCAATGTATATACCACCCAGGGGTTCCCCTCTACCGGAGTACTTCAGGTTGCTACTGAAACTATTAAATACTCTGGTAAGACAACTTCTTCCTTCACTGGTCTTAAAAACGCATATAATAATACCCGAAGACCTGACTGCCCACCCGGGTACACCGATCCGGCAACATATGGTGGACTAGGTGTCTTCCACAAGGCATACTCAGATGTGATGATTAAGGATACTGATGTCCCTCTCGCTGAATATTATCCGACAGTCTCACCAGCAATACCAACAAGTGGTACCATTAGGGTAGGGATGGAGGATATGACCTACTCCTTCCTCTACCAGAATACCCTCAAGATTAATGCCAGGGGTGCTAATGGGAGTACCCCCTATTCTCATGGGAGGTACACCCCGGTTCAGTTCCTTGACTGGGCTACTACTTCACCGATACTCGAGAATGGGACTAGGCAGAAGACCGTCACATGCACAGGAGCAGTCATCGTTGATACCTTGGATAAGGTAGCGGCTAATATCGTAAGGAAGTACAGCAATACAAATGAATATGGAAGTTTCACTTCTCTTGAGACTGACTTCTGGAAAGAGGTACCCTTAGGGAGCGAACTAATCATAACTCCGGTAACCGGACCGGCTCTTGTGACCCGCCTTATAGGGGTAGACTATGACCAGTTCAAGCCTATGGTTATATACTTCGGTGTTGCCGAGGATTATGTCGCCGCAGATATAGGAGGGATACAGGCGGTCAAAGAGGTAGCAAGTGAGAAGGCAGAGTACACCTCACAGGCTACTATCTTACAGGTTCAGAACTCCTGGGACAGTTCAACAAAGATGGTAAAGGTTACTGCACCTGATGGTACGGAGAAGTGGGTAGAGGTTGTGTAGATGGCATACCGGGAGATACGGGTACGGAGATTACTAGATGGGGTTTGGGTAGAAGACCAGTACCCTAATGCGATACCAGTTGATAGCAGTGGTCAACCTTGGTGGGTTCAGGTATCCTTACTGGTAGTTGGCGATATAATCTACTGGTTCGTTGCAGACTATATCAACATGGATTTCTATATCTATGATCCCATACATGATAGGAAAGAACTAATCGAACACCAAACAGATTGGTACATGTATTATAATACCTACTACGATAGCAAGATATGGTGCGTTAATGGTGAAGTCTATGTAAACTATAAGCATAGATTCTATGTAGCAGTTGCCCATAAGCCTCTTGAATATATCTTCGAGAGTGGTAACTGGACTATCACTACCACTCCTGCGGATGAATGTAATGATTTCCTAGTAGATAACAATGGAGGTTGCCATATCTCTAATACTGAGTACCTGATGGGGGAACACTGGTATTCTTGGAATGGTGAAACGGAATGGATATACACCTTCTTAGGGGATGATGGCGCACCTGGAAACGCCCCTTACTTCAATGATGCGAATAAATGGGTACTGATGAAGAAACCTACCGGGGATGAGGTTTATGGTTTCGGGTGTTGGCAACCCTGGCAGGGACATGGTTCTCAGATGAACCCGGTAGTCGCTATAAAACAGTGGGAAGGTAACATATGGACAGATGTCACTCAGATAGCAAGGGACTTAAATAATATTCCAGTAGACGCTACTGTGAACTCTGATGGGAAGGTAGTATTCATACAGGGAGATGGACTTGGTTTCTCTATGGATGGTTACATCGCAACTGAAGGGACTGTCAATGGTTGGAACTTTGGTTGGACTTATATGGGTTGTGGAGAGGCTCAGGTTGCAGGAGGTAACCTAGTAACTCAGGATGGGACTAATAAGGTTCTACACGCCTGGATGAAAACTTACGGCGGCTACCCTTCCTACTATCACTTGGCTACATACTGGGATGGTACTTATACTGATACTCACCATGATGATGGAATATCCATAGGGAGTGTAGACTGTAGTTTCGTTGATGGGGAACCATACATATTACTCGGGTGCTATTCGGACTCTCCTTTCCCATCAACTGAGAGATGCCCAACTTTCAAAGTAGGTGAGAAGGTTAATCATACCCCTACTAACTACGGGGATTCAATAGCATACAGATCGAAGACTTTGAAGGTAGGGGATAAGGTACAGCTTGTTATGGGATCGGATGGAGTCTATAAAGTTACTAAGACCTGCCCAACAGTTGAAGTTGGGGATGGAGTATCCTTCGCACCCGGGTCTGATGGCTATTATGTCGCGCATAAGTCGGCATAACTTATAAATATTACCTACCCTTAACTGTCTTGTTATCATGGGTCTTAGTTACAAGAGACCTCAGGACGAGGAGGCTATCAATAAGTTCCTAGAGAAGTTCTCCCAGGTAGTAGCAGGGGTAGAGTCACTTGAGGTCAGATGTAAACTCATTCAGCAGATTTCACAATCGAATGAGTATCACTTCTTTGAAGTGCGCGAGCAGATTAAAGAGGCACGCAGGGAAAGAATAGACATTGTACCAGAGAGCGTTGCTGCCGTCATGAGCAATTTGGAGCGTTATCTGAAGGAATTGGAGTACGCCGATCAGTGCCTTGAATCCGCTATGAAGCATCTTGACTGTTTTGAAGCGACTAATGGAGAGTAGGTTTATATTTCCTAAGGTCTACCTTTGATGTGGAAGGGACTGCGATTTGTGTTCTCGACCAAATTCTACCCCAATTACATTTTAGGCGTTGAGGTGTAGGGAAGTTACCCCTCTTCCCTACGCCATCAGAAGAGACGTTATAATGGTGACTGCATCACCAACAACTTATTAATTGTATAAGAATATATAACTTCTCATGTGGTCAGAGATCGCCATGGTGCTTTTTGTTATAGTTTGGTTTGCTGTTTGGTACTCTATTATTGAACGAATAAAACGCGATAGCTAACCAGATAATACCATTGGTAAGATTCGCTATACTGGCTAGGTACATATTCAAAGTCACGTACATTATGAATAAATCTAGCAACCCAATCCCGGTGATTATAGAGGCGTATGGATTGACACTGTTGCCCTTCATACAATCAATGAGTATTGGTATAAGACATGCAGTAAAGCAGAAGGTTACTAGCATGGCATTGATGTCCTGCCAGACTATTGTACCACGACCAGCGTGAGTTCTGGATAAGTATAGTCGAACATCTTTCTTTTAATCTTAAATATATCTGTTATCATACCTTTCACATCCTCCACTATTACAGTACCATTGTTATGATAGACAATGAAGTCTGCACGGTACTTAATAGCACGTATCTTCTTTCCATTCTTAGTGAAAGAAGGGATTAGTTCAAACTCTGGTTGTCTTTCAAAAGAGAGAATCTCCTGCTTACTTAATAGGTCTTTAAGTTCAAGGTATCTAGCCGCCTCCGCTTTGGAGTCGAACAAGATACCATCGACCTCAGTCTTGACAGCATTGTACTTATTCTTTCGTAAGGATTTCATAGTAAATCCTATACAAAAGGATTGAGTGTATAGCTGCCCAGTCTTGATTCGGTACGTAATGCTTAGCGAGTTCTGGATCGCTTCGGCAGAACTGGTCCAGTGTCTTTCTCGGCTCTGGTGCTGTCTTCGTCTCCTCTGAAGGAGGGTTCTTCAACTTTGCCATGTTCTACTGGTTTAGGCTCATCCCTAATTAAACTTCCTAGTACGTGGCAGTCCATACACATAATCTGCTCAGTAGGAACCCACTCCTTCCTGATGCGAGATGGCTTGATACCGCACTTAGGACAGTGCATCATCCAATACTCTCCCATTAATTAACACCTACCTAACAGTTCACGAAGTCAGATATAAACCTCACCTTAATTCATAGGCTTTGTCGAGTGCGAGCTTGACTGAATAGTAATACTTCTGGTGAAAACCTAACTGGTTGGTTACCCACCTTACCACCGGCATAGGGAATCCTTCTCCTTCCCCCGGTAGATAATAGAGAGATGCGGATATATCATATAGGCGTGCATCGTTCTTTTCATCCCTTATGAAATTACTCAGCCTAGCGGTAGCCTCAGCCAGTGCTAAATCCCCTAGCCTTTCTGCTACTGCGCTCTCGAGTACTTCCCTAAAGTTAATCTGAGCCTCTTCTGCTCTGTTCCGAAGATCGCTCCCAATTCTTACTGTTACTGTTTGGCTTTGCATATACTATTGAATAGCTCTTTTGGAATATATAGTGTTTGAAACAGACACAATACAACAGTACCGAAGATCAGGAAAAAGAATTTTACTGCTGTCTTACGTTGCGAACGCCTATTATTATTATTATTATTATTATTATTACAACATATCTATCGCTATGATATACTAATAATATGACGTTTTTACTATATATAATATTCCTTAGGATACAATAACTGAGTGTAGCGGTAGCGTTGTATAGTGTGTGTTGTGAACAAAACAGTGAAAAAAGGGTTAGGTGGTTAGTCCTGCCTGATAGTTATAGGCGTATTGGGTATCGAACTTCCCAATGGACATCGCATTGAACCGAGTCGAGGTCATGCCATACAACTTGTTAGTGCAGACAGTCTCATTATCTACCTGACTGCAATACTGCAAGCCTGTCCTACTGGACGATGCACTCCATAGGTTCACCATCCCATCACCCTTAGCGGCTACTGCATATCCCTGATACAAGTTACCCAACACAGAAGTGCTATGGGATGCGGCATACTCTCCATCAGTAAGGATAAGGTCTGCTCCCGATATAGCAATGTTACAGTTCACTTGGGTATCATTACCCTGCCCATTCGTTACTTCCATACCGAACTGGTTAGTGCCAAGAATAGCACCAACACCAGAATACTTGATGTCCTGGACAGCATCAATAGAAACTCCGATAGGTCTGTTACTGATAACGGTTTGTAGTGCGACGTCATGATTTCCCACCGAACCTAGATAGTCCAGATTATTACCTACTATCTTAGTTCCATTCTCTACGAACTGACTCTGAGTCTGTTCCGAGATAGTCATTACTCCGGTACATGTACCCGCATAGGTACTCCCCACTGAGATAGGCAACGCAGGGACAAAGGTCTGCGGATCACTTTCCCAGGGACACATCTGAACTGCCATNACGATTCCGGTCAGNGCGACCATCATCGTCAGTGCTAGAACAATACATGAGAATATTCTCATAACTATATAATAGAAAAGGGAGTTTAAAAAGGTTACTGGGTATCGTAGATGTGAACATATGGTTCAGCATCGTACTCTGCTTCATCCAGTTCCCTGAGGACTTCCATCACCCGGTCCATCGAACCTTTCCATCCGACAATGACTTCCTCATCGTTGAGAAGAATCGCCTTGATGACGAAGTTATCTTCAATTGACTGTACCTTAAACTTTACGATTGCATGGAAGGGAATTGCTGTGAACTCCCCTACATTAGAACCAACTGACTGATCTGTTATGATCATTTCAACAACTCCTGATGTTCTTGTATGTAACAATACATCTGCCAGACTGTTACTGTAAGACCATATTTAGTCATAATAGTATATAAATAGACTGCTTGCTCGTAGGGGTCCTTGATTTGGACAAGGGATGATAAGTGAAGAACAAACAGTTTATGAACTTCTATTGAAAGACTTGGATGGACTTCCTGTGGGATGAGTTTCCGATCAAAGATGTCGCGGATGCTAGCAGAGATGTTAATGTCTTTCTTTAGGTACTTCTTCCAGTAATCATACTGGTCACGATAGATAGAGAACACCCTATTCATAGTAGGGCGGCTAGACCGTACACCTTTTTCACTCAGGGGTTTTCTTCCCATAGGTGTGGTACACCCCCACCAACATAACGATCAGCCACAGGATCACAAGGGACAGTAGCCAAACGAAATTATTAAAAACAGGGAAGTGCGCTTCAAGCCAGTTCACAATGTAGTTGAAGAACTGGAAAATCCAAAAGGTGGTGTAGAGTACTACTACTGCCACAGCACCAACATACCATTCATTCGTCATACTCTCTTTATAGTATTATTTCTAGGTTGTATATAAAACCCCTCCTTGCACAAATCGGCAATAGT
>JGI20214J51088_10000136_pt1 | contig 51495 bp, 35 predicted proteins | sample WetSurMetagenome_FD_51088 | JGI IMG/M metagenome (IMG submission 51088) | reverse complement strand
GATTTCTTATCAAATTCTATTACAGCTTTTTTGGGTTCACCGGGAAGGTATCCTACCTGGCTGATATGAATAACAGGCTGATAAACAAAATCTTTAATAGTATTTGCTTCTATTTCCCATTCTATGACATTTTTTGTCTGGCCTGACGGAACAGCACTCCTGACGATGAACCAGCTTGCTTTCCTTTCAAGGCGTCCGTCAACAAGTTGTAATTCCCCTTTTAAAGCCCTGATAGTAAGGTGCTGAGATTCAACCTCGGGAGCAACAGTCAGAGTTTTTCCGACTGAATATGGCAACAGATCGGTACCGGATAGGGGTCCATATGAATCTGTCGGGAAAAAACCTGTCTGATTGTCCATGTTCCAGCTCTTTCCAAAAAGAATGGCAGGAAAGAGTTCCAGGTTAAACCATGCCTTACCTTCAAGTTCCGGGGGCAATGGGTTGCTAAGGTCTGCAGTAACTACAATCTTTCTGCCAACCGCCTTAACCTTGACAATATATTTGAAAGAGATTTCAGGATAATTTATTTCCGTCTCAATTATTCCTGCGGCTTTGTCGACTTTTTTTTGTCCCTTTTCGGGAGTTAAGCCAAAACGAATATCACCATTAGCAGCCACCCGAACACCATTCTGTATAATAGTAACACCACTCTGGTGACCACCCGGATAGTAATCGTCAAAGACCATAACATCAAACCCTGGCATTTCAAAATAACCCTGGTCATTGATCGTAAGCTTATCCTGTGCGCTAATGGAGATCCTCGAGGAGAGGCACGATAATAAAAGGAAAAAAGCTAATAATAAAACAGGCTTAGTTTTCATGGTCAGGAATTTAGATTAAGGAATAAGTTCAGTTATTAAATTTAAGATAAATCCTGCTTTATTGATAAAGATTTATTGATTTTAATATTTTTTAACTGTTATCAAGATCGAATTTAAAGTAGAGGTTTTATTACACAAAAAAAATGTGTAAATTTCATCTTAGAAGATACACATCCCATGTAACCCTGACAACAATGAAAAAGCACTTTATTATTCTGTTATCTGTTACTCTTATTTCCTGCCAGTCCGGAAAAAAAACAAGTGAAGATAACCTGTTAACCTTTAACCAGTTTCCCCTGAATGTACCTGAACAGAATTCTCTGATGACAGAATGGGCCGGGAAGTCAGTTCTTGCCTCAAGGTTAATTGATGATATGGAAAGTGAAACAGGCTGGAATGTAACTGGGATAGGTGAAATGAGTTATACGACAGAACGTTCGAGGGATGGAAAGAAAGCTCTTCGTTTCCGTACATCATTGCGTGATGAAGAACATTACAGGAAAAACAAAACTGAATGGGGCTCATTTTCGGGGACACAGGGAGGCAATGCATCAGTGCTGTTGAAGTTTAAAGAACCCCAGGACTGGTCAGATTATAACCGTATCTCATTCTGGGTATTTGTGCATCCTGCTGATATGATGACATACTGCCTGCACCTGAACATTGAAAATGAGGGAACTGTATTTAATGCCACAACGCCGAGTAACACACACTTCATACAGGATCTCAAGCCCGGGGAATGGAATCATATCCTTTTTGAAATTCCTCACATTCAGAGAAACAGGATCACAGAATTTGAAATAAACCAGATGCTGATAGGACATAATCCTGAAGAAAATGGTATTGTTACATATGACATTGACAAGCTGGAACTGCAGAAAGTGGAAACCGACCAGTATGAAGGCTGGAATATTGCACCGGGTAAAATCTCTTTCAGCCATATCGGATACAGACCCGGAGATCCAAAAATTGCAATGGCCGGAAAAGGTGCAGGCAGTACATTTAAAGTGATTGATCAGAATGGAAAAGCAGTTTATTCCGGTAAGGTTAATTTTATCAGCAATATCAACGGAGAATTTCAGCAACTTGACTTTTCAGGCCTGTCAGATACCGGAATTTATCGTATTCAAACCGGAGATATCGAATCAGGGTCATTCAGGGTTGACGAAAACATATGGCTTCAGCCAGTATTTAAAGCAATTAATTTCTTCTTCTGCGAACGCTGCGGATACAATGTTCCGGGTATACACCTCGAGTGTCACAAGGACTGGCAGGGATTTAAAGGTGAAGAGAAAAAGATAATCAATGGCGGATGGCATGATGCCGGCGATCTGTCGCAGGGATCATGGCGGACTGCAATGGCCACCTTTGCCATGATGAATAACCTTGAATACCTTCAGCAAAGAGATGATGTGACTGAACTGGCCGATCGTATACGGAATGAAGTTGCATGGGGTCTCAAATGGCTTCTTAAAACACGGTTTGGCGACGGATATCATATGAGTTTCAGTGTGATGAGAATATATACAGATAATAAACCAGGAACAATAGATGATGTTGTATCACCGGCAAGGAATGTACCCTGGGAAAACTTTCTGACAGCTGCTGTACAGTCCAAAGCCGGAATGATGCTTGAGAAAACACATCCGGAACTTGCCATGAAATCGCGTATTGCAGCAATTGAAGACTGGCAGGCAGCTCTTGATTCACATAAAAAATGGGACCAGGCAGACTACCGGGAGGCGTCATGGGGTGTGACCTCATCTCTTCTTCTGGCAAAAATGACCGGTGAAGATAAGTACCGGGAAAAAGCACTTTTTTTCGGCAAGCTTCTTTTAACATGTCAGGAACAGAAATTTCTGGATGGTATTCCAATCACCGGATATTTCTATGAAAATACAAGTCATACCAAAGTAATTCATAATCTTCATGCTGCCTTCGAAGAGGCACCTTTGATTGCCCTAGGAATGCTTTGCAGAGAATTTCCGGATCATCACGACTGGATAGAATGGTACAGTGCAGTAGTGCTTCACAGTGAATATTTCATGAAACGGGGAAGCCTGATTGCTGTACCATTTAACAATCTGCCCAATTCGGTCTGGAAAGAATCGGATATCATGTCAGAAAAAGATTCTGCTGTACGTAATGATATGCTTCGCCAGTACAAGGATGGAACTCCTTTAAACGGGAATTATGCCCTGAGGACATTCCCTATATACCGCGACGGGTTGTTTCATGGAAATACGAATATACATATGTCTTCAACCTGGGCACTTGCCGAGGCATCACGATTGCGAAAAGACCCCGAAGGTATGGCACTGGTTGGCAGGCAGCTGGAATGGATATTCGGGGCCAATCCATTCGGGCAGAGTCTAATGTATGGTGTAGGTTATAGATTTGCGCCGCATTTTGCATACTGCCTGAAAGATATTGTCGGATCATTGCCTGTGGGGATGGATTGTATGAACGGTGACATGCCTCACTGGTGTGCCACAAACATAGCAACGAGTAAAGAGATCTGGGTAGAACCGGTAAACCGATTCCTTGGTGCAATCTCAATATATGCAAATGAAGACTTAAATAAGCCAATTGGTAAAGAGCATTTAAATGAAGCAGAATTTAAAACAGAAGTTTCCGGGACTGATGACGGAACAGTGAATCTGAAAGTAATTATTAAAGGCTCTGGCAGACACAGGATTGATCTTAAAACATTCAATGCAACTGCTGATAAAGAAAGCCAGCAGTTTGAACTTTCAGGAAACAGCACAGCAGAAACTATCCTGAAACTGAAAGTGGCTGATACAAATATACCATATGTTGCTGTTATAACTCTGGATAATGATCCGGAATCCCGAAAGGAAGTGACAGGAGCATTTGTTGAGCCCATTTTCGGAAAGTGAAAATATTGCAGCTTCTTTTATTACATAAATTAACAACATTGTCATATGATAAATAATAAGAGAATTTTTTATACCCTTATGGCAGCTTTTCTTCTTACTGTCATGAATTCATGCAACAGGGCAGAAACAATTTACCTGAGTGATATCAGACAGGGATTCATCGCCAATGAATTTGGTCCACCCGGCAAAGACATTTCATTTGAAAAAAACAGTTTGTCAATCAGGGGAACTGCTTATAAAAAAGGATTAGGGGTACATGCACCCTCCAGGATATGTATCGATTTAAATGGTCAGGCAATGAAATTCAGTGCCACAGTCGGACTTGATGATGAGACCAGTAAGACACGGTCTGATTCCCTGAACAGAATCTTCATAAAAACAGCCGGTTACATCTATGATGGTAACCTCGACCTGTTTGATTACAGACAAGGTGGAACTGTAAGATTTCGATTAACAGGAGATGGTAAGATCCTCTATTCAAGCGGATGGCTATGTGATAGATCGGCCCCTCAGCAGATAGAAGTGAAATTAACTGATATTAAAAAACTTTGTCTTGAGGTTGAAAAAGGGGATGACGGTTCCTTCGCCGATCACGCAGATTGGGCTGATGCAACAATAACATTGAAAAAAAAATCTGCAAAAAAGCTTCCTGTACTTTACACCAGTTCACCTGATATACTACTGAACCAAACAGGATTCCTGCCAGTGTCATTTAAGACATTCCGTACGAGTGAAAAAATTGGAGACAATGAGTTTTCTGTCCTGGATATGGAAACGAATAAGCCAGTTTATTCAGGTAAAGTAACTGAAAAAACAGGAGACTGGGGAAGAGTATACGTGGGTGATTTTTCTGAGGTACAAAAACCCGGAAAATACTTCATTCAGTTTGACAGCAGAATATCTGAACCATTTACAATTGAATACCTGCAATACGTTTCTAATCTTGAAAAACATATGAACTGGTTCCTCTGGCAGCGTTGCGGCGATCCGGAACATGGATGGGAAAGAGGTCAGCATCGGGATGACGGTGTACGCCTGGACAACAGGAAACACCAGGATGTGTCGGGTGGCTGGCACGATGCAGCTGACCTCAGGAAGTGGGGAATGACAATCAACGGATTATGGGCACTGAGTGAAATAAATCTTTCAATGTCATCTGAAAAGGTACCTGATTTCGGTGGCAAAAAGGAGCTTCTGGCCAGAATTAAAGACGAATTCAATTGGGGAGATAAATACTATTCGGCAATGCAGGAACCTGCTGGTTATCTGATGAACCAGGTTGGAGGTGATGTATATAAACATTCTGATAATAACCGGTTTACCGATAATATTTCAGGAACTGCAGATGACAGATGGATCGTTACCTCTCCCAACCAACCTGTATTTCAGTTCATGTTTGTAATTTCCCAATGCAATATGGCTATTACAGAAAAACCTGAACAGAGACTATCCTATCTTAATAAAGCCATTAAATGCTTTAACTGGGCAACTGAAAACAAGATTGTAAAAGATATCCATTCTCTCGGGGCTGTCCAGACAGCTTCACTGAAATTATTTGAAGCAACAGGTAATGAAAAATATCTGTCACTGGCAAAGGACTATCTCAGGCTGATCCTAAGCAGACAGGATACTACAAACCGCCCTGCATACGGATTCATCAGATCTTGGAAGCCTGGTCCCCCGGACCCTCAGAGTGATTTCTTCCCTGAAGACAATCTATCATATATGCTTATCACTCCTGACTTTCCTGTATGGTCGATTGTTGAATCCATCCGGATCATTAAGGATCCTGAGTTGAATCAAAGAGCCAGAAAGGCATTTCAGACTTATGTGGACCATTTTGTCAGATTTTTCGATGAGAGAAGCAGCTATGGCATTGTTCCCCTTGCCATGTACCGGAAGGATCCCGGCGGTAACCGGAAAGCTGGCGATTATTTCTACAGGTGGTGTTATGTAAATCATGAGGATAAGGAATGGTGGAATGGGATCAATCCAAGGATAGGATATGCCGGAGCGGCATTGGTCCGCGGAGGTATTTTGACAAATAATCCACAGGCAATCAGGATCGGACAGCAACAACTGGATTTTATTTACGGATGTAATCCATTTAATGCCAGTACAGTTACGGGACTTGGTTATAATCAGCCTGATTACTTCAAGACAAGTACATTTATACCTCATACTCCTGAAACTGTGGGGGCTGTTATGGCTGGGATCGGATCATCAGAGGAAGATCAGCCTGTGCTTCTGCCAGGATGGTGGCAAACAACTGAGTACTGGATGGAGGCTGTTACCGGCACTATGATGCTTCTAAATGAATTGAATGAATACCAGTTTGAGAAGAAATAATCACTTCAGAATGAAAGATAACATTTATTAACCATACACAAAATCTATGAAAACATCAAGCCTTCTGGTTGCAGCATTTTTTTCTGTATTTTTCTATTCATGCACTAATAAGGATAAGTCGTCCGAAGATAAAGGGGTCAAAATAATGGCTTATTATTATCCACGATGGGAGAATTTCAATCCAGAAACTCTTCCTCTTGACAAACTGACACATATAATTTTTTCATTTACTGTGGTTATCGGCAATGAAATGAAATTCGAAAATGATTCATCCGGTATAATGCTGAAAAAACTTGCAGCTCAGAAGAAGAATCACCCTCACCTAAAGGTTATGGTAGCATGCGGAGGCTGGGGAGGATCAGGAGGATTTTCAGAAATGGCCAGATCGGCTGAGAACAGGCTTAAATTTGTCGAAAGTGTGGCTCATTTCATTAAAGAGTATAACCTTGACGGGCTGGATATTGACTGGGAGTATCCGGGGATGCCAGGTATTGGAAATCCTTTTATCCCGGAGGATAAAGAGAATTTCACATCACTTATGCATGAGCTGCGGGATGCGATGGACAAAATAAGTAAAGATCAGGTTCTGACCTTCGCAGTAGCTGGCTGGGAAGAGTTCTTTAATCATGTCGAACTCGATAAAGTCATGCAATATGCCACTTATATGAATGTAATGTCATATGATCTTGCCGGAGGCCATGACCCTTTTACTTCCCATCATACAAACCTCGGATGGGTTAAAATGGAAGATATCGAGGGAACACCTGCCGCCACGAAAATCCTTGAAGAGGGAGATACAACAAAACCTTTTTCTGCTGAAAAAATAATATCGTATTGTATGCAAAAAGGTGTCAAACCCGGGCAGATTATTATAGGAGCAGCTTTTTATGGCAAGGGATGGAGTGGTGTCCCACCTGAAAACAACGGATTATATCAACTTAACAGGGGACAATGGAGAGGATCAGGCCGCTATTCATCGATACGTGAAAATTTTGAAAATAAGAACGGATATGTTCGCTACTGGGACTCAATTGCCGAGGCTCCATATTTATATAATGCAAAAGACAGCATTTTTATCTCTTATGAGGATACTGTTTCAATCAGGCTTAAAACAAAATATGCAGCAACTACAGGTCTTGGGGGAATAATGTTCTGGTCTCTCGGGGGTGACACCGAAAAAGACGGGCTCGTAGATGCTATTTATACTGAGAAAATGAGGCATAAATAAGATTTTGAATGATTTTATGCAGATACACCGTTTATTAAGGGGCCGTTGACGAAGTTCTTTTTAACTGGAAACCTGCCTGCAAACAGGCAGAGTATGAATAGTTATAATGCTAATGATCAGCTATTTGCGATCTTAGTATAATGCCTTTTTGGCAAGATTATTTTTATCAAGAATAGAAATTCTGTCAACTGAAGTCCTGAAGTTAAATGACTTTCTGTCCTGATTGGTATATTCTGCGTTAATCTGCGATATCCGCGGGAAATCAAATCCCAAACCAATTTTATCACTCTCTGGTAAGGATATACCATAGAGTTTTGTACTGGGCACCAATTCCGAAGGACTGATCTTTTCCATTCATTTTGACCGCAATTTCAGCACCAGGATTGCCTGCCGGATCAAGGGTATGAACACTGAATTTATCCATATTCCTCAATATCAGTTTAGCAGGTATTCCTTCAGCTCTGGTAGGAGATTTTCCCCATTCCCTTCCAACACTTGTCTTGTCTTTATTCCAATGCATATCTGTATTTTCAACCCTTCCGGCAGCAACCAGGAGAATCTTTTTTGATTTCTCAACCGGAATGCCGTCGAGCGATGTCAATGTTATGGTAGCCCAGTTATTAGGGGTTGTATCCATGGCGATTGTAACATTTCCCAGATCGATGCTCTTTCCTCCGGCATACCCTATAGCGGCCCTTGCCGAAGGTGCATTTATTTTAAATAACGAATTGATGGAATCCTGGTTATCCCAGATAATTTCACCTGTTTCACTCTGCCAGGGTCCTGCAGGCACCTGAACCGTTTCAGATAGTTTCAGCTCATTACCTTTTATATTTACATTCATTGGCCGAAGTGCTATCAAAGCTTCATTTGCACCAGCTTCTTCCCACACATTTTTCATATTTGATACATGCAACCTGATCTTATCCCCATACTTTACCATCTCCTCCAGAACTATTTCTCGTGATATACTAAGTTGTACCGGATGTTGTCCCGGCTGAACAGCTCCCATACGGAAAAGTACAGCACCCACCGGAATAAATATCTGTTTCAGAGGATGACCCGGAGCAGAAAAGAAATTATCCATCCTTCCCTTATCATAGGGAGCATCAAATGTAAAGTGATATATGCCGTCAAAATCCTGAAATGCAGAAATTGAATTTAGCATAGGGAACATCTCAGCGCAATAATAACTTGGAGAAGGATGATCGTATTCACTAATTGTTAGAGGCATCCCGACAGGGCGATGCATCCCGAACGAATATAATGTTCCTGCTTTCTTATCCGAAACCATTGATGAATTTCTTATCAACCAGTCGGTAGAGGACCAGCTTTTACCCGGAAAATCAGGATGCTCCCAGTAAGCATGCATATCCATGAAATCAGAATTTACGGTCTCGCGGTAAACTCCCTGTACTCCGCTATAGTAGCCCTGAGTTTCGCAAATAAGCGCACGTATTTTCAGGTCATTCTTGTAATAACTGACCATTTCCTTTGCATAATCCATTTCAGCATCCATAAGAAAGCTCCATAACATTTCCTTCTGCAATCTGGTCGCTTTATCGTAGTTTGCAATGATTCCGATTATGTCGGTATTGGTCCCACCTTCACTCTTATACTTAGGATGTGAACTTAGCCAGGTTTTCGATAAACTTATCAGAAAGGCGCTATGTGTTTTATTTAATTTAGGATACAGAGCCCAGTTTGATATCAGGGAATTTTCATTATTTACTTCTACAAAAGCAACTGCAGGTTCTTCAGCATAAATATTCCCGGTATAAGGATTCCTGTGTGACAGCAGTTTTTTTGCATAATCTTTCTGCATTTCAATATATGGACGGTAGAACTGGTCAATACCCTTACCATAATTAAATGATTCTATACCCTTATAATCACAACCCGGATAATTTCTTGAAACATGTGTATTAATATTACTGTAAATACCATGTATTTTCAATTGGTAGATGAGGTAGTCAAGTTTCCCGAGCTGTCCCGGATCCAGATCTTTCATTGTCTTATCCCAGATTCCTCCTGGTGTGGCTTGATTATCCATGTGATGAAACCTTACCACATTCATACCCAGTTTTTGTAACCTGCCAGCTATCTTTTCTGCTGTTTCTTTATCGGGAAAATTGTTTGAGAAGGTCAGGTTGGTTCCGAAGAAACGGATCCTGGTACCTTTACCATCAATAAAATGGCCATCCTTCACGGAAACAAATCCGGAACCTCCTGCTATTTTTTCATTCAGGAATGACATATCTACAACATTTCTGGAAGTGTCGGAATCAGGAATTACAAAATCGAACCATCCGTATGCACGATTCTGATCCTGTGTTTGTTTACAGGATGATACAAAAAGTATAATTATAATAGAGATCACTATCCAGGAAGCCCGGATGCATTGGAAATTAGAACTTTTCATACTTCTTAAGCTTAGGTTTTTATACTATTTCAGAGTTTCAGGAAGAGATACAATTTACAAAAAGATCAGTAATTGTCAATTATAGTTTTATATCTTTTTAAAAAAACTCAAAAGCAGAGGAACATACTTCTCACGGGTATAAAACTTTATAAATAGCACTCAGCAAACTTGTACTGTCAATAAAACTATCCTGGGTGATTTCCCATATCATTATCCCGGAATAATGGTTATCGGTAACATACCTGGCTTTTCTTGCCATGGTATTTAATCCATCATAATAAATATTGTTCACCTGGTCACTCTTGTAAGCATCAGGGTGCTGATGAAGAATATCAGCATAGCTTAGCAGAAACCCACCACCCTGGTCAAAGTCCTTACCATAAAACGGAACTCCCAGCAGGACTTTTTCTTTTGGCCAGCCCCTGTAATTTACCCAGTAAGCCAGACCTGATGAACTGACAGAATTCCCCGATCCTATAGCATCTTCATAAGCAGAATGAGGGCCGGGGGCACTCCATGTCCCGGAAAAATCATATGACATTACCATAAGATGATCAGCATAATTTTTAACATCATTTAAGAAATGTTTGCCTCCCCAATCGGATGCACCAAGATCCACTGATATCCCTAATCCAAATGGAGTGAGCTCAGTTTTAAGTTCTTTCAGGAGAGTCACCAATGCATTACTCTCTGAAGGCACAACAACATTATTTGTATATCCGCTCCAGTATTCCCAGTCAATATCCACTCCATCGATACAGTTTTCAAAAATGAACTGCTTTACTTCTTTGATAAACAGGTTCCTTGATTTATCATTGGTTGCCATTATTGGAAAATTCTCTGACCCATCGCCTCCTCCTATCGAAAAGTAAATTTCCACGCCGTGTGCATGTGCACTTTCGGCAAGTTGACCAATATTAGTAAGAGAACTTATATTGATAGTACCGTCTTTATTGGGAATTGCAAATGCGTAAACAATTCGGGTAAGCTTATCCCATGGAATGGCCGATATTGTCATAACATTTTCCTTCCAGGATGGATAAAATCCTACAACCTGAAAGTCGTATGCTTTAGGAATGAAGGTAGTGTTGCAGACAGGTTTATCCAGATAATTATCCGGATTGCTTTCATCCTTGTTACAAAATGTGAAGGTAAATATGAAAACTATCAGGATCAAATATCTGAATTGTAATCTCATTATCATTTTTACACTGTTTAAAATGTGCAAGCCTGTAATATTATCCATTTAGAATTTTCATCCACTTTTTCTGGACAACATCCAGTTTCTCCATCTGTTTGCCGGAAAGATAAATATCGGGTTCCCTGCATAATATTTCATTCACATATTGTTCCGCTTTTTCTTCAATCGAGTATGAACCATTTCTTTCCCATGTTGCTCTGTTAGTCCGGTTGGGGAAAGAGGAATATCTGATCTCTTCCTGAAAGTGTTCAAGAGTATGCGCTGTCTCAAGAATTGAACCACTGAATGCGACCTCTTTTATCACATCAAATGCAAGATGCTCTTCATCTACTTTAAATCTGTCGGAGAATCTGATACAATTTCCAATCAACTCATTATCAATCACTGCTATTTCAGGAGATATTGTCTTGGAAGTTTCTATGTTACCTATACCCCAAACCATATTGACTTTACTCAGGGTGTGGACCAGAGCTGTCAGCAATTTCTCGCAGGAGGCCTGGGAATCTAGCATAGAGGAATCGCTCAGTGCCCATGAAGCGGAAGGCAATCCATGATACTGAGCCATTTCTGCTCCCGCACCCTGCATTAATGCATTTTCAGGAGAACCTGTGAGAACGAGAGTTGTCATCATATCAAAAACATGTGCAAATCCTGAATTATAGATACACGGTCTGCCCGGTTCAATTATCTGATTAATTACTATGCCACTTAGTACTTCAGCATCAGCCATTGCAAGACTGCCAGCCAGTGTAACCGGAGAAGTGCCTCCTGCCAGTGGCTCTGAGTTGATCATTATAGGAATACCATAGCCTTTGGTTTTATAAAACAGCTCCAAAGCTGTTTCTGACCAGGTTAAGGGACTTACAATGCTATAACCAAGTGTAAAAAACATATTGTCTCTTAATGATTTCCCGTCCAGAATTATGTCAGACATTTCAATAATTGCCTCAGCACCCGATGGGGTATAAATGCATGGTCTCAAGTGTTTGGCTGAGTATTGTGCTGCAATTTTAAATCCTGCGAAATCGCGGCAATTGGGTGGAAGGTCGTGCAGGCTGGTTCCGACTATACCTCCTATGTTTTCAAGCTTATCAGCTACCCTGACAAAATCGGCGAATTCTCTTATCCCAACATCAATAGCTTTTTTACTGGTTCCCCTTACATAGTGTGTTGCATTTGAAGTATAATATAATGTATCTCCCCTGCTTTTTACAATTGTTTCATTACCAGCCCTATCCTTAATTGTAAATTGCCTGGGGCATAGTACTAAATACTTGTTTATCATATTTTCAGACAAATAAACCCTCATGTTGTCAGTTTTGTCAGGCTCTCCTCCTGCTTCAATCAGAAGATCATATATTATTTTGCTTCTTACCCGTATTCCGACCTCATTGAGGATCCTTATGCCGGTTTTATGAATCTCAGCCTTTTCTTTGTCTGTCAGAATTTGTAACATTTTTTCTTTTTTACTTAAATAATCAGGGAATTGGTTAATTTTAAATGATAATCGAAATGTAATCAATAATAGCGATTTTTTAAATCATTTATAAAATGAAAAACTCAAGGAGGCAATTTTTTCAAAAAGCAGGCACAGGGATACTGGCTCTTGGTGTATCATCAACTTTCCCGGCAACTGAAATATTTGGCAAAGTGAACGAATCACCTGCGATAAAACCGGACTTATTTAAATTCGCTATTGCAGGCTGGACCTTTAATAAATTCAAACTGGAACCATCTCTTGATATGATGGTCAGAGTGGATATGCATTACCTCTGTATTAAGAATTTTCATCTTCCGCTTGACAGCACTGATGAACAAATTGCAGCATTTCATGATAAACTGAAAAAAAAAGGAGTTGATGGATATGCAGTTGGCCCGATCAGCATGAAGTCGGAAGCCGAAGCAGACCAGGCATTTGAATATTGTAAACGTGTCGGGGTTAAACTGATTGTTGGTGTTCCTGAACATGAATTACTCCCCTACATCGATAAGAAGGTAAAGGAATATGGATTCAATTTTGCCATCCATAATCATGGTTCCGGGGATAAACTATATCCTACAGTCGAAAGCATCTATCAAAAAGTCAAAGGGCTGGACCCCCGGATCGGAATGTGTCATGATATAGGCTATTCGATGCTCATGGGCATTGATCCGGCAGCTGTTACATTGAAATATGCCAGCCGTATTTTTGATATACATATCAAAGATGTGACTGCCGCTACTGCTGAAGGAAAAGACTGTGAACTGGGACGTGGAATCATAGATTTTCCTGCACTCATTAAAGCAATACGAACAATTAAATACAAAGGAATGTGCAGTCTTGAATTTGAAAAGGATGATATTGATCCACTACCCGGAATTGCTGAATCAGTGGGATATTTTAAGGGGGTATTGAAGAGTATATAAGTTATGGTTGGAGTTACTCTATATGCGACTGCATATGTAAATAATTCATTATAACTATCGGCAATTCTAAATAAGAATTAGTAAATCGCATGATAATCAATGGTTTTCATACTTGATACCTGATACTCATTTAACTTATATAATAACAAATCAGAGATAGAAGCTTTATTGATATCTCTAAATCAGGTAATTAATCATAATCAGGAAAAGAAAAAAAGATAACAGGCATCCATGTGAAATCGTTGCTGAACAAAGCGTTATAAATTTTGACAAAACCCTTACGCAAGGTAAATACTAATTGATTATCAGCATGGGGGATGAGAACGGGTTACACAACAAATGTATTCAGCCTGCCATTATAAAGGAAAAGGAAACTGAACCCGGGTGGTATAAACCCGGGGAAGTAATTGTAAAATAAAAAATGCCCTGGATCTGGTAACCTTTGGTCAACCTGATTTAAATTTTATAACCGGTATTTATTCTGTATTTCTGTTGCTTCCCTGATTTGTTCATCATATGCTGGAAGTTCATACTCCTTAAGAATATCCCTTACTTTAATATCGGGGTCAAGGCTTTCCATTGTTGCCCAGTTTTCAGGATGATAGATCTTAAATCGTATTTTTCTCCCGTACTTTTTCTGAATATCATCAAACCTCCTAACCTGAGGCCATATATGTATTAACACTTTTTCAAGATTTACCGGGGCACAAACCCATCTTGCGAATTCACCATCAGATGCAATTATATCACCTGAGATATCAATTATCCTGGCATCCTCTCCGGTGGCTGCAACTATATAATAATGATTTAGCCAGGCATGATGAACAAGCGTATCTCCAAAAGGACCCTGTGACGGAAAAAATATAATTTCAGCACCATCCTCCTTAAGTGACCGCCATGTATCAAAATAAGAAGCATCCATGCATATCTGCATCCCAATTGTTCCGAAGTCAGTCTTAAAAACCGGAGGCTTCAGCACTCCGGGTGTTACTCCTCCACCCTTATAATATATTTCAGGAAGCACCTCAGTATCAGTAGGGTGAGCCTTATGATATACTCCCTCAATCTTACCCTGGCGATTGATCAGGATTGAACTGTTAAAATAATGACTATCCTTTTTTGTAATAAGAGGACATACTATATAACAATTGTGTTGCCTGGCAATTTCTGCTACACGGCCTGTAACTGGTCCGGGAATCGTTTCATCTTCAGCAATTTCTTCGAGTCGCTTTACTTCATTTACCCAGGAAAACTGAAAAGTCTCCGGGAGACATATTATATCAGGTTCAAAAGCATAGACACTTTCCATTCTTGCAAATACATCTTTAATCCTCTTCTCAATAGTCTGTTCAGGCCAGAGCCCTTTAAGACTGAGACTGGCTACCATTACTTCCCTCGGCAACCGGTTACCTTTTTTAACCATTTCACTCATTTAAATTCTGTATTTATCCTGAACTACTTGGGAACTTTTTACATTTTCTTCAATTGTCTGAATATCAAACTCTTTTAAGACATCTTTTATTTTTATACCGGGATCCCTGCTTTCTACAGTTATAACTCCTGTTTTGTCCCAGACCTTGATTTCCAGTCGCTTCCCATATTTATTAAACATATCGGGGATCCTGTCATTAGTAGGCCAGGTATCTGCATTCACTTTCTCAAGGTTGATATTTGCCCATGCGTATCTGACAAATGTACTGCTGGAATCAAGATCATTTCCTGACATATCAACGATCCTTGCATCACCACCTGTACTCGAAATAATATAACAATTATTCTTCCAGGCATAATAATTTAGCATCCTGCCACCCGGAAAAGCTGATGAAAATAAAATAATCTCAACCCCTTTTTTCTTAAGATTATCCCATCCGTCAGACCAGTTTGCATCATAACATATCTGCATTCCCACTTTTCCAAAATCTGTTTCAACTACAGGCTGGTCAATTGCACCGGGAGTTATTCCGATACCTTTATCAGCATTGTCTGAGAGTATCTCGGATTTGACAGGATGAATCTTATGGTATACTCCGGCAATATGCCCCTGACGGTCAATCAGCAAACTGCTGTTATAAATATGATCCTCTTTTTTTGTATATACCGGACACACAACATAACAGTTATTTTTCTGCGCGAATTCCGCTATTCTGCTTGTTGTGGGTCCCGGGATATTTTCATCCTCTGCAGCTTCACTGAGAGTTATTTGCTCATCAACCCACATTGTATCAAATAATTCCGGCAGACAGATGATATCAGGCTTCAGGCCGGCAACATCCTTCATTCTGTTAAGGATTCTTCTGATCCTGGATTCTCTTGTAGTATCAGGCCACAGTCCTTTTAAATCAACACCAGCAACACAAATTTCCCTTGGTAATCTGCTAGTCTCTCCCTGAAGATTTGCCTTACAGGAAGGCATCGAAACACCTACTATTCCAGCTCCCAGACCAAGAGAGGTTTGTCTTATAAAATTCCTTCGTGAAACATCATTTTTATTTTTCATAGTGGAGCACGATTCATTATCAAACAGATACACAAAAACATTTCAACCTACAAAATACGGGAGCCGGGTTACTTTAGGATCAAAATTTAACTTCACATGCAACTTTTCTGCTTCTGACTGAGAAAGCAATGGTTCTTTCCCAACTTCAACACATGATTCAAGGGGAGCAAATCCATCAATTCCAACATTTGCTACTGAAACGGGAAGACTCAGGGCAAAGCGCAAAAGATCATCCCCTGATAGGTTTCCAATGAGGGCATTCTGTCCCATAATTTTAATTGCAATTATACCAACATCTCTTTTAGCTGCAAGAGGCAGAAGTCCATCTTCATTTCCATTAAATTTTGCAGCATTTATAACGCATAAAATTGCGTCAATATCAAACTCTTTAAAAGATTTTTGAGATGCTTCGTTCCACTTATGAAACGAGAAACCGATATTTTTCACAACACCTTCATTCTTAAGTTTCAAAAATGCTTTGTATCCTCCGGCAGGACCCAGAAGGGTATCGACATCTTCCACATTGTCGATCCCGTGCATGCAATACAGGTCTAGATAATCTGTTTTCAGAGTCTTCAATGAGATTTCAATCTCTTTCATTACTCCGTCATAAGTCCTCTCCTGTGATTTTGAATTAAGAAATATCTGTTTCCGGTATTTTGGAGTGAGGTATTTACCGTAGCGCTCTTCCGCCAATCCATTTCCGTATGACCGGGCGGAATCAAAATAGGTGATGCCAAGTCTGATTGCATAGTCTATATGGTTTTGTAAGGTGCCTTCATCCGCCACCCAGTTACAATAACGGGAACCGGCACCAAAACCGATACAGGAAACCATCCTGTTGGTCCTTCCCAACCTGCGTTTTGGCAACTCTTCTGATTTTGAACCAGAAAAATCACCAGTTGGTTTTGATGAAGCTCCTGCAATAGTAGGAAGCATAGCAGCTGTAGTTGATATAGCAGCTGTCTGAATAAATTTTCGTCTTGTAAATTGATTCTTCATTTATCTGTTTTTTTTTGAATATATCTGTCAATTCCTGTAATCCGGCCTGATGGGAATAAATATAATACAAAGAGCGCTGCCATTTCAATCAGATTCTTATTTACAATCCAATAGTTGCCCTCCACCGGAGTATTAATAACCAGTGTCCCAAATGGCGGATAGGCAAGATAATAAAGCAACAATAAAACTATACCGAAGAGTTTAAATGGCCTTGAAAATAACCCGATGAAGAGACTTAAACCGATTATTATTAACCCCCATATATTGAGATTATCGATAATGGCTAACATGGCGGGATGCATTGCCATGGCTTTAAAAACCGGGGCTAACGGGCCTACTGAGCCGAGGAGATATGATTTTGATGTCCAGGCCGGGACGGAGAACAATTTTGCCAATCCTTCATATAAGAAATGCCATCCGATTAAAACCCTCAGGGTTGTCAATGAGAATATCTGCAAGTTTGAATAGGATTGTGATATGTTGCTGCTTTTCATATAATATTTTTTTTTATAATCCTGAATCCAATTATAACATTGTTACTTTTTCGCTGGCAGCATCCCAGAAGACCTTCTTATTGTTAGCAAAAGCAAGATTTGCAAGGTTAAATGTAACAGCCTCAGCGAAGCCTTCATCTATATCACAACTTGTCTTTGTCTGGTTTCTGATCGCATCAATCCATTCTTTTACATGCAGGAAACTAGCATCAATTACCTTTCCGTCAATATATGTTGCACCATATCCGCCTTTAATGTAAGCTCTGGCAGTTGCAGAAGATACTGCATCAACCTCAGCACCACCATTGTATAAATACATCGGTTCAGATGAATCCATTCCATTATCCTTGTAGCGTACTGAATAATCGTCTTTAAAAATTTTGATCCCCAGATCGAGATACATGGCTGCTTCAGAACCCATAATATAGTTTTCCCTGTATATTCCGTTCTTCAGTGTGCCATCGTATGTTAATGTAAGTCCCTTCTTAGGATAACTGAAAACAGCATTCATAACATCGGGCATATCACCACAATCTTTATAATAATACTGACCTCCAAGGGCGATAACGCTCTCCGGTATGCCTACCCTGAGAACCTGATTAATGCAGTCATATTGATGTGAGAAGTCATTTCCTATAAAACCTGTCCCATATTCGCTGAAGCGGTGCCAGTTAAAATACCGTTTTCGATCAAATTCATGCCATGGAGTATTACCAAGGAATTCTTTCCAGTTTATGTTGTCAGTGGTTCCCTTGTCGTCAAATTTTCTTTTTCTGATCCAGGCCCCATCCAGTCCGTTTCTGTTTGTATGGGTTTGAATCATAGATACAGTGCCCAAAACACCTTTCTGAATCATCTCTCTGGCTATTCGGAAGCTCATCTGCTGACGGTTTTCGTGACCCAGCTGAAATACCACACCCGTTGATTTTATGGTGTTTCTTAATTCAATGGCCTCTTCAATGCTATGAGTCATTGGTTTTTCAAGATATATATGTTTGCCAGCTTTTGCAGCAGCAATGGCAATGGGTGCATGCCAATGATCGGGAGTGGCAATAACTACAGCATCAATATCCTTGCTTTCAATCATCTCACGGTATGTTGGAAAAATCCTGACAGGCTTTGTCGTTCCTTTGCCTCCACCGGGTCTAACATCATTCATTGAGATTTCAAGGCCCCTGTTTGCATGCAAAGTAAAAGTGTCGCATACACCCGCAAAGTCAACATTCAAATCTTCCTGTCCAAGAAAGTCAGTCAGCCATTCATTGTATTTTCCATTAACAGTATTTTCTTTGACCTGGTTAGGATGTATAAAGCCAAAAGACTGTAATAATTGATCTCCTCTCCAACCGTTGCCGATCAGTCCGATTCTGATTCGATTACTGTTATTGCCTGACGAAGGCAACAATCTGGTTTTGGGTGCCTCAAGGTCTCCTATTCCAAGTAAATTCAAATAATCCTTATGTTTAATCCGTGCATCCCTGGCAATATTTTCTCTAAAATTAAAAGCAAAATATCCTAAAAAAGGTAATGCTCCCAACCCTTTCAAAAAATCTCTCCTGAATATACTTTTACTTTGTTTTTCCATTAGACAGATTTTAAAATTTAAAATGCTCACATTTTTACCACGAATTCACCCTTAAGCCTGATGTCATCAGATGAGCTTCCGACCATCACCTTAAAAGTCCCGGGCTCAACCACAAAATTCATGTCCCTGTCAAAAAGAGACAAATCCTCAGGAAGCAGTTTTAATTTTACTGTTTTCTTTTCACCCGGGGCCAGTGATACTTTCTCATAACCCTTTAATTCTTTTACGGGTTTGGAAGTACTGCTGATAATATCATTTATATAAAGTTGTACCACCTCATCTCCCTTTACTTTTCCGGTATTTTTTACTTCAAGAGAAATTTCAACTTCACCCTCATTACTAATTTCCTTTGGGAGAATACTGAGATTGCTGTATTCAAAGGTAGTATAGCTTAATCCAAATCCAAATTCATATAAGGGAGTTGCAGGCATATCAATATACTTTGCACCTTCTTTAGTAGCTGAATGATTGTAATAAAATGGGAATTGTCCAATAGTACGTGGTATCGAAACCGGAAGTTTTCCGCCTGGATTATAGTCCCCAAATAGTACATCGGCAACCGCATTACCTCCCTGTTCTCCACACATCCATGCCTCAACTATGCCGGGTATATTCTCAGATGCCCACCTGACCGATAATGGCCTGCCATTTATTAATACGACAACTGTTGGGGTACCTGTTGCATAAACAGCTTTGAGAAGATCCTCCTGAAGGCCAGTAAGATCAAGGCTTGCAACATCTCTTCCCTCTCCATTTGTAATATATCCGCCTTCGCCAATTACAACTATAGCAATATCAGAGCTTTTTGCTGCATTTTTAGCCTTTTCAATTTCATTAAGTTTATTCCCGATAACTTCGCAACCTTTTACATAGTTTATCTTTGTTTTAGCAGATACTTTGTTTTTAATCCCCTCGAGAACTGTTACCACATCCTGAGGAATATTGTGAGGGAAGTAATCGCCAAGCTGGTCAACCGGAGCATCTGCATCCGGCCCGATAACTGCGATTGTCTTAATATCCTTTTTTAGCGGCAGTATATTCTTTTCATTCTTCAGCAGCACAATACTTTCTCTTGATGCCTGCAATGCAAGGTCTCGATGTTCTTTAGAATTGACGATTGTTGCAGCATATCCGGGATCAACATAAGGGTGCTCAAACAAGCCCATTTGAAATTTCAGCCTTAAAAGCCTGGATACGGCCTGATCAACTTCCTTCATTGATATCTTCCCATCATGAACATTTTCAATCAGACCTCCCATATAGGCGTCTTCAATGGAAATACCCACATCAACTCCGGCTTTGATAGCTAAAATTCCTGCTTCTTTTTGTGTTGCTGCATGTCTTTCAGTTACAATAGTTCCGAGACCACCTCCTTCACTGACTACTATGCCTTTAAAACCTAATTCCTCTCTAAGTATTTTTGTAAGTATTTTTTCTGAACTATGGACAGCCACACCGTCTATAGCAGGATAAGTGGCCATTACTCCCAGTGCTCCATACTTTTTAATGCCGGTGGCAAATGAGGGTAAAAATACTTCTCTGAATTTTCTCTCAGAAATCTCCATTGCACCACGTTCAAATCCGCTAACCGGTTGGCTTTGCCCGGGATAGTGACAGAGGAAGGCAACAAGTTTGTCGGGAGCTGAAACATCAAATCCCTGAAGAGCCTGAACAATATTTGCAGCAATCTGGGAACAAAGGTAAGGATCCTCGCTATACCCTTCCTCATTTCTACCCATCCGTGGGTCACGGTTAGGTTCGATAACCAAAGTACAGAGGCCATGGACTCCGATTGCTTTACCTTCCCGGGCAGCAACTGTATAAATCTGGCGAACAAGGCTTCTGTTCCATGATGCACCTATTGCCAGACCTTCCGGGAAAATTGTCCCTCCAGGACACATCAGACCGTGGGTACCTTCTTCGATCTGAAACAGGGGAATCCCTAACCTGGTTTTCTCCACGGCAATCTTCTGAAGTTCATTCATTACCTCCGCCTGTCTCTGCGGACCTTCATAAATAAGTCTGTCAGATAAAGTAAAAAAACCACCTCCGGGTCCGAACACATTATTGTGTGTTCCTTCTGCCCATTTCCTGCACCCATCAAGTTGTTTATCCCTTACTTCTTTGGTGTCTTTCATATCCCATAAATATGGCGCATCACTGTTTAGTCCCCAACCCAATTCGGTTGAATAACATGTCGGGATGTTCATCTGCCCAACCTTTTCTTCGAGTGTCATCCGTGAAAGAAGATCTTTCAGTCTCTGTTCTGTAGGATATAATGGGTTCTTATAGAGAGGGATCTCCACATATGGCTGATCTCCTCTTTTATCTTTAATATAAGAAGCAATGTTATGTACATTATCTATCCATATTCCGTTCGCAGGATCATTGGCATATTTACAAAGAGCCTCAAGTGTCGCAAGCTGGGAAGTCTGAAATCCCCCATCATTAATTTCATGACCGGCAAGAACAAGCCATTGTCCTTTGCTTTTTGCAGATTCGATAAGTGTTTTTACCTGTTCGAAAGATTTACCATCCAGCTCCATTCCGGTGAGTTGGGCCATATCGCAATTAACAGGGTCGTTAGGGCCTTCACTCAGCCATAAGCGTCCGGTTTCAAACAACGAAGCAATTACAGGGATATAGCTTTTAGTATTAACGCCTTTCCCTACAAAAGTCTGTCCACATGGGAATGCGAATGAAACAGGAGCTTTCCCAAGCAAGGCTTTTATGACAGCGGTTGCAGAATCGAGCTCTATTCCCATTCTCTGAAGGGTATATGATTCCAGTTGAGCCTCCGGCGGCCAACCATAGTTCAGTGTACACGGATGCAAAAGAGAATGATTTCCAATATCGTGTCCATTCTTAATGGCAGCTTTCCATCCGTCAAGTCTTTGTTTCATATTGACAGGCGACAGGTAAAAAGTGGCTTTCACTCCATACTTGTCAAGCAGAGGAATGCCTTTATCAATCTGGGTAAGCCGTGCATCATCAAAAGAGAGGCTTAAACCCATCTTCTTACCTTCAGGCCATTTAAAATTTGTTGCTTTCTGATCTGTATTTAATTTATAAGACTGGGCATGACAAAAGCAGTCTGAAAAGATCAGCCCTGTCACAAGAATTAAAACGGAAGGAAAATTCAGAGTTCTCATAATATTTAATTTATTTACAAGCATTTACAAACTGAGTAGCAGCTGTTTCAATCTCAGCTTCGGATGAATTAATGTTAATTCCCCATCCGCAACCAAGGCCTCCGTCAACCACCCCTATGCTGATATTCATTGCACGGCTAAGAATATCATCTGTCTTAGGATAAGATCCTTTTGTATGTGGTTGCCCAATACTTTTGAGATGATTCAAGACATGTTCCATATTTGCATAAACATGCCAGCCACTCTGGTCCACAGTCTTTGAGCCCAGGGCCTTTGAAACACTTGCTGCCTGCTCTTTTGTATCAAAAATAACTGTACACACAGTTGAGCAGTCTCCTTCAGGATCATTCAATGTCCTGAATTTATAACCTGAGGTGCCTGAGATTAAGCTTTTGAATCTGCTCCTCTTCTGGCGAAGTACCTCCACTATCCTGTCGATCTTTTTTAACTGAGCAAGTGCAACAGCAGCTGTGATTTCATTCATTCTGAAATTTAATCCAAGGACATTTCTGGTACCTACCTCAACTCCGAAGCGCATCGGTTTATGACCCTGATCGTGCACTCCAAAAGCAGTTTCGTAAAGTGACTTGTCGTTAGTTATAACCAATCCTCCATCGCCACTATTAATCGTTTTAAATATATTGAGTGAAAATGCACCGATATTGCCTATTGTTCCTACTTTTTCCCCTTTGTATGAGGCGCCGGCAGCCTGGCATGCATCTTCCAGAACAAGTAAGTTATTCTTTTTGGCAATAGCCATTATTTTGTCCATATTACACTGATTACCCAGCATATGAACGGGCATAATTGCCTTTGTCCGTGGTGTTATTTTCCGCTCAATATCATCCGGATCAAGAGTCAGACTGTTATCGATCTCTGTCAGTACAGGAACCAGACCGGCAAAAATAACAGATGAATAGCTGGCAACGAATGTATATGCCGGAACAATAATCTCATCACCCGGTTTAAGACCCAAAGCTATTGCCGATACAACAAGTGAGGATGTTCCGGATGAAGTTGCAAGTGCAAAATTTGCTCCGCAGTATCTGGCAAATTCCTTTTCCAAAGTTGAAACTTTATGAAGAAACTTAGGATCACTTTCACTGCCATAACGAAAAAGATAACCACTTTTCATAACTTCAATGACAGCTTCCATTTCTTCTTCACCAAACCAATATGCTCCCGGACCTGGCATAATAACCTCCTTTTTTAATTTATTTTAAATTAGTTGATAATCATTTTATATATAAAAAACTCTGATCAGAACAATTCATTAATGGGAATAGATGCTCTACTCTTTTGTGTTACTTTGTGATGAATTTTACAGATCCTTTGTGGTAAAAAACTTTAACCACAAAGTTCCACAAAGGGCTATACAAAGGCTCTTCATGTTGATGAATTATACAGATTAAGTTCAAATCAAAAATAAACACTTTTGGTCAGGTATTATTAATTAAAAACAAAAATCACCAACAGCTTTGATAATAGTATTCTATAGACAAATTAATTATCTGAAGCAATGAGCATGAGTACCCAATCATTCTGTCCGCTGCTATTCATTCCGGAAGGGATAAATTTACATGTTCCCTTGTTGTTAAGTGAAGAACCGGTAATCTCCAAAGATCTTCCATTCGTAGGATCATACCAATATGCTTTTACTTTTTCTTTCATCACAGTCATATCAACTGTTATTGAGTCTTTGTGATCCGGTGGAATATAAGCTACCAGAAGCGTCCCGTCGGGGTTAGCTGCTGCCGCAACATAATCAGTACTGCTCTCAGTACTACCTCCTTTAATAATCAGTGTTTTCATTCCTTCCAAACCTGATGGTACAAGTTCCCACCATCGTATTGACCTGATAAAACCATTGAGCCTCTGCATATCCATTGTGGCTGGGGTATTCAGGTGCTTCTCCCACCACAAATCAATAAAAGGCCAGATATAGCCATTCCCTGCCATATACCCTCCTATTGTCGTGAGCCATCCCCACCATTGGAAGCGCCTGACAGGCTGGACAGCATTTGGATTAAATTTATTTCCGTCAGGCCCTTCTTCGTCGTATGGCTCTTCTAGCAAATAAGCCGGTAATACAGGCTTATGGGAGTATGCCATGCGACCCAGAACAGGAACACTCACATTGCCCCATGTATAGACGCCATTCAGGGTTATCTGATTGCCAAAGTCGACCTGATCAGCGCTGTTTTCCCCGCTTCCGGGTTCTGCACTATAAAAAACCGATTGCTGACCTGGAATACTCTTCATACCGGCAATAAGCGCTGCCTCAACAGTTTTCTGCTCTGCATTGAATTTGCCCATATCTCCAAGAAGCATCCATACAAGGTTCTTCTGATTTTTATAACGGTTAGCAATCCAGCTTCCATAGGCTTTTGTCTTATCGGCACCATTTGCTATAAGTTCTTTCATCCACCCTTCATTGGTTCCTGAATACCCAACATAGGCAGGGAAGAAGAAAACCAGGATTCCCTTTGATTCGCAATAGGCAAGGAAAGAGTCTACAAATGTCCAATACTCCTCATTCGGTGTATTAAAATCAGGTGCTCTTGAATACAGATCGGAATAAATGAGCGATCCGTTCCAGACAGTGCCATCCAGCCGTTTCTCAAATGGAAGATCCCCACGTCCGTTATGTGGAGGATAATTACTTTGCGGCCAGTGACATATAACAGACATTTCAATCGAGTTATATCCATGCGACAAAGTGTTTTCTATGAATGTCTTATAACTGCTTTCTGGCTGAGATATAACACACCATGCTGTGCGTCCAAGTATTGGAAATGGCTTATTTTGCTGATCAACAAGGAAATGACTGTTTGGGCTTGATTTTACAGGGAATACAGTCTGAGAACAGACTATTAAAGGAAATCTGCAAATTAGTATGCCTATGTATAAAAGAGTGATAATGTTTTTCATGAATAATGTATTAGCTTAAAATGGTTAAAGATCCTTATCGACTGATAGCATAAAGTATGGATGTATTTCCAGGTAATCATTCAGAAAGGTAATTATTCTTTATATATGTTTATAATTATTGGCGATAGTAATTATCAATCAAATTTTCAATTGTGATCATTGTAAAACAATCATAGAGACAATCCTTAAGCATCTTTCGGAATATTATATGAAGAATTCAGCAGAGAATAATTTGTCAATTTTTCTTAAGCAACAGATTCTTTTATTAATTGGATTATTGTCAGGTTTATTCTTCCACAAATTCCATTTTGTCCTTATACTCTTAATTATTCTAAATTTGCAATTAAAGGATAGCTCAAACAATTTTATTAAAATTATTCTTGATAATGAACTTGAAAACAACAAGGCTATTATATTAAACGAAGCTGACTCCATTTTTACCTGTCAATAGAATCAGCTTCTTGGTCAGACAAGGAGAATCCGGTTCGTTACCAGAGGATCATGAGCCTTTGACTGTGTCAGATTATTTAATTAACATGGAATGACAGAATTATGATGCGAACTTTAATATACTGCAGTTGTTTCATTATGGTATTTACCCGATTATGAACCTCAAATTATACAGACCAGAGATATTCCAGGGTAACCTGAAAAAGAACAACTATTTTGAGGGTTGGTATTTCAAGCATGTCTCTCATGATCTGCAACAGGTTTGGTCTTTTATTCCGGGGATTTCATTAACCAGGAATGATCCTCATGCGTTTATTCAGGTGATAGACGGAATTACAGGCAAAACGGAGTATATCATCTACCCTTTGGATGAATTTGCCTGGGATAAGAATAGTCTCTTTCTCAAAATCGGGAATTCTGTCTTTACTGAAAGATCCGTTGATGTGAATATTGATGGAGAAACTGTGAAAATTTACGGACATCTTGATTATAGTAATGTTGTAAAGTATCCAAAGAGTCTTTTTTCACCTGGAATAATGGGGTGGTATTCATTTGTTCCTTTTATGGAATGCAAACATGGGGTTGTATCTGTCAATCATAACATAACCGGAAGCATTACCATCAATGATGAGTTAATTGATCTAAATGGAGGGAAAGGCTATATAGAAAAAGACTGGGGAAGTTCATTTCCCGAAGCCTGGGTGTGGATACAGTCAAATAATTTCAGCGATCGGGATACATCATTTACTTTTTCAGTGGCAAAAATCCCCTGGATTGGGAAATACTTCATCGGATTCATTTCATACCTGTACTTCAATAAGAAATTTTTCGTCTTCACTACCTATAATAACTCCTCTTTATCAGAAGTTTCTTATGACGGTGAGAAGATTGAACTTACAATGCGAAATAATGATTCTACATTAAAGGTAAGTGCAGTAAAGAATATTTTCGGGGAACTCAGAGCGCCTGAGTCAGGAAAAATGTCAAGAAGAATTAAAGAAAGTATTGACTCGATAGTTACAATAAGACTTTATGACAAAAACAATAAACTGCTCTATGATGACTCGGCTCAGAGAGCAGGACTGGAGATAATTGATAAAATATTTGATTATTTAAGATCATGACTCAGACTCCGGTTCTTGCAGTTACTCATCTTCCAAATTATTAGTATATTTATATCAGTTATTAGTTAATATACTAAATCCAATGAAATGAAAAATATTCTCCTTCTGCCATTAATTGGTTTGATGTTCAGCTGCACACAGCAGGGTAATCAGAAAATAAATTCTGTCGAAGTATCTGCGGAAATTAAAAACAACCTTGTAAATGAGAACTTCGGTGGTGTTGGATTTCATGTATTTGACCATGTTCATAACGGCTCTCAATGGCATTATGATCAGGTTTTTGCCAAAAGGTGGCGGGAATTGAATCCATCATTTGTCAGGATAAATGATGATCCGACATGGGATACTGCAAAAATAAATAAAGTGTCAAAATACCTTGAAGTAATGAAGGGTACCAATACTGAAATGTATTTCACTTCCTTTAATCCCAAGGCAATTAAAACTTTTAAAAGTGAAATGGATTATGTCAAACACGAAGTTGATAACCTGGAATACTGGAAGAAGACCCTTGGATTCAAGAATTTGAACTACTACTGCATGGCCAATGAGCTTTCACTCGACAAGTGGGCTTCAATGGTAAATGACCTGGAGTATTTTAAGAAGATCCATGGTCTTTTTTATAATGAGATAAAATCAAGGGATCTTGGCATTAGCCTGCTGGCGACAGATTCATCTCCATTCAGCTACTGGCATACCATTGAATGGGCATCTAAAAACATGGATGAAATTACAGGAGTTTACGGCGGACACCATTATATCAATGATATTGATCTTTTTGACAATAGTTTCTATAACTATTTTCTTGGCAAAATCAAATGGGGCACAGATTTGGCAAAGAGTAAAAACAAGAGATTCATTGTTGGGGAATTCGGTGCCAAACAAAACAGCAATATCATCGACTCTGTTTATCATGATTGCAATATGTATAACAATACGCCACTCGAGAATTACATGGGAATACAGATAGCCGAGGCAATTACAGCAATGATAAATGCAGGAGCTTATGGATGCGGCTATTGGACATTTGCTGATTTCCCGTCAAACTGGCGTGCCAAAGCCCTCAACAAATGGGGCCTCTACCGCTGGGAAGCTGACAATTACACTACCAAACCCACCTATTACTGCCTCGGTCTGTTAACGAAATTCTTCAGAGGACCTTCAGAAGCATACGAAATAGCATGTTCGGATTCCCTCATTAGAATGGCAGCGGTTAAGAACAAAGAAAACGGCTCAGTATCAGTCGTGGTTATAAACAGGAATGAACTTGCAACCAAAGTAAAGATCAATATGGGCGCAATTGCAGGTGACAAAACGTTCAGGAAATACCTGTATGACCCTGCAGATGTTCCATTCAACTACTTTGGTGATCTTCAGGATCCATGCGGCAAATTAACTCCTAAAAACAACAATTTGGTAGATGTTATTCCACCCCAATCAATGGTTGTTTATACAACTTGTTATGATGACGAGCCACCTGCAGATGTGAAAGGATTGCAGGCAGAGAAAAAGAACGATGGCGACCGCGACAGGGAATTCCTGAAATGGGAACCAAGTACCGAAAAAGATTTCTGCTATTACAGAATTTACCGTTCTGAAAAACCAGATGTTGAAATTTCAGCAAGAAAACAAATCGCCTCAACGATCAGCAACAATTTCATAGACATATCTGTTCATAATATGCCTCAGTATTATTACCATGTGATAGCTGTTGATCAATCAGGTAATCCAAGTAAATAGAAACTGTAAGTTGTGAAGGTGTCTGAAATACGTACTTTTCCAACACCCACTAAACAGCTGAATTCAGAAACCTTAGCCAGGGTTATTTCATGTACCCCAAACTTTAGCAACTTATAATTGTTGTTATATTAAATGCTCAACAAAATGGAAAAACATTATAACAACATTGAAGCAATTCTTCCACCTCCTGCTTTTCATATGGTAGGGGATGGATTCAGAGTGCATAATTTTTTCCCTTCACAACCTGAGATAGGAATAGATGGGATGAGCCCGTTTTTTCTGATGGATTATGGGTCAAAATGGTTAGTTCCGCCTTCAGACAAACCAAAAGGTGTGGGTGTTCATCCACACCGGGGATTTGAAACAGTTACTATTGCTTATCACGGCAAAGTAGCCCATCACGACAGTGCTGGAAACAGCGGAGTAATTGGTGAAGGTGATGTTCAGTGGATGACAGCAGGATCCGGAGTTCTACATAAAGAATTCCACGAAAATGAATTCAGTAAAAAAGGAGGTGTATTCCAGATGGTACAGCTTTGGGTCAATCTTCCTGCAAAATTTAAAATGACACCTGCAAAATACCAGGCTATAGAAAATAAAGATATGGAACGGGTTTTACTAGATGACAATAAAAGTTATGTCGAGATTATTGCAGGAGAATATAATGGTCAGAAAGGACCCGCATATACTTTTTCTCCTGTAAACCTGTTTAATGCAAAACTTCTTAAGGGAATTAAAGCAGATTTCAGTTTCGACCATAGCTTTAATACAGGGATTCTTGTTGTTGAAGGGGAGGTGAAAATCAATAATTCAAAAACAGCTCCTGAAAATTACTTTGCCTTTTTTGGGCATGAAGGAGAAGATATTGTCATTGAGGCTCTTAAAGAAAGTGTGATCCTTGTACTCAGTGGTGAACCAATAGGAGAACCAATTGCATCTTATGGTCCCTTCGTTATGAATACGGAAACAGAAATAAGAAAAGCATATGATGACTATAATAATGGTAAATTTGGATATCTTGAGGACTGAAATTTAACAGAAAATAAATGGCTCAATTCATTAAATCACCATCGATAATAAAAGCTGCCGGCAATAAAGATAAAATCATTAAAGAATTCTTCGGCCTGGTAAACAGCAAAACATCTGAAGTAAGTATCGCTCATATGAAAAGTCCCGAAGGATGGGAAGAACCTGGGCAATGCCCCGAATTCAATGAATATACTGTCGTTTTGAAAGGAAAACTTAAGATTACAACAAAAAAAGAAGAGTATATCATTGAAAAGGGCCAGGGTATCATGACTTCAAAAAATGAATGGGTCAGGTATAGCAGCCCCTTTAAGGGCGGAGCAGAATATGTTGCAGTATGCCTTCCTGCATTTTCACCAGGGATAGTCAAGAGGGATCCAATAGATAATGGATAATGGGTGAAAAATAACTTCTTACTATCCAACCTGACACAAATCATCATTTCTTCACTTTGAAAATCTTTACATTTGAAAAAAACTCAAATGGAAACAAAAATTATATGTCCTCAATGCATGATTACAATGAGGCTTGTTAAAAGTGAGGACCTTAACCATCACGGGACACTATTTGCAGGTCGTACTGCTGAATGGTTTGTTGAATCAGGCTTCATTGCTGCAGCTTCATTATTAAATCCCCAGAATGTTGTTTGTTTAAAGATACATGGTATGTTTTTTACAAAGCCTGCGAGGTCGGGAGATGTCCTGAAGTTTTCATCAAAGGTCATATATACAGGAAAGACAAGTCTTACGGCATATGTCCATGTTGAGAAGAACGGAGGAGAGAAACCCCTTGTCGACGGATTTGTAACATTTATTCATGTCGATGAAGAGACCAGACCATCTCCTCACTTCCTCCAAATTAATCCTTCTACAGAGGAGGATAAAAATCTTTATTTAACCGCTAAAAACCTGAGGGAAAAATAGCCTTTTAATATAATCCCATTCAAGGACCGATGTTCAGAAACGCAATTGTAAGGATCCCCTGCCGGGGCATTAAGGATGGCCTGACCACTTCCAGTCTTGGGAAACCTGATTATAAAAAGAGCTTATCGCAACATTCCGAATATATTCATAAACTGAAACAATTGGGATTAAATGTTAATATTCTGGCCCAAAATGAGAAGTTTCCTGACTCAACATTTATTGAGGATGTTGCCATATGTACCCAGGAATGTGCAGTTATAACCAATCCGGGAGCTGAATCAAGACGGGATGAAATTACAGGGATGAGGCAGGTTCTTGAAAACCATTATGATCAAATTGAGGAGATAAAATCACCCGGGACTCTTGAAGGCGGAGATGTTATGATGGTTGAGACACATTGTTTCATAGGAATCTCAGACCGAACAAATATTCAAGGAGCTGAACAATTGATAAAAATCCTGGGAAAGTACGGAATGACCGGATCAATTGTCATGTTGAATAAAATGCTTCATCTGAAATCCGGAGTTTCATATCTTGAAAATAATAAAATGCTCGTTTGCGGTGAATTCATAGGGAATAAAATATTCGGGAAATTTGACAGGATTTTGATAGAAGATAATGAATCTTATGCTGCGAACTCATTGTGGATAAATGACAGGGTACTTGTGCCTGATGGATTTCCTGAAACAAGAAAAAAAATTGAAAAGGCTGGTTATGAAACTATAGTCCTGGATATGTCGGAATTCAGAAAAATCGACGGGGGGCTGAGCTGCCTTTCATTGCGTTTCTGAAAACCAAAAAAGCGCCGGTTATTATTCCTGGTTTTTCTTATTGTTCTTTCTTCCTTTGATAATCAGCCATATAACAAAAACAACTCCAACTACCAAAAGTATATGCCCTACATACGGGAATATCTGATCCCTGATTTCGTAAAGATAATAACCGATAATTGCCAGGATAATATTCCATATCCCTGCTCCCACAACAGTAAATAATATAAAATCCCTCAGGTTCATTTTTGCAAGTCCCGCCGGAATGGATATCAGGTGGCGGACTCCCGGTACCAGGCGGCCGATGAATGTTGAAGTTTTTCCATTCCTGATGAAAAATTCTTCAGCGTGAATAACCTTTTCTTTTGATAAGAGGAATACTTTCCCTAGTCGTGAATCGGCAAGCTTATAAACCAAAGGACGGCCCAGATAATAAGCAAGAGTGTAATTAATCAGTGAACCGCTCAGAGCCCCGATAGTCCCTGAAAGAATTACAATAAAAACATTAAGGTCGCCCTGTCCGGCCTTATATGCAGCAAAAGGGATTACTACTTCCGATGGTAACGGAAGAAAGGTGCTCTCAATAGCCATCAGAAGAGCTATGGTGAAATAGTTTAGATTGGCCATGTACCAATCAAACAGCGAATGAAAAAACTCCATATCCTAATAGTTAACAATAAATGATTAATAATTCTCCGGACCGCGGGCAATATTAATCTTTTTACCCGTTACTGGCAACCGTTTTTAAAAAAGATAAAAAAAATTTATGCAAACCTCGCAACATATTCTCAGCAGGATCCCTTCCGAAATATTATCGGGAAGGCCAACTTTCAATAAAGATTTATACTGAAATGTATTTATGAATAACCTTTTGGACGAAGAATCAACCTTGTTGACTGATCATAAGTAAAATATTTCCATGCCCAGTTGATGAATATTACCAGTTTGTTTTTTACCCCTACTATGCTCATTAAATGAATGAACATCCAGACAAACCACCCAAAGATACCATGGAAATGGACGAACGGCAATTCTACAACCGCAAGATTCTTTCCTACTGTCGCCATTGTTCCCAGATCCTTATAACTGAATTGTTCAAGAGGTTTATTCAAAGTAATTCTTTTCAGGTTTCTCGACAATAATTTAGCCTGCTGTATTGCAACCTGTGCAACCTGCGGATGACCATTGGAGGTAATTCCCTCAGTCATTATTGATATATCTCCAAGTGCAAAAATATTTTCATATCCCTTTATTCTGCTGTACCTGTCGACGATTAACCTGCCGTTTCTTGCATATGAATCAGACTTTAAGCCTTCAATCAGATTACCCTTAATACCTGCTGTCCAGATAATCATTCCTGTGCTGATATTCATCCCGGAATCAAAAAAAACAGTATTCGAATTACAGCCGGTCGCTTTAGTATTTATAAAAACATGTACCCCGGATTTTTCCAGAAATTCTTTTGCTTTTTCTGATGATTTCTGAGACATCATATTCAATACTCGATCTGCAGCCTCAATAAGATAAATTTTTGCCCTGATTGTTTTCAGCTCAGGATAGTCTTTTGGAATAACATATTTATTCATTTCAGCAAGGGCTCCTGCTATCTCCACACCTGAAGGACCACCTCCTATTATCACAATGTTAAGAAGCATATCTCTTTCAGACACATCTTTTGCTATAAGGGCATTCTCAAAATTCATCAGCAGGGTGTTCCTGAGATCAAGTACTTCTGCAATGGTCTTCATTGCCCGTGAATACTGCTGCATTTCTACTGACCCAAAATAAGAATTAGTGGCACCATGAGCCAGAACGAGGAAGTCATATTCAACCTCTCCTGCAGTTGTCATCAATTTATTATTAACCGAATCAACAGATTTTACCTCTGCTTTTCTGATATGATAATCTCTGTAATTCTGAAAAATCTTCCTCAGTGGGAAGAGAATTGAACTTGCTTCAAGTCCGGCAGATGCCACCTGGTAAAACAGAGGTGGAAACTGATGATAATTATGCTTATCGATGATTATAATCTGGAAGCCTGAGTTTTTAAGTTTTCTTCCCAGGGTAAGTCCGGCAAAACCACAACCAACAATTATAACCCTCTTCTTATTTGTCTTAGGAATATTTATCATGTTGACAGAGTTAGTAATAAGTGTCACAAAACTACTCAAAACCGACCTATTTCATTCAATTTTCTACTATTTAGGAACTAAAGTTTTAAGTGAATTAAACCATTTCGGAATTGCATTAAAAAATATTATTACCACACAGATCAATATAGATAGTGTCAGTATCAGATTTATCAAACCTGGAACAAAGGTTGCTGATTCAATAACCTGTGGAATATAAATATTTTTAATGTTTAGGAATGCTGCAGTCATTGTTGTGATCCCCACAAAAGTCATAGGCAATATTGTAACCCAGGCATATTTTGCCCTTCCCCTGTTAATAATAAAGGAGGTGCCAATTGCCAGAGCTATAGTGGCCAGAAGCTGGTTGGCAGTCCCGAACATTGGCCATATTGTTGATACAGATCCTGTATAAATAAAGTATGCCCACGCAAATACTATAAGGCCGCTTGTTATGAGATTTCCGGGAAGCCAGTTCGTTTTCTGAAAAGGCTTATAAACCTTGCCAAGAGCCTCCTGTAATAAAAACCTTCCTATCCTGGTTCCGGCATCAATTGTAGTCAGGATAAAAAGAGCTTCGAACATAATTGCAAAATGATACCAGTAGGACATCAGATGTTTCATACCCGGAATAGATGAGAATATGTAAGCCATACCTACACCCAGTGAAACAGCTCCTCCTGTTCGTCCGGCAATTTTCTCACCAACACTGGCCGACAACTGGCTAAGATTGGATTCCGTAAAACCCATTGAATGAAGCTTCGGAAGGATTGCCTGGAACTTTTCAACAGGTACATTTATCTGGAAATAATCAAGAGGTAATAGACTTGTTGCAGCAATCAATGCCATTATACTCACTACTCCTTCAGTTAGCATTGACCCGACGGCTATGGTTTTTATATCAGATTCCTTCATTATCATTTTTGGAGTTGTACCAGAACTGACAAGTGAGTGAAAACCCGAAATTGCCCCGCATGCGATAGTAATGAAAAGGTAAGGGAATAACCTCCCCGGAATGATTGGCCCCCCTCCTTTACCAAACTCAGTAAATGCAGGCATTTTTATTTCCGGCGCAACTATTATCAAGCCTATTGCAAGCAACCCGATAACTGAAATCTTCATTATAGAACTGAGGTAATCGCGAGGTGATAACAACAGCCATACAGGAAGAACTGATGCAAAGAATCCATATACTGCAATTATAATAGTAAGAGTTTTATGATCAAATGTGAACCAGCCGGCAAATTGTGAATCAGGAATATAACGTCCGAATATTACGGCGAGTACAAGCATTATAACACCAAAAACTGTAGCTTCAAGTGTCTTTCCTTTTCTAATCCTGAACATCCAGATTCCCATTATAATGGCAATAGGTATTGTAGAGGCAATAGTGAAAGTTCCCCAGGAACTTTCAGCAAGAGCATTGACAACAACAAGGCCAAGTCCGGCAAGAGCTACAACAATAATAAGTATTATAGCAAATGTTGTTGTAATGCCGCTTACTTTGTTAATCTCTTCTTTTGCAATTGTTGCGAGTGACTTGCCCTCATGCTGGACTGAAGCAGTCAGGATTACGAAATCATGAACAGCACCGGCCATTACTGAACCAATAAGCATCCATAAAAATCCAGGCATAAACCCGAATTGCGCTGCCAGCACAGGACCAACAAGCGGACCTGCACCCGCAATTGCAGCAAAATGATGTCCGAATAATACCCATTTGTTCATTGGATAATAATTCTGACCATCAAATAATCTGTTTGCCGGAGTTATTGCAAGGTCGTTCTTTACTGCCACCTTTGCCGCTACAAAACTAAAATAGAACCTGTATGCAATTGCAAAAAACGCGATGGTTCCTATAACAAATGGCATAGCATTCATATACCTGAGATAAGGTGATTTGGTCGGGCAAAATAATCAATTCCTGCTTCCTGTGCAATTCCAATTATAACGAATATCATTTATTGTTTGGATTTTTCTTAAATTGCATTAGTAACACAACTGCATTGAACTTAAAGAAGAAGAGGTGATATGAAAGTAAGCAGGACGTTCGATCTTTTAGACGTATATAAGGAGAGGATTCCAAAGAATGATGCATTATGTTTTAAACAAAATGGCGTATGGATAAAATACAGTTCAGAGGAATATGTTGAATATTCTAATAATTTCAGTTATGGTTTGTATGAAATCGGTTTACGAAAAGGTGATAAAATAATTACAGTATCTTCAAACCGACCTGAATGGAATTTTGTCGATATGGGCATGGCTATGTTGGGAATAATACATGTACCAGTTTTTGCCTCCCTTAACACAACCGAATATGAGTACATCCTTAAAAACTCAGGTGCAAAAATTGTTATAGTTGCCGATAATAAAATATATAAATCTGTAAACCCCGCTTTAATAAATATTTTCAACACATCAAATGTCTATTCTTTTGACGATATTAAAGGAGTCAAAAGCTGGAAAGAAATAGTCGGTATGGGAAAGAAGTGTTCTGAAAAAACCAGGGAAACGGTTGATAATGAGAAAAAATCTATCGGTCCTGAGACTTTTGCAACATTGATTTATACTTCAGGAACAACAGGTAACTCAAAAGGAGTAATGCTGTCTCAAAAAAATCTGGTCAGTAATTTTATTTCAGCAGCCTCGGTCTTCAATTTAAAGCCAGAGGACAAATACCTGAGTATATTACCATTATGCCATGTTGGCGGACGTATGGGAAATTACCAGACACAATACAGCGGAGCCAGTATCTATTATGCGGAAAGTATGGGTTCTCTAGCCTTAAACATGCAGGAGATAAGACCTGATGGTTTCGATGCTGTTCCCCGTGTTCTGGAAAAATTCTATGATGTCATTATCTCAAAGGGCCCCGTGTTCTGGAAAAATTCTATGATGTCATTATCTCAAAGGGGAAAAAACTTAAAGGAGTAAAAAAAATAATATTCTTCTGGGCGGTGAATCTGGGACTGAAATATAAGCCTTTCGGTGAAAATGGCTGGTTCTACGAGAAAAAATTAAATATTGCTGATCATCTTGTCTTCAATAAATGGAGACTCGCACTTGGTGGTAATGTAAGGATAGTCGGATGCGGTGGGGCAAGCCTTCAGTCAAGGCTTGAAAGAATATTCTGGGCAGCCGGAATAAAAATAATAAACATGTACGGACTAACAGAAACATCACCTATAATTACAATTAACAGGACGTTTGAAGGAGGTGTCAGACTAGGATCAGTCGGGATTCCAATTGATGACGTTGAAGTTAAGATTGCAGATGATGGTGAAATACTTTGCAAAGGACCAAATGTTATGATAGGCTATTATGATGATCCTGATCTTACAAAATCGGTTACTGACGATCAGGGATGGTTTCATACCGGAGATATCGGATACCTTGAAGACAATAAATTTCTGATGGTTAGCGACAGAAAAAAAGAGATATTCAAGCTGTCAAACGGGAAATTTATTGCACCTCAGATACTTGAAAACAAATTCAAAGAATCTGTTATAATCGATCATATAATGGTGGTTGGAGAACATGAGAAATTTCCCAGTGCTCTTATTTCACCGAATTTCAAATATTTCAATGAGTGGCGATTGGAAAATAAAATATCGTTTACCGATTTCGGGGAAATGATCGAGCTTCCTGAGATACAAGCTGTTTTCAATTCAGAAATAAGAAAAATCAACAAACGACTTAGTCCGGCAGAAAGAATCAAACGGTTCAAACTTGTAGCAGATGAATGGAGCCCTGCAAGCGGAGAATTATCACCAACTTTAAAACTCAAACGCCATTTTATTACAGATAAATACCGCAAACTGCTGAATCAGGTCTATATGAAATAATATATATCTTAAATCACCGAAGTTTACAGAAAAGTTCTTTTTGATCCTTTGCGATCCCGAGAGCTATCTGGACATAAGTGAACCTTCGTGGTAAGTTATAATTCATTAAACCACAAAGTCCTCCAGGCTGACACCGTTCGGACGGGTATCATGAGTACTTCACAAAGGATCACAAAGAAAAAAATCAACAATATTGCACTCTTATGAAACTTACCCTGGTCAATGACAGTAAGTCGCGAAAAAAATTTCTGGATGTTCCAAGAATCATATATAAAAATGATAATATCTGGGTTTGCCCGCTGGATAATGAGATTAAGGCCATATTCGACCCTGGAAAAAATCCTTACTATAAACATGGAGAAACAGTTCGCTGGTTCCTGGAAGATGATAAGAACGAGCTAATTGGAAGGATTGCAGCTTTTATTGACAGCAATCTTGCTTTCTCATATGAACAGCCTACCGGAGGGATAGGATTTTTTGAATGCATATACGATAAACCTTCAGCTTTTCTCCTGTTTGATACTGCAAGGGAGTGGCTTAGAGCCAAAGGGATGGAAGCAATGGATGGTCCGGTTAATTTCGGAGAAACGGATAAATACTGGGGTCTTCTTACTGGTGGCTTTTCCCACCCCTCTTTTGAGGTTCCTTACAATCCACCCTATTATCAAGACCTATTTGAGTCATATGGCTTTAATACATATTATAAAATGGAGGGTTTTCACCTCGATATCAAAAAACCGCTTTCAGAAAGATTTCAGAAAATTGCAGAATGGGTAGCAAATAAACCCGGTTATCAGTTCATTCATTTTACTTGGAAGGAGCAGGAAAAATTCACACACGATTTCGCCGAGGTATTTAATGAAGCGTGGGCATCATTCAAGATCAATTTCGAACCTCTTGAAGCTGAATATATCAGAGGTGTTCTGAGAAAGGCTAAACCGTTTATCGATGAGGAGTTTATCTGGCTGGCGTATTTTGAAGGAAAACCTATTGCTATATATTTAATGTTTCCGGATCTCAATCAGATACTTAAACATCTTAATGGGAAACTTAATCCCTTCAGTATGATCAAATTCCTTTATCTGAAAAAACGAAATACAATGACAAGGGCAAAAGGTCTTCTGATGGGTGTCATTCCCAAATACCAGGGATTGGGCATAGAATCGGCTTTTATTCTGAAGGTAAGAGAAGTATTTAAGAAAAAACCTCATTATCATGAAGTTGAGTTCTCATGGGTAGCTGATTTCAACCCAAAAATGAGAAAAATATTTATCTCTGTCGGAAGTGTCCCTGTAAAAAATTATATAACATTCAGATATTTGTTCGATAGGAATAAAGTGTTTAAAAGATACCCGATACCGGATGTAAAAGTTTAAAGTGGCTTGAGTGACTATAGTACATTCATTGACAAAAACATGGTATAGAATAAAATATGAAATATGATGCAATAATTATAGGTGCCGGTCTGGGAGGCCTTACTGCCGGAGCAAAGCTTGCAAGGGAAGGAAAGAGTGTCTTTCTGATTGAACAACACAATCAACCAGGCGGCTGTGCAACTACTTTCAAACGTAATGACTTCACACTTGAGGTCGGACTTCATGAGATGGACGGACCATCATCAGGCGATATGAAAACCAGGATATTCAATGAACTGGAGGTCTTTAAAAATGTCGAATTTATTAAAGTCCCGGAGTTCTATCATTTTATCAGGGACAATACTGACATTACAATACCTCATGATGCGGACGCCGCCAGGAGGATTCTGAAAGATGCCTTCCCTGAGGAGGATGAAGGAATAAATACCTTCTACAACCAAATCTTAAATCCAGTCAGAAAAATTTCCGAAAACAAGGTCTCAAAGGAAAAAAGTCTGGGAGAATTCCTTGATTCCATAATCAGCAATGAGGAGCTCAAACTCATTCTGCTCGGGAACCTGGGTTATTTCCATGATGATCCTTATTCAATATCTTTAACATATTACTCCGTTGCCCAGGGAAGTTACTTTAAAGGGGGAGCCAGCTTTATTAAAGGCGGGTCTCAAAAACTATCTGATCATCTTGCAAGATACATCACAGACCATGGTGGCAAAATACTATTGAATCACCTGGTTACCGGAATTTTTGCTGAAAACAATAAATTTACCGGCATCTCATATCAAAAGAAAAGAGGTTCTCCGTCAGAAATAATAGAAGCATATGCAGATGAGATAATTGCCAACGCCGCTATGCCGAATGTTGCAGAACTATTGCCAAGGGAATATGGCCAAAAACTAAAAGCAGAAATCGGAAACCAAAAGACGGGAGCCTCATTACTAACGATCTACTTCGGATTTAAAAATAACCTCAAAAACATTGGGCATAACCATTATTCAACATTTCTGTTTGACAATTCAATAAAAACCCAGGCTGATATCCTTAATAACAATAAGGGAGATTTCAGCAGGAGAAGCTTTACGTTTATCGATTATGGCCAGATCGACTCAGGTCTTGCTCCTGAAGGGAAGAGTGTCGGAGCGCTGTGCTGCATTGATTATCTGACGGACTGGGAGTTTTCGACTGTGGAAGAATACAATAAAAAGAAAGAAGAGGTGGCAAAGATCTTCATAGAACGACTTGAAAAACTCATTCCCGGTATATCAGGGGAAATCGAGTATTATGAGGTTGGTACGTCTGCAACAATAAAACGGTATACTCTTAATCCAGGTGGTGCTGTTTATGGTTATGCTCAGATACCTGATAAACCACAGGTAGATCTTTCAATTCTGCCTGCGAATATACACTTTGCATCAGCCTGGGGAAAAACAGGTGGAGGATTTTCGGGAGCCATCTACAGTGGATTCCTTTGTGCCTATAATATTCTGAGAAAGAAGTAATCAGAAAATATTACCGGTTAAGTATTATGATGCAGGAATGGATCGATTGTCTGTTTTTTAACGGGAATTATTCTCCTTTCTACAGGTTGATTCAGAATTATCGGAACCTTTTCAACGATTGTATTTGCTGAGTCGAGCTGCAGAGCTCTATCTTCAGGTATACTGATATAACGTATCAGACTCTGGAGCATCAATATGAAGTTTTCCGTATTTGACAATTTATAATCACGCAGCATTATCCGTTCAATAAGAACAAATTTAAAATCACCTGTAAACCCGTGTTTTTTGAGAGAATCATAGCTGCTTTCGAGAATTATCTCACCAGATTTTACCAGGTCTTCAAGTACCTCTCTGAAATAAAGATTTATTTTTGGATCAATCTTAAAACCTATATGAAAATCTACTCTTATCAGAACTCCGGGTATAATCTGATTAACTTTATAATCAAACCTGTTAGGTTCATCTACCCTGTCTACATGAAGTAACCAGTAAGTGTCGGCTCTTTTAGGCTGTTTATTAAAAATGGAATAAATAACTTTGGATTCGACCTGTTCCACACGGTTTGCTTTAATAAGATAAACAAGATTAGTTGCTGTTTTGGGGACACTTTTATCTTTCCGAAGGTCTTTGAACAATTCCAGATAGTCGGCCAGGTTGGAAAATGTTATACGACGGTTTTTTATTTTTCTCCCGAAATACCAGCCAAACATTATCAAAAAATAGATTGTTGCGAGTAGGAGCGTAAACCATCCTCCATACTGGAATTTGTGAAGATTTGCAATAAGAAAACTGGTTTCAATAGTAAGAAAAACTACCAGCAAAAGGATAACAAGCCGATAGTCAACACCTTTCTGATTGAGATAATATGATAACAGAAGAGTTGTCATTATCATTGTGATAGTTATTGCAAGACCGTATGCAGCCTCCATATTTGAGGACTGCTTAAAAAATATCACTACCAGGCTGCACATAATCCAGAGCGACCAGTTTACAAAAGGAAGATAGACCTGTCCTCTTACATATGTAGGATTTAATATTTTTATTTTAGGCCAGAAATTCAGGGATACTGCTTCACTTATCAGCGTATATGATCCGCTGATAAGTGCCTGACTGGCAATTATTGAAGCTGCTGTAGAAATGATTATACCTATCAGAAGAAACCATCTGGGCATTATTGCGAAAAATGGAGTGACTTCTGATCCTGGAGTATAATGCATCATCAGCCATGCTCCCTGACCAAAGTAATTCAGAAGTAGTGTTGTCTTGACAAATATCCAGGAAACGCGGATATTTGCCCGGCCACAATGACCAAGATCTGAATATAGTGCCTCAGCACCAGTTGTGCAAAGAAATACAGCGCCAAGGAGCAAAAAGCCTCCCGGATATTCACTCAGAAACCGGATCGCAAACAGAGGACTCAAAGCACGAAGCACATCGGGGTGCTGAATTAACTGTGAGAATCCAAGAATACCCAGCATCAGAAACCACACCACCATAGTAGGACCAAATGCTACCCCGACGAAATTGGTTCCGAACTGCTGCATAAAGAAGAGACCTGCAAAGATTATGAGGACTATTGGTATAACAGAGATGTCAGGACTAAAAAGTTTCAAACCCTCGATAGAAGTGGTAACTGTTATTGCAGGGGTTATAACGCCGTCAGCCAGTAATGCACCACCCCCAATCATAGTGAGTATAGCTGCCCATGTGGATTTTCTCCTGATAAGGGCAAAGAGTGCAAAGATTCCTCCTTCTCCTTTGTTATCAGCATTAAGTGTTATCAGAATATATTTGACAGTCGTCTGAAGAGTCAAAGTCCAGAAAACACATGACAATGATCCGTAAATCAGTAGTTCATTGAAGATTTGTGCATTATCAATAATTGCCCTGACTGTGTAAAGCGGACTTGTACCTATATCCCCAAAAACAATCCCGAGTGTGACTAACAAACCTGCAAAAGAGAGCTTTTTTATATCGAGATGATGGTCTTTTCCTTTCATATATGACCTTTCTGATCAAAAACAGTACCTGTGAATGAGGGCACAAAAAAATCTTCGTAAATCTTCATAATATTATTCTATCCGCTTAATCCTTTGATCTATAGGCTGATCAATCGTAATGGGTACCTGTTCCTCAATTGTATTACAGGAATCCAGTTGTAAAGCTCTTACATCGGAAATGCATAGTAACCTTGACAGGCCATGCAGNGCAAGAGTCAGGTTCTCTATNCTTGAAAGTTTATAGTCACGCGGCATAATCCGGTCAATAAGCACATACTTAAAATCTGCAGGAAGGGAATGCTTTCGCAGTGAATCGTAGCTGCTGTCGAGCTTTATCTGACCCGATTCTATCATATCTTCCAAAACCTCTTTGAAGTAGAGATTAATCTTCGGTTCAACCTTAAAACCGATATGGAAATCTACTCTGATAAGAAGCCCGGGAATTATCTGGGTGACCTGATATTCAAATTTGTCCGGTTCATCAATTCTGTCAATATGCAGAAACCAGTATGTATCTGCCCGTTTTGGTTGTTTCTGGAATATTGAATAAATTACTTTCGATTCGACCTGGTCAGGTTTATTAGCTTTAATAATATAAACAAGGTTTGTAGCAGTCTTAGGAACAGAATCATCTTTTGAAAGGTCCCTGAACAGTTCGAAATATCTGCTCAGGTCAGTAAATGTTACATACCTGTTTTTCAGTTTTCTTCCGAAGTACCAACCAAACATTATAGTGAAATAAAGAGATGCCAGTAAAAGTGTAAACCATCCTCCATAGTTGAATTTATGAAGGTTAGCAATCAGAAAACTTCCCTCAATAGTCAGATATACCATTAAAAATATCAGNACAAGCCTGTGATTTAATCCTTTCTGATATAAATAAAATGACAGCAGGAAAGTAGTCATGATCTCGGTAATAGTTATAGCCAGACCATATGCCGCATTCATATTATTTGATTCTTTAAACGAAAATACTACAAAACTGCAGGCTATCCAGAGAAACCAGTTGACAAACGGTATATAAACCTGTCCTCTTATAAAAGTTGGCTGCAAAATCCTGACTTTAGGCCAGAAATTAAGTGAAACAGCCTCACTTATAAGTGTAAATGAACCGCTGATAATAGCCTGACTGGCAATGATTGCTGCTGCCGTTGCCAGTATAACTCCCGGCAATAAGAACCATTTCGGCATTATTTCAAAAAAGGGATTTATATAGGCACCTTTCTCCATATGCGTCATTAACCAGGCACCCTGTCCAAAGTAGTTAAGCAGTAATGCTGTCTTGACAAAGATCCACGATACACGGATGTTTTCTTTTCCACAATGACCCAGGTCGGCGTATAAGGCTTCAGCTCCTGTTGTACAAAGAAATACAGCACCCAGAAGAATAAAACCTCCGGGATATTCAGTAAGGAAACGGAATGCATATACCGGATTTACAGCCCTGAGAATATCAGGATGTAATATAAGTTGTGAAAATCCCAGCGCACCAAGAGTTGAAAACCAGATAATCATGATCGGGCCGAATGAACTCCCAATAAAATTTGTACCGAATTGCTGAATAAAGAAAATAACAGCTAAAATGAGAAGTACAATCGGGACCACCGGGATATCAGGGTTAAAAAGTCTTAAACCTTCAATTGATGAAGTCACTGTAATTGAAGGAGTTATTACACCTTCAGCCAGAAGGGTCGCTCCTCCTACCATAGTAAGTATGGCTGCCCATACAGGTTTTTGCTTTATCAACGCAAACAGAGCGAAGATACCTCCTTCTCCATTGTTATCAGCCTGTAATGTTATTACTATATATTTTATCGTTGTAGATAAAGTTAATGTCCAGAATATACAGGACAAACCTCCATAAATGAGCAATTCATTGAAATTGCCTGCCCCTCCTGCAATTATAGCTCTCATGGTATAAAGAGGACTGGTGCCGAGGTCACCAAACACAATACCAATTGTTACAATTGCACCGGCTAAAGAAAGCTTCTTAATATCCAGATGGTGTTCAGTCTCTTTCATGGTTTTCTCTGGAACTTAAAATAATTTCCATAATAAAAGGTGGCAAAGTTAAAAATTAATAGGCTCAGTAACAGGTAAAAAAGAAAAATTTTCTATGATCTCTATTTAATACAAAGTTAATCATTAGGCCGACATAAGGTTTTGTTTCATATTCAATAAAACTATCTTTGCATTTATGAAGTATGGCCATATATGCTTTTTAACCAGAGATAATCGCGGATTTTAATCAGAATTCATCATGTTCAGAAAAACATTTACAAACCTGTTTATCCTCTGTACTACAGTAGCCCTGATCGGACAAGTCCCAGGATCATCCCAGGAGAAAATTTCTCTTCTTTTTATCGGTGATATTATGGGACATGATGAACAGATCTGGTCGGCAGAAAACAGGGAAACACATAAATTTAACTATGATGATGTATTCAGTTTCATTAAACCTGTAATATCAGAATCAGATATTGCAATAGCAAACTTTGAAGTAACTCTCGGAGGTCCTCCTTATACAGGATATCCACAATTCAGTTCACCTGCCGATCTTGCCGTAGCCTGCAGCAATGCCGGCATTGATTACCTTGTTACGGCAAATAATCACGCTGCCGACCGTGGCAAAGCAGGGATAATAAATACTATTAACAGATTGGATAGTATTGGAATACCTCACACTGGAACATTTCTTAATACATCATCCAGGGACAGTCTCACACCTTTAATGATCGATATAAACGGAACATCCATAGCACTGCTCAATTATACTTATGGCACTAATGGCATAAAAGTACCGGAACCCGTAATTGTAAATATGCTCGATAAAGAGGTGATAACCAGTGACATTAAGAAAGCAAAAAAGAATAATGCCGATATTATTATCCTGTTCCTGCACTGGGGGACAGAATATGATACAATTCCGTCCATAGGACAGACTGAACTGGCTGAATATTTCTTTTCCATCGGAGTTGATCTATTAATTGGTTCGCATCCACATGTTCTGCAAAAAATGGTATGGGAAAAAAATACTGCCGGAGGAAAAGATGGTATTGTTGTTTACTCTCTTGGCAATTTTATTTCAAACCAGAGGAAACCAAAGACCGATGGAGGTTCAATAGTGAAAATAGAATTTACCAGGGAGGGAAATTCATTTCATATTTCAAACGCAGGTTTCTACCTCACCTGGGTATATACTCCAATAGAAAAGTACAGGAAGAAGTTTTTTATCCTGCCCTGCTCAGCGTTTGAGAAAAAACAAGATTTTTTCAGTAACCCTGCCGATTATTTACAGATGAAAAAATTTATCAGCGATTCAAGAGCACTTTTGTACAAACAAAACATTAATATCAGGGAGTATATTTTCAATGGAAATTCCTGGATGTTAAATAATTAGCAGATAAGGAACAATATTTTTGTCAGAATTAAGTTGGTTATTTGAAGTTCTTAACCAGAAGTAATTTTTTCAGACAACACGAATAATATCACCCGGTTTTGTGGAACTATGTGAATTTATATGCAGGACAATAAAAAAGTTCCTGTAACATTTGTCTGATTTTATTATTGTTATCAAATTATTAGCTTTGCATAAAATAAATATCACCTGATGAATTACGATTACAATACACAAAGGAAGAGGATGGCATTGCCTGAATACGGAAGGAATGTCCAGAAAATGGTTGATCATATAAAAACTATTGAGGACAGGGATGAGAGAAACCGGGCAGCGAAGACAATAATTCAGATAATGGGTAACCTGAATACACATCTCCGTGATGTAGGCGACTTCAAGCATAAATTATGGGACCATCTTGCCCTGATTGCAGGTTTTGAACTTGACATAGATTCGCCATACCCTGTTCCGGAACCTTCGAAATTTGTTGAGAAGCCTAAACAGGTGCCTTACAGACAGGGAGAGATAAGATATCTTCATTATGGACGAATAATTGAATTGATGATTGATGCAGCTTCAGAAATGGAAGAAGGAGAAGCTAAGGAGTATATCACTACGCTGATAGTCAATCAGATGAAGAAGTCATATATCACATGGAACAGAGGCCAGGTTGCTGATGAGGTGATTATTGCCAATATGACATTACTATCCCGCGGAAGATTAAAGATGACAGATGGTGTTAAGATTCTTGAGGTAAGGGAATTAATACCCCCCGTCAAAAGAAAACCACTTGGAAAACCTCACGGCAAGCCACAGAACAAACAATACATTAAGAAAAAAGGATACAGCAGACATTGATGGGTACTTTTATTGTACATGGTGGAAAAACGCTTAAAGGAGAGATAACACCACAGGGAGCAAAGAATGAAGCCCTGCAGGTTATATGCGCAACTCTCCTTACTTCCGGTAAAATTACCATTAAAAACCTTCCTGATATAAGTGATGTCAACAAACTGATAGAACTTATTGGATGCATGGGAGTTAAAGTTACCAGAGAATCCGAATCAGTAACAAGTTTTGAGGCTGTTGATATAGATCTCGATTACCTGCAGACAAGCCAATTCAGGGCACAGAGTACAAGTTTAAGAGGATCCATAATGATTGTCGGACCACTTCTCGCGAGGTATGGCAGAGCATTTATTCCAAAACCAGGTGGCGATAAAATCGGACGCCGGAGAGTTGATACCCATTTCGTTGGATTCCAAAAGCTTGGCGCAAGATTTGAATTTGACACATCAGATCCTTTCTTTAAAGTTGAAGCTCCGCAGCTAACAGGTGCTTATATGCATCTTGATGAGGCCTCGGTAACAGGAACAGCTAATATCATCATGGCTGCAGTGCTGGCAAAGGGGCGAACAACAATCTACAATGCTGCCTGCGAACCGTATGTGCAGCAACTTTGCAGAATGCTTGTATCGATGGGAGCAAAAATTGAAGGTATAGGTTCCAATCTGCTTTATATTGACGGAGTTAAAGGAATGAACGGATGTACACATACTATCCTGCCTGATATGATCGAAATAGGATCTTTCATTGGACTGGCTGCAATGACAGAATCGGAGATAACTATTAAAAATACATCATACGAAAATCTGGGAATTATTCCTGACTCTTTCCGGCGTCTGGGAATTCACCTTGAAAGAAGAGGTGATGATATCTTTATCCCGTATCAGAAACATTATGAAATAGAGACATTTATTGATGGATCAATTATGACAATAGCTGATGCTATCTGGCCGGGGCTGACACCCGACTTACTCAGCGTATTGCTTGTAACCGCAACTCAGGCAAAAGGAGCTGTACTTATACATCAGAAAATGTTTGAAAGCCGTCTTTTCTTCGTTGATAAACTGATTGATATGGGAGCCCAGATAATCCTTTGCGATCCACACAGAGCCACTGTAATAGGGCAGGACAAATTGATCAGGTTAAAAGGCACTGTTATGTCATCTCCGGATATCAGGGCCGGTGTGGCATTGCTGATAGCTGCACTTTCTGCAGAAGGTAAAAGTGTTATTCATAATATTGAACAGATCGATCGGGGTTACCAGAATATAGATAAACGATTAAATGCTCTTGGAGCCGATATTCAGAGAGTATAATCTCGTATGGGAGTTTAAGATTGCTTCTCCCGCTGCGCGGGATCGCAATGAAGGAGCAAGCAAGTCAGGTTGGTTTTGCGAGTTGAACAGTATTAACTAAAATCCGCGGTCATTGCGATGATCCCTATGAAATCGGGAGAGGAAGCAATCTTTCCCGATCATCCAGATACATGCTAATAAGGTGCTTTTGCGCCAGCTCGTTCCTGCCAATTTGTCAACCTTTAGGATATTGGCAGGCAATTTGTTAAATGTTCATGTAAAACAGAAACAGAGTAAGTGATGATGAAGAAAAAGATGTACTATCAGGAAAATGCGAAACAGAGAGATACTTACAAAACAACTGATAATAAAGAAAATACTCATTCCAGTGAGAATAATATTTTGAATGATTCTGAAACATTCAATTCAATTGACACTGCGGAATCTGTGTCAGATGACATGACCAGAGGAGCTTCTGTTTCTGACAAAGTTGTACCTGGAGAAATGTCTTTGGAAGAAAACCTAGCTGAGATGAAAGATAAATATATCCGGCTCTCAGCCGAATTTGACAACTACAGGAAAAGAACACTGCGTGAAAAAATTGAAATGTCAAAATATGCCGGAGAAAATCTTCTCCTGAAAATCATACCGATCATGGATGATTTTGAAAGAGCTCTCAAACACATGGATACAACAACAGATTGCACTTCTATGAAAAACGGTATTGATCTAATTTATAGTAAATTCAGCGAATTTCTCAAACAAAACGGCGTAACTGAAATTGATTCATTAAACAGCAACTTCAATGTTGATCTACATGAAGCTGTTGCAAAAGTTCCGGTACAGGAGGATGATAAAAAAGGAAAAGTTGTGGATGTATTGCAAAAAGGTTATTATCTGCAGGATAAAGTTTTAAGATTCTCGAAAGTAGTTATTGGTGAATAAATTAACTAAATAATAAATATTCTTTTACAGTGGCTGTACTAAATAAAAAATGAAAGGGATGGGAAAACGTGATTATTATGAAGTGCTTGGAGTATCAAAAGAAGCCACAAAAGAAGAAATTAAAAAGGCTTACAGAAAACAGGCATTAAAGTTTCATCCTGATAAAAATCCGGGCGACAAGAAATCTGAAGAAAATTTCAAGGAAGCTGCCGAAGCTTATGAAGTTTTAAGCAATGAAGAAAAAAAAGCCCGCTACGATCGTTACGGACATGCCGGAATGGGTGGCGCTGCTAATGGTTTCGGCGGTGCCGGGATGACCATGGACGATATATTCTCATCATTCGGAGATATATTCGGTGATGCATTCGGTGGATTTGGTGCTTTTGGCGGAGGAGGAAGACGTGGTCGAAGAGTAAATAAAGGCAGCAACCTCAGGGTTAAAGTTAAGCTCAATCTCCAGGAAATTGCAGGAGGTGCTGAGAAAAAATTAAAAGTCAGCAAATACGATACCTGCGATTCATGCGGAGGATCAGGAGCAGCCGACTCATCAAGTTTATCCACCTGCTCAACATGTCATGGTTCAGGACATGTTACAAGACTTACAAACACCATGCTTGGTCAGATGCAGACTACCTCGGTATGTCCGTCCTGCGGTGGTGAGGGAAAAACTATTACAAAAAAATGTACTGTCTGCTATGGAGAAGGGATTGTACAAAAAGAAGAAATAATTAAAATCAACATTCCTGCCGGTGTAGGTAAAGGAATGCAAATGACTGTTGGCGGCAAAGGTAACGCACCTAGAAGAGGAGGAGTTAACGGAGACCTTCTCGTTGTAATAGATGAAGAGGAACATCCTGAATTAATAAGAGAAGGCAATGACCTCATTTATAATCTGTTTGTAAGCATCCCTGATGCAATCCTCGGTACACATGTTGAAGTTCCAACAGTCGACAATAATGTAAAAATAAAAATAGAACCGGGTACTCAACCCGGCAAGATCCTTCGTCTGAGAGGAAAAGGGCTGCCCGAAGTAAATGGATACGGCAGAGGCGATCTGCTTGTAAATGTTAATGTCTGGATCCCTAAGAGTATAACTAAGGATGAACTTAAGGCCTTCGAGAAGTTCAAAGACTCAGAATCTTTTACTCCTAATCCAGATAAAAACGACAGAGGTTTTTTTGAAAGAATGAAAGGGTACTTTGAATAAATAGCAATCACCTCTCCCTAAATCATCCCACACAGGGTAAATACATTAGCAAATTCCTCTAATCTTTTTACAGCCTTATCATTGGAGCCTGAGGTAAAAGATAAGAAGATCTGTATTCTGTACAAATATAAAACTTATTATTTCTGATCTCTGTGGCACTCTTTGTAAAATCAGTGGCACTCTGTGTAACAAAAAAGATCTTACATCGGGTTGCACAGGGAAGTACTGAGTATCAAAGAGATTTTTTTTATATTTACACTTCTTTTGAAATAATTATTAATTATCCTCCTATGGCACTTTTTGAAGCAAAGAATGTCACAAAACAATATGGCAATCAACTGGCACTTGATAATGTAAGTATCTCTGTTCCGAATCAATGCATTTATGGACTCTTAGGTCCAAATGGTGCAGGAAAAACCACACTAATCAGGATTATTAATCAAATAACCGGACCTGATTCCGGAGAACTATTCCTTAATGGTAAAAAACTGATGCCTGATGATGTTCAACTCATAGGTTACCTGCCGGAAGAGAGGGGATTATATAAAAAAATGAAAGTAGGTGAACAGGCTTTATACTTTGCCCAGCTTAAAGGGCTGACAAAAGCTGAAGCAATGAAAAGACTCAAGTACTGGTTTAAAAAGCTTGAAATTATCGACTGGTGGGGCAAAAAGGTAGAAGAATTATCAAAGGGAATGCAACAGAAAGTGCAGTTTGTTACAACAATCCTTCACGAACCCAAACTTTTAATATTTGATGAACCGTTTACCGGATTCGATCCTCTTAATACCAAAATTATTAAAGATGAGATCCTTTTCCTCAGGGAAAGAGGAGCCACGATAATCTTTTCAACCCATAACATGGAATCTGTAGAGGAGCTCTGCGATAATATAACCCTTATCGATAAGGCAAAAACAATACTTGAAGGAAGCGTGGATGAGATAAGGAGTAAATGGGCAGCAAATGAATATGATCTTGTTTTTGACGGCGATGTGAAAATAGAAGGGAATGGTCATTACAATATTCTGAAGCAACAAAAAGATAATAACAAAAGTATCATCCGTCTCAAAACAACCAGTAATATCAGTACAAATGATATACTCCAGACAGTAATGAAATCTGGCAGTGTTATCTCTTTTAACCCTGCTCTTCCATCAATGAATGAGATATTTATTAGAGTTGTAGAAGCCCGTAATTAACCAGATAATTAACTTAGTAACTTTCAAATTATGAACAAGATATCTGTTATTATTAAAAGAGAATATGTCACGAGGGTAAGAAAGAAGTCATTTATTATTATGACTCTTCTCGCCCCTGTTCTTATGGCGGCTATAGTTATTCTGCCAACCGTTTTAATGATGAACCAGGATGGGGAATTTAAAAAAATTGCTGTGATTGAAGATAATTCCGATCTTTTTAAGGGAGTACTTAAAAACACTAAAGATGCCGAATTTGTGTATTTGCCAAACACCAAAGTGGAAGACCTTAAAAAGACATTTGAAAAATCTGGTTATTATGGCATTCTATGGATCTCACCTGAGCTGATTAATACTCCTAATGCTATTCAGCTTATCTCCAGACAGCAACCTCCAATCGGACTTTTGCAGAATATTGAAGGTTCTCTTGAAAAGGAGATTGAAAGGCAAAAGTTGCTGGCCTACAAAATTGAAAATCTCGATGAGATAATGAAGACCGTTAATACCAATGTTTCTATTCAGACAATCAAGATAGATTCATCGGGTGAAGTAAAAGAGACAAGTACAGGCATTGCTATGGCAGTAGCTTATATTCTTGGATTTCTGATGTATATGCTGGTATTCATCTTCGGATCCCAGGTAATGAGAGGAGTTATTGAAGAAAAAACAAGCAGGGTCGTCGAGGTTATTATCTCCTCGGTAAAACCAATTCAGCTAATGATGGGGAAAATTGTAGGGATAG